>Ga0187219_1001627_pt1 | contig 10709 bp, 12 predicted proteins | sample 13SPOviralmetaG_FD_130162 | JGI IMG/M metagenome (GOLD analysis project Ga0187219, IMG submission 130162) | Marine viral communities from the oligotrophic San Pedro Time Series (SPOT) site, San Pedro Channel, CA, USA - 13 SPOT_SRF_2010-07-21... | ecosystem: Environmental > Aquatic > Marine >... | reverse complement strand
CATGGTGCTGCTGATTCTGTTTACTCTGGAGCCAACACCCTTGGAGCTGTTACCCAATTAGAAGGCACATTTAGTGATGCTGGCAGTGCTTGCAATCTTCAAGCTTTCTCCAACTTCACTGTCATGTACACTCTTGACACTATGGGCAACAACACTTGGGTTCCAATTTCATAGATTAAAAACCAGGGATCGGAAATTTAAAAATATAAATATAAAAAAACATCGTGGTGAAGGTGAGTTTATATTGATATAAATATTCATAATATATTTAAAAATATATTATAAATATCATTATCTTTTAAGATGTAAGTTAATGTTCCAAAAAGGAAAATCAACTTATACTTTTTGGTCTGCCTCTTCGTGGTGCTTGTGGTTCTTCAAAACCTAGTTTTCTTGCAAGAAATTGTTTGGCAGATGTTCTCATTTCTGTGTCAATTCCTCGTTGTAGTCCTGCTTTTGAAATTCCTAAATCTGTTTTCATTTTTCCTCTGGAGAAAAAAGTTGGATATGACATTGTGAATTCAAACTTGTCTTCATTTGATAAACTTGAAAAACCTTCATTGAAACCCATTGTGAATGGGTCTGGTCGTGGTGTACTTGGTGGTGAAGCTGGTGGTGAAGCTGGTGGTGAAGCTGGTGGACTTGGTTGTTCTTTTGGTTCTTTCAATCTATCAACAAACCTTGGGTCAGCTGCTCTCACTTCTTGTTCTGCTTGTTCTGTTTGTTCTACTTGTTCTACTTGTTTTTGTAAATCTTCAAGAGATGATTTCATTTCTCGTCTTTGCATTTGTTCAGCAATTTTCTGTGCTTCTTCAAAAGCTTCTCTTTCTTGTTGCATTTCTCTTTCTGCCTCTTCTTCTGCTTCTTTTTGTAGTTTTGCTTTTTGTTCTTTCATTTCTTGTTCAATTTGTTCTCTTGATTTACCACCTCCGCTTTCAATATCTCTAATTCTTTTTTGAACAATTCCAATTGGTTCTGATTCTTGTTTTGGTTCTTCTTTCTGTTCAGGTTCGGGGTCAGGTAGTTGTACAACTGGAACAAGTGCAGGTTGTTGTATCAACAATTGTTCTCTGATTCTTTGAATTGCTGGTGTTGAAGGTTGTTGCAATGGTGCAAGAGGTGAAGGTGCAACTGAAGGTGGTTGCATTGGTGGTGGCATTTGTGATGGGTCATCTACATCAAAAAAAATCTCAAGTTCATCAGTTTGAGGTTGTGGTATTGGTTCAGGCATTGAAGGAACATCAAAAAACACTTCTTCAACTGGTTGTTGTTGTTGCATTCTTTGTTCAAGTAAATCTCTTTGAACTTCAAGATTGTTCATTTGTGCAACTGGTTGAACGAACGGTTCAACAACACCTTGGGGATCAGAAAAAGATTCAGCTTCTTGTGCTCTATCTTCAAGCATATTTCTTCTTTGTTGTAAATCTTGCAAACTTTGAGAATTAGTTTCAAATCCTGCATCAATTCTCTTGTTTAAACGTTCGATTCTGCTTTGAAAATCATTGAATCTATTTTGTAAAAATCCAATCTCAGGCAATGAACCTGAAGTGATTGTTTGAACTGGTTGAATTGGTCTAAGTGGTTCTTTTTTTGGTTTGGTTGTTGTTTTTCTTTTTGTTACAACTTCAACACCTTTATCAAACAGAATATTGACTTCTTGTTTTTGTATCTGTTCCTGTAATGGTGCAGGTTTTGGCTTTGGTGCAGGTTTTGGCTTTGGTGCAGGTTTTGGCTTTGGTCCTGGTTTTGGCTTTGGTCCTGGTTTTGGCTTTGGTCCTGGTTTTGGCTTTGGTCCTGGTTTTGGCTTTGGTCCTGGTTTCTTTGGTTTCTTTGGTTTCTTTTTCTTTTTCTCTGCTTTAAGTTTTTTAATTCTTTCTCTAATCTGTTTAATTAGTTTGTCATCCTTTGTTTCCATATATTATGATTTATATTAAATATTTTTTAAAATTAACTACATTTTTTTTGATTTTGATTTTGATTTTCTGTTTTTCTTTTCTCTTTTCATTTGTTCTTTTTGCATTTCTATTTGTTTCATTTGAAATTCCTTTTGATTTTCATTTAATAAATCATTAATCATTTTCTCTTCTCTGACGTATGTGAAATGAATTGTCAAAACCATTGCGAATGTTGAACCATTCAGATTGATGCTGTTTTGGTTTTGGTCAAGCAATTCAACTTTTAAAAATTTAATATATTTATCGTGAATAGCATGATATAAAACCTCGGATGGATTATGAAATATATAATCACCATAGTTTACAGTATTATTGACAGAAGCAATTGTGTTGTCATAGTTTCCAGTTGAATCAAGATTGTCCATTGATAGATTTGACAATTTAATATTGATATTTGTGACACCAGCCAAATCACAGATATGGCTTCCAGTCAAACTCGTTCCAGTAAAAGGCACATCATCAGAAAAGCCCAACACTTTCAATATTGTTGAATCAGCTGAAATTGTAAAAGATGAAGCATTTGAAATTGTAAATGTGTTATCACCATCATTGAACGCTATAGTCTGAGGGATAAGAGCATTTATTGAAGAAACAATTGAATCTGAATCATAGTTTGCAGTTGTTAAACTATAAGAAACAGAATCAATGATGATTGTGTTGTTTGTTGAATCAATATTGTATATTGAATTTGGGCATGTGAAACTGCTTAAACCAACCAAAATCTTTGTATGATGAAAAGCAAATATTGGATTGTTCAAAGTGAAGATTTTGTTTGAATCACTTGATGAAATAACAGCATCTTTTGAATTTAGATATATATTTATAGAATGATAGTTTGTGTCGTTTAGGTGATGGTTTACCATATTATATTTATATTATAAATTTTATTTTCTAAAACTTATTAATATAAAATGATTAATCAAAAAACTTACTATATGATAAACAGAAGATATCGCATCAAATATCAACAAAATTACTACAAAATAAACAAAGAAAGAATCAAAAAATACAATCACGAATACTATTTGAAAAACAAACAGATATTGATGGAAAAGCATAGACAATACGCCAAGATATACAATCAAAAGAACAAAAGAAAGAAAAGAATTGAATATTTAAACAAGAAATTTGAAAAGAAAAAAGGGATCAGAAAAATCGAAAAAAATAATACTATAAAGAAAAATAAAAAAATCATTTGTTCTTTTGATTAGTCTTTGTTTTCAATAAGTTTCACAAATTTTGGTGCATTATCTTTGAAATAATCTTTCATAGCTTTTGGAAAATCTGAATACTTAATTCTAATCACTTCAAGTTCTTTCTCTTGGTCTTTTGCTTCTTTATAATCTTTTAATAAAGATTTTAGTTTGAGTTTTCTGTTTGTTTCACTTCTTTTCTTTTTCTCTGCTTCTTTGTCAACTTTGACATATGTTTTTTTTGCTTCACTAATTGCACAAGCATAGCTCACATTGTTTTCTTTAGCATATGCTTTGACATGTTCTATCCATTTATTAACCATTTATATTTAATATTTATTATATAATATATTAAATAAAAACTTAAATACTAATTTATTTTTTTAAATACTTCATCACTATTGTCTAAAATTTCAATATCAAACAATTTCTTGAAATCTTTTAAAGATTCTTTGATTGTTGGTCTATTCCATAATATAAAATAAGCCAAACTTCCTGGGCTAATTTCATCAAGTCTGTCATTTTGATGTCGTTTGAGATATCTGAATTTGACTTTCTCTCTTTCAATTTCGCTTGGTTCATAAAATTTGCTGTTTTTGTCATTCAATAAAGTGTAATCTCTATAACCTTTGGCACCAAAGTGGATGCGTTTGCCAAAATAATCAAGAACAAACTTTTTGTTCTTTTTGTTTGATTTATATAGAATGGGTTTACTATTCATATAATATGGTTTAGATATTTTTTTATAGTTCAGACCATTTGATTCTGAGTCCTAAATTTTTCAATTTTTGTGCTTTTTTTATCTGTTCCATATTATATGATTGAGCTAGTTTTTTTGGTGTTTTACTATTTATTCGCTTTATTGGGCGACATATACTTTTGTTTGAACCTTGCTTTGGATGCTTTACCCCACACGGTGGAGCATTTGCTATTTTAGTCAAACCAAGTGCAACAGGTGTCAGATTCTTCCATTTTTCTTGCAACCATCTGTTTGTTCCTCCTTTTACCTTTTTTGATTCATCAACTTTTCCACCAAGTTCTTTGTATTTCTTAACAATCATCATTGAACGATATGCACTATGCTTCTTATATTTAGACATAATTTCTTTTTTAGCTTTCATGTATAATTCAGGATTTTTGAATTTTGGATTTACTTTGTCCATTATTAAAAAATTTTAGATTAAATGTTTTTTAAAGTTAAAATCCAGGGATCGGAAATTTTAAACATTATTTTCAGGAGTTTCAATACGTCTTGCACTTTGTCCTTCTCCTGAATTGTGTGATTCAAAATGTATTGCATCACCACAGCAATTGCTTGAAGAATTACAACGCATTTTCCATATTTTGTGAGAAATAGCTAAAATCAAAACACAAAATGCACCTTCTAAGGTATAAGCTCCAATATTATCTGTCATATATTATGGATGAGAAAAAAAATCAGAACATTCAAACTTTTAAAAAAGACTTTAGTTTTTCTCCCTGATGATATAATATACAAGATAAGCAAATATTGTTTCAATTACATTCCATTCCCAAAAATACCAAGAAGAAGACTCAAATTTAAACTTCCTAGAGAGAAAAGATTTATATATATAAGATATTAGTGCTTAAAATATATCTTTAAATAGTTTTTAGATGGTTATTAACTATATAAAACGTTTTATATATAAATTATAAGCTATTTTTTAATATATTTAAAGAAAAATATATAAAAATTATATAAAAATATATTATATAGTATATTATAATAAAGTAATATGTCTCTAAATTTTTTTAATGATTTAGAAATTGACATGTCAGGAAATGATGTTGTCTTTTTCAACCTCAATGAAACTGATTTAATGTTTGTCAAACCATTACTCACAATTTACAGATTGCAAAAATTCAAATATAATCCAAGCAAATGGATTCCATTGAAATTCCGAGAAAATACAGGTGGATATTTGGTCACCAAAATCAATAAAAAAGAATATCGTAAACATAGATTGATTTATTTTGCATACAATCAAGATTGGGATATTGACAACAATTGCATCAAAACAAATGTCATTGACCATATTGATGGAGATAAACTAAACAACAATATTGAAAATTTGAGAAATGTAACACATCAGCAAAACCAATGGAACAGAACAAAAGCCAAAGGTTACTGTTTCGACAAACACAACAACAAATGGAAAGCATCAATCTGTATTGATGGAAAATGCAAACATCTTGGATATTATACAACAGAAACAGATGCACGAGAAGCATATTTGAACGTTAAACACATATATCATCCAATTCCCTGAAAAAATATCTAAAAAAATTGAATTATATTTTTAATTTATTTCTATTTAAAAATATATTATCTATAATATTATATAATGACAAACACAAAGTCAAATATGAAACCAATGAAAGAAGAAATCAGAAAACTCATCAATCCTGATTTAAGCAAATCAACAATTGACACTTATGTTTCACAAATTCACAACGCATATCACAAGATGTTCCCAGAAGAGACAAACAAATTCAACAAGAATCTTTTGACATTTGAAAAAATCAAAGATTTTGGTGAAAGTTTAAACAATATCAACACAAGAAAAACAATATACTCAGCATTCATGCAAGTTGTTGACGATAAGACAAAACAGAAGCTTCTGCCTTTAATGTTAACAGAAATCAACAAATACAAAGAGAAAATCAATGCTGGTGTTCCTTCAAAAAACCCAATCACAATGAAAACAATAAAAAAAGTCTTAAATCAATTAAAAAAAGAATGTGCACCACTACTTAAAGAAAAGGGTGATTTGTCAACATTTCAATTGTTTTGTCTTCAAAAATTGATTACTGTTGCAATTTGTTCAGGTGTATTCATTGCACCAAGACGCAATATGGACTATCAACTAATGAAAATTAACAACATAGACAAAGAAAAAGACAACTACATTGACCACAAAACAAAAGAATTTGTGTTTAATAAATACAAAACAATGAAATCATATGGTCAACAACGTGTTGATATTCCTGAAAAACTGTACAAGATGATTGTTTTATATATCAAACATAAAATCAAAAATAGTGATTTCTTAATTTCACAAAGAAAAGGGGAGCCATTCATTTCAGCAACTTTCACACAATTCATCAACAGTATATTCAAAGATTATGGCAAAATTTCAAACAATTCTTTCCGTCATGCTTATCTCACTGAAAAGTATTCAAACACAAAATCACTTTCTCAAGATTTGAAAGACATGGGAACAAGTATCAAACAGCTTGAAACTTATGTTGATTAAATCCAGGGATCGGAAATTTTGATTCAGATATTTAAAAAAATATCTAAATTAAATATATAATATGTTATTTTATAAAGATGAAGTTTGTGAAGTATACAATCAAGACTTTCAAAGCTTGATTGACAATATCAAATTTGATTTCATTATTACTGACCCACCTTACAATATAAATTATAAATATTTAGATGTAAATTTTAAAGATAAATACACAAACGAAGAATATGTTGAAATGCTTGCTTATTTGAACGAATACAAGACAATATTGATTCATTATCCTGAAGCTTTTTGCGGTGATATTGCTTGTGCACTTGGTGTTCCTGACAAGCTTGTTTCGTGGTGTTATTCTTCAAACCTAGCAAAACAACACCGTTCAATTGGTTGGTTTGGTTGTAAACCTAATTTCAACAAAGTCAAACAACCTTACAAAGATTTAAAAGACCCAAGAAATATAGAACTAATCAAGAAAGGTTCAAAAGGTGCGAGAATCTATGATTGGTGGTCAGACATACAACTTGTCAAACGCAATTCAACTGAAAAGTGCAAGAACTTCACAAATCAAATCCCAATCAAACTCCTTGAAAGAATCATTCTATTGACAACCAATGAAGGTGATACTATACTTGACCCATTCTTTGGAAGTGGTAGTTTATATTTTGCTTGTAAGAATACGAACAGGAAATGCATTGGAATTGAACAATCGAAAATTCATCTTGACGCATTTTTGTCAAGATTATAAAAAAACATTAAGAAATTTTAAAAAACTATTTTATAATATATTTATTTAAAGATTTATTTTCTTATATATTATATAATAAATATGTATTTCACCGAATGTGCAGATGTCAAAAAACTTCAATACTTAAATTCACTCAATCTTTCTGAATTTGGGTTTGATAAACCATATCAAAAGGAAATCAAAAGCTATATCAATCAAATGTTAAAATCAAACGGCACACACACATTCAAATACACACAAAAGAACAATTCAAGATATTATGCACCAAACTCAATCCAAAATATGTCAAAAATAGTCAGAGGTTTTCTTTACAATAACATTTCAACCGATATTGACCAAAGCAACTCATCACCAACAATTTTGCGTATGTTGTGCAGAAAATACAACATCCAGCATGTATTGTTGAATGATTATTGTTCAAACAGGGAAAGCTACATTGAAAAAGATAATGGAATTAAATTGAAAATCATTAAAATGATATATTCAAACAGAAAATCAAAACAAAACAAACAATTTGAAAACTTAGAGAATGAACTTAAATCAATTCAAAAGCAATTAATACAAATAGAAGAGATGAAACAAATTTATATTGACCATATTGAATCAACTGAACCTAATTATGAAGGCAAAGCATTGAATTGCATTTGCTTTTATTATGAGAACCAAATTCTACAAGAGATGAAAAAGTTTATCTCATTCAATAACCTTGAAATATTTGGCTTGATGTTTGATGGTTTTTTGATTAAGGGCAATCATTATGACAATCAAACATTGTTGAAAGATTGTGAATCATTTGTGAACACAAGATTCGCAGGATTGGACATGAAATTGACTTTCAAAGAACATGACACATCAATTCAAATGCCTAAAGACTTTGAACCAGTAAATATTGACAATTTGTATGAAAAACAAAAGGAAGAACTTGAAAAACATGTGTCAAAGATTGAAATGCCGCCTTTATACCTACACAAGAAGAACGAGAAAATCACAATGTTGAAATATTCAGAACTTAAAGAATATTGTAAAAGTAAATTCAAAAAAGTCAGAGATGATGAAGGAAAGTTGAGACCTTTTGTTGATATTTGGAGCCAAGATGAAAATATTCAATCTTATGAAAGCATTATTTTTGACCCCAAAGTTTTGGATCAGAAAAACGATTTCAATTTATATGATGGATTTGATTGCAAGTTTGTTGAAGATTACGATGACGACAACATATTTTTTAAATTAGTTCGTCATGTGATAAACGATGACAATTTATATGAATATTTCCTTGATTGGTTAGCACATATCATTCAAAAACCATATCAAAAAACAAACAATGCAATTGTCTTCTATTCTGAAGTGAAAGGTGTTGGTAAAGATTCAATTGTTTGTGCATTGAAAAAGCTTTTCAGCAAATACTATGCACAATTAGAATCAATTGAAGATATTGAAAAGAACTTTAATGCACATCTATGCAACAAGCTTTTGGTATATGGTGAAGAAATCACATCTAAAGCCAAGAACTTCAATGACAAATTGAAAAGCATTATCACAAGAACAACTTGCAATATGGAAAAGAAAGGTTTTGATTCAATCCAACTCAATGACTATTCAAACTTTATATTCTCAACTAATAATGAAAATTGTTTTAAAGTAGAATCAGGAGACAGAAGATTGTGTTTGATTAACTGTATTGAACAAAGATTGATTGATTCAGATATTGATTGTGAAGAATACTACAAATATATAGAACAACCAGAGAATATTGACAATATTTATTCTGTATTAAAAAATAGAACAATCAAATACAAAATCGGAGTTGACCCACCACCAATGACAGCATACAAACAAGAACTCTTATATGAAAACAAACCTGCTTATATTCAATTTTTGTTCAAATGTGATGCTTTTGAATTTGTTGGAAATGAGATGACAATTAATGAACTTCACGAAAAATGCACAAAATATGCTAAAGACCATTATTTGTCAACATCTTTCACGTTTCAAAAGTTTTGCAAATCAATCAAACCAATTATTGAACCATTTTTTAAAAGAACAAGAACAAAAAGATTTTATGATTTTAATAATATAAACCAATTCAACAAATCTCTTTATGATTTTGATAAAGAATACTATTTATATATTAATAATTTAGATTGTTTTAAATTGGAAGTTGATGATACACAACTTCAAAAAACTGATTTAGATTATGGTGTTTGATTTGGTGTCAAGGAATAATACAGCTTAAAATTCCTTGACACAATTGCTTGACACCAAAAAAAACGAATAAGTATACTATAATATATTAATAATATTATAATATATAACTATATTCTTTAGTTTATTCAATTTATTATATATATTATTATTGAAGAAGGGGACCCCGTGTCAAGCGTGTCAAGCGTGTCAAGGAATTTTCACTTTTTCTTAAAAAAATTCAAAAAAATAAAATTAATAATAATTATTTTATTTATTTTATTTTATGTAAACTTAAAAACATCAAATTTTGCCCTAATTGCCTGACACCTTGACACGGGCTAGGCTTATTCAATTTTTTTCAACAAAATGTATGACACCGTGACACACCTTGACACATGGTTGACACGCTTGACACAAGGTCAGGGATCGGAAACTTTGGATTGAATACTATAATCTTGATATTTGTTATTTAACAAAAATCAGGGTTAGTTTTAAAAGTTGCTTAGCTGTTTTCTTATTCAGAGGATTGAGCATTGTTTTTTTCAACTTTGTCAAGTTTGTCTTGATGGAATAAATCAATGTGGTGTGAGTCAATTGCCTTCTTTGTTAAATTCGATACGTTAGACAATAAAGGATTGAAACTCAGCATCTTGTTCAATATTCTCTCTCCTTGTCTTTCATCTTTGTGTTCTTCTTTGATTTTATAAGTCTTTAATTTTCCAAAAGGGGTGAAACGTTTTAAACCAGAAGAAACCAAATCACCTTGAACTCTGTGATGTGTCACTTTGTCTTCTAGTTCGTTTTTTGTTTTATCATTCACCTTTAAATTCTCGTTTAAGATTGGGTTTGCTCCAGCGTTGAAGGTGTCAGCTTGTTTCAAAGCTTTTCGGACTTTTTTGCTGTCTGCAATAGTTTGGTTTACTGTATAACCTCCAAGACTGTGACCACTCATTGTGAATTGGTCAGGTTGAAGTTCTTTCACAATACGTTCTGTTTGTCTTTTTCTTTTTCTTACGTGTGGCAAATGGTCAGCAATACCAAGAGCAATGCCAACATCAGAAACAATATCTTTGAATCCTGTGGTTGATTTGACGTTTGTGCCTTGATGTGCAACATGTACAGCACCTGAATCTTTATCAATATAAGTGACAAGATTTTTGTTTGTATACTTTGGCAACACTTCAAATCCAGTATCTTTGACAAGTTCATTGATGTCATTGTATTTGTTGGTTCTTGACTTGGTTTTGTTGCCCATGATGTATGTTGCCTCACTTAATAAAGCAGCATCTTTGACTTCCATTAATACTATATATTTTATATTATAAATAAAAGTTGAATACTATAATCTTAATATTTGTCAATT
>Ga0187219_1001626_pt1 | contig 10711 bp, 19 predicted proteins | sample 13SPOviralmetaG_FD_130162 | JGI IMG/M metagenome (GOLD analysis project Ga0187219, IMG submission 130162) | Marine viral communities from the oligotrophic San Pedro Time Series (SPOT) site, San Pedro Channel, CA, USA - 13 SPOT_SRF_2010-07-21... | ecosystem: Environmental > Aquatic > Marine >... | reverse complement strand
GGCATGGCGATATACGACACCATGCAGTATGTCCGATCAGACATACAAACAATAGTGGTGGGCCAGGCATGTTCCATGGGCTCACTCCTAGCAAGTGCAGGCACCAAGGGCAAGAGATACATGTTGCCCCATGCGAGACACATGATACACCAACCATTGGGCGGTGCGTCAGGCCAGGCCACTGATGTGGAGATCAGGGCAAACGAATTACTGAGATGGAAGAAAGAACTCACAGAGATCTACGAGAAGACAACGGGCCAGCCCTTACAGAAGTTGAAGGATGACATGGAACGAGACAAGTTCATGAATGCCGAAGAGGCAGTTGCATATGGACTTGTTGACAAAGTAATAACAACCAGAAACGACGACAACGAGGAATAACATGACAGACGACAGATCAGAAGACAAGAGTTATGAGAACGAATCCACTAGAGACACGACACCGATGGTTCAGATAACCTTGAAAGAATATGACAAGATGAAAGAAAGATCCAAATACATCACAGACAGGGATCTGATCGGCTGTATCGACAAGATAGAAGAGCTTGTCAGGGCATTGAGAAAACACATAGTCAGAACCGATATAGATAATTAACAGTATGTTTTACATCTGGCACACACTGATAATCGCCACGTTCATAGCAGTGGCTTACTACATGGGATACCAACATGGCGGCAAAAAAGCCAAAGTCAAAGAAACCATACGTAAAAGTTAGACTGGTACCTGAGGATTCCAAGATGAAGGATCACGGGTTCTACTACTACGCAATGAAACCCGGCAAGGGCGAGAAGCAGAACCAGAAACTGCGAATGCGTAAGTTCGACCCCATCACCCAGAAGCACATATGGTGGGTGGAAAAGAAACTACCACCTCATTCCAAATAGTATTAAGCGGCGTGTCTGAACGGTTGTTCTGTTTCGGTTAGGTCTTCCAACGGTGCCACTTGGTTCAGGCACTTGCTCTTGTACCTCTCCCAATACCAATCTGAAGTCTCTTTCATTGGGTTATCACTCTTCTTAGGCATGCTCAACATGTCGTTCTCTTCGTCTGTGTAAGGCCACATGATTATTGCATCCTCTGCCAGTGTGCTGGCCATTCGTTGGTGGTTGTGTTTTCATTTACAGTCACGACTTCTAGTGTGTCCGGTGTTTCATCCCAACAACAGTCGTCACGAGAAACACATTTGCTTTCTACATAAACCTTCTGGCTTTTCTTTTTGTCTGCGTACATCTTTGTTTCCTTTTGTAAATTAATGTTTGTAAATTTACTTATTGTAAACTTATACACAAAACCATGGAAAATCAAGTCGTACGTTGTAAACGGAGTAAATTTTTTGTAAATTTAAATTTACAAAATTTACAAATAGTAAAGGATTTTATTTGAGGTAAGGACCTTTTGAGTTAGACCCAGTCCTTATACGTTTAACTTTGACGTACTTCTTGTTGCCAAGTTTGTAGATAGTGGGTTTAGGTGGATCATATGCATCAACCAAGTGTTTGGTATAATTCTCGATCCATCTTCTGATGTGTCTGAACATGCTAAACCCTCCATCGCGATATTATTTCTTCCAGAATTTTAGTTTCTCGATGTGTCCTGGTATTGCTTCGAACTTCTCGTTCACATACCAACCAGCCGCGAAACCAACTATTAATCCAATTGTAAAAAACATTTGGTGCTCCTTATTGTGCTTCAACCGGTGCAGGTTCGTTAGTGATCAGCATCCATGCAAATATCACAACTACGATAGCAACTCCGATCATTGCTTTCTTGTTCTTTTTAATTTCGTCGATAATCTTCTTCATTGTGTGTCCTCCTTAGACTGTGTATTTATTTTTTACAAGTCTCCGGTGCAAACATGCAACCCAACGCATTCGCTATGCCTTGCATTTTACCAATAGAGTCTGTGATCGTGCTAGGTTTTTCTTCCTCAGGCTCTACCACAGTGTCTGGTGCAGTGGTTGAAATTGTTTTCTGTACACACCCAGACAGCCCTATCAATACCAGAAACAGGATTATGATTAGATACCTTTCTAATTCTTTATTCATACGAATTATTTACACCGAACAGAGACTCTATAATATGGTGTTGTTTACTATTGGAATTTATTTGGGTCAGTGGCAACCTTGCCAGTGTTGACACCGTTCTTGATCACATACTTCTGTGTGCCGTTGGCACCCGAGTCGACTTCCTTACGTAGGTCCTTAAACATCAACTTCTGTTTTGCCTCACGTAACATCTTCTGGGCATATGCTGTTATTGTTTTTGTGTCTCTCATAACTTTATTATATAGATTATTTATGTGTTGTCAACATACCAGATATGCGTATAGAACATACATGCGTTACAAGGCCTTTAGACCCATGTATCTACATGAGTGTGCAACTTATCCTGAACAGTCTTTACCATGCGTGTGTGTGCGTGTGTGTGCGTTTAAAAGGTAGACTAGAACCGTTTTATCGTGTAATATAATTGCTGTGACGCCGCTTTAGCTCATTAGGTAGAGCAACTGATTTGTAATCAGTAGGTGCCCAGTTCGAATCCGGGAAGCGGCACCACAAATACCAAACTCGCCAATATTACCATTTACACCAAAAATGTCAATGGTCTCAGCAGGTTTGGTTGTTTTGGCCAAATAACTAGGAACAAATGAAACTGACCATTGAATTCACTGACGGGCATCACATCAAGATAAATCTACACGATTCAATGATACCATGGGCAAAGCATGTACAAACACTGACAGGAAAGTACAAGTACGGACTTAATGACGGACAGTCAGCCATAGGCACACACAAGGCTCCGGAGGTCTATAAAATACTTTTAGACACGATAGAGAAACTACAACCACTTAGACCTATAGGGTTCACTGTTCCAGAAAATCTCACAAACGACCAAGAAGTGCTGAACAAACTGCACAGGTATTACACAGACAGTTGTGCGGTGGTAGAGCAGGATTCGGAACTGTTTGATCTAGTATCAAAGATTAACTATTGTGTCCACGAGCTCGAGGCACCCGCTCCCTCGACCATTACCGAGGGATACATCAGTGAGCTCTGGATCCACATAGATGACTATCCCATACCGACGGACTGCTGGTTCGATCTCAGAGACATGGAACAAGAGAACTACAAGTTTTTTGACTACGATTACGAGTATGTGGTTAGACTAGATCGATCTATACTAGGCAAGTGTGTGTTACAGGCCTACGAGGAAAATGATGATCCCAACGCAAAAGACTGCACAGGCAGGGCAGGATCATTCGGCGGATTTTTTATCGACACAAATAAAAAACTAAAAAATTTTTATCAATCAAACAAGTTCAATGATTGGTGTAAAGGTCACGGCAAGGACACAAAGGAATGGCCCTTGGAGTTCGTGATAGGAAATGTTGAACAGTTTAGTGACAAGCCGGAACAGTATAAAAACAAGACTCTGGCCAAACTAAATTTTGTTACGGTCCCTTCGTCTATCGGTTAGGACACGTGGTTTTCATCCTCGAAAGAGGGGTTCGATTCCCCTAGGGACCGCCAGTAAGGAGTATTAAGTATTGATATGAAAGATTTTGATTGTATTGTAGCAGTTGGCTGTAGCCACATGTTTGGATATGAACATGGCAGTACCCTAGGGGAAACAGTGCCTAGCACCGACACCTTCGTGGATCATATGGGGAAACACTTGAATCTTCCTGTCCACAATTTCAGCCAACCCGGGGGATCCAATCAAACTATATTAAGACGATTAATGGTTGCATTGGAATTTTTAGCAACAAAAAAATATAATGCATTGTTCATAATTCAATGGACCGACTTCACAAGATTTGAAACGCTTGTATCGGACACTGTTTACAGAGCCGAGGATTGGCCTTGGATAAAAGCACTGACAGAACTTAAAAGTAAAAGCGGTTCCAACGAACTCAACGAATGGGCCAAGACTTTTTATAAATTGTATGATGACAAAGGTCTTCTATTCGAAAGTTTAAAAAACATTAAACACGCAAATCTAGAAGTCGAAAGTGCAGGACACCTAGCAATCAATTGCCTCGGTGATGGGTGGGATCTCAGCCAAAGCAATTTGAAAACAGATCCTGGATATGTGTCGTCTGAGAGCATTGGCGAGACATCAGCATATAGTCAAACATTACGTAAATGGTATTTGGACAACGGATACCAGATAGACGAAACACTCGAAGGAGAACACAAGATAGAAGCATATAGAAACAATGATGTACATCCTAGCAGGGATAACATAATCTTGTCTTTGTTATGGAAGCAGATCGGCAATTACAAATGGTGGTTCTACAACAAAGACTGGTCGCAAGGACTGAAGAGTTTTTGCATTGAAAAAGGATTACCACTTGGGCCAGTTGGCCATGCCACAGAGAGTGCTCACAGATCTGTGTTTGAATATTTGCTTCAAGATAACCAGTTCGTTAACCTTATACATGGTTAACAACACACGTGCCCGTAGTTCAGTTGGATAGAATACGAGTTTCCTAAACTTGGGGTCGGAGGTTCGAATCCTTCCGGGCACACCAAAAAACACAATAATTACTTGTGTGAAGAAGTTCTATTCAATCAGACTAAAACAGTTCAAGGAGAACATACCGCCCGCACTGGCAGAGACAATGCTGTTGGATGAATCAAAATTGGTCAAGTATCTATGGAAACACAAGGCACTGGAGTTCAGGTATCCCAAAAACAAAGGTAGACTGGATCTGTACGCAGATGAGAAGTACCTGATGATGGGCAAATTGAAGTATCCAAACATGTTTGGCAACCGGAAAAGGATGGGCTTTATGGAACTGTACATAGTACACAGGCTCAATCAAAGATTAAGTCTTGCGAAAGGAAGCACGTAATGAAGTTCGGACACTACACAGACAAAGGCCTCCCTGAATCAGATATAGGGTACCGATGCCCTGGATGGGATCCGATGCCGGAGGGCAAGAAGAACGTTGTGGTCTTGGGTTGCAGTCATACCTATGGCGTGGGCCTCGAGGACGATAAGCATTGGGTACACTTCTTGTCTAAGCACAACACAGAAAGATTGAGATACTGGAACCTAGGACAGCCTGGAGCCAGTGCCGACAAGATAGTAAGGACACTCCACGGAACCGAACAGTTGCTCTTTCCGGAGATAGTGATTGTGTGCTGGCCTTTGTGGAACAGGAGAGAACGTTTGGATATATATCCAGCAAGTCTTACCTCAGATAATGAATTTTTAAAAACAGAAACAGACAATACTGACAAACAAAATTTTCTAAAGAACGTGTTCCACGTGGAGAAGTTTGCAGAGAAGAATCGTTGCAAGACATTCCATTGTTTCGCAGACGAGTCTTATCATGAGCACATAAAAGGCCTAAACGTATTAGAAGATTACACCATTAAGAATTGCTGGCCATACTGGGACAAGTTTGAACAGCGTGTGCCCTACAACAAGCCAAGCCTAGCAAAGGATGGCGAACACTACGGTGTGGAACACCACGAACGTTTCGCAAAACTGTTTGTGGACTACTTTGGTAAGAAGTTGAAATAATCTTTAATGTCTATATTACGCAGACGATCTTGTCGAGCGATGAACTCAGACAGCGACTGGTCGTTGTCCTCATCTACTGCTACTTGTCCGGGACTTATATGTTTGGCATTGCTAGTGAACCTATTTTTGTATCTCACATTCAATACGCTTGGTTGATTAAGGAACGCCCAGTCATGTGGTATGTCCTTGTTCTTGGCAAAGTTTATTATGTCAGGTAAGTTTCTAACGTTCAAGCAACTGACTGTTGTCCAGAAATCCAACTGTAATAGTTTGTATTGCTTCTGTAAAGACTTGTAAGCATCCACAGTCTTTTTATAGTTTTCCCATCTAATTGGCCAACGTGTGTAGTCATGCACAGCACCAATGCCGTCGAGACTCATTGTGACAATGACCATTATGTTTCTCTTTAGCACTTCTTCCAACTCGCTTATCATTCTAGACCCGTTGGTGTTCATCCGTACTATCTTTACATTGGCAGGCAAGTCTTGTAATATCTTTTTATAATTTTTACTGGCAGTTGGCTCACCACCGTTTACATCAAATTCTATAATCCTCTCCTGTGGTAGTTTTTTAAAGACATTGTAGTTGTCTACCCTCGGGTAATTTTTAGATTCAAGACTTCCTATCTTGGTGCTAAGTCCTGCATTGCATGACTGGCACGCACTGTTACAGGTGTTATCCAATACGCCTCCCACTATCAGGTAATCATTGTGTATAGGTTTGAGTAGTTTGTGCCTTTCGATACTATTGGTCCTTATACTTTTGCCTTTGACCTTTTCGGATTGTTGGCAACGTACACACTCCTCTGGCCACTGATCCTTGTCCATCTTTTCCTCCACTGTCCTTAACCAATCACTGTGCACCATTTCTTCATAACTTTTAAATTCTTCCGTGTTGACCATGTGGCCGCATTTACCCACGCTACCGTCTTGGTTTAGTCGCACATAGTGATCTATCCTAGGACAATACATTTCTATACCTCTTGATTAGATAACCTATGTTGACTGTCTGGTTATGGTACTTTGTAAGATAACGATCCACGGCCACGAAGGTCTCGCACACAGGTATGGCCACATCTGACATGCTTTTGGCCTTGTGTATGTTTGTGTAATTCGTTATGTGGCTAAACGGACGCAAGGTAATGAAACCTTTGTAGTATTTGTATAGGTGCAACAACCACATGTACTGTGGAGTGAAGTGTCTGTCATGGAGTTTGCCATGTTCTATAAGACTGTATGTTTCCAATACATTTCTTTTATTCTGGAAACAATATTCATTGACGCCCGATCTGAAACGCTCCTCGGGTTCCCTGATCATGACCTCTATGTTGGAACAGGCCTGTATCTCCTCATTGACATATCGGTGATCACAGGCAGACTCCAGAGATGTGCTACCTACTCTGAATATGGGATATACATTGTGGGCGGCCACCTTCAAGACAACACAATTGGTGTTCAACAATTTGTTCCACTGTTCAAGCATCCAACTCCTTGTACAAGGTCGGGAAAACTTTCCTGCTGTCGATGGATCTTCTATCATCCATGGCAGACACATTGCTGTAAAAAGAATCTATGTTTTTCTTCCATGCTGTTTCGTTATAGTACTCCAAGCAGTTTTCGTAACTGTTCTTTAGATAGCCTAAAGGGTTCGCATTAATTTTTTCTTTGAGCTCTTTCTTTATTTGTTCTATCATCCTGTCTGGAAGATTGAGCAGATTCAAGTACTGGGGCGAGGACAATGGCCCGGCCACAAAACTATTATCGTGGAAACCTTTAGACTTTAAGTAATCTATACAATCAAATATGCTCCTGTAGTTCAATATAAAATGTAGCATGTTGAAACTTATCTTGTGTCCCAGGGTGTTGATGACATCTAAATTTTCTGTGAAGTCCTTCCAATTTCCCAGATGCCTTACGTATTCGTATTCTTCTTCTATGGTCTCCACACTGACTGTCCAGTGTACATTTTTGAAAGAACACAACAGTTCGAATATTCCTGTTTGGGTTGTGCTTAAGTTTGTGTTGACCCTTACACTACAGTTTGGGTTGTGTTTTTTGAGTAAGGACAGGAACTCAAAATTTTCCTTCATCAACATTGGTTCTCCTCCCGCGAGGTAAACGTTTTCTAACTTCGCTATGTTTTCAAATACAAAGTCCTTCACTTCCTGTCTCGCTTCCTTGTTAGATTTTATTTTGACGCCTAGTTCTTGTGCCCACTTACTGCTGTATTCCGGTATACAATAAACACAGGCCTGATTGCAGGCGTTGGTCCAACGCAGGTCGACGTGTTTGAGTGAAAAATTATTCACATCGTCGAACAACGATAGGTCCGTCTTAGTGCCCACTTCTTTGAGATAATACAACCTACTACTGATACTGCTCAGATTTGATTGGTGTTTTTCCTGTAAATGGCAACCTGCACAATTACTTGGTTTACTATCTGCCTGCATGGCTCTTTTAAGTTTGATGTTGGACTCACTTCCTAGTATGTCTTTTATTTTTGTGTCTTTGATGTTGCCATGCGTGTCGTTCGCTATAATGCAGTTCTTGACATTTCCGTTTGGTTCGAGCTCGAATCCTGTCCAAGGTAACACACATATACTTTTATTGGTGAGTAATTTCTTGGCGTCCATTAATTCATTCCCTGCTCAGTCAGTATCCTGCAGACATACTCGTCTGCCGATATGCTGTCAGGTGCACTGAACGACTGCGTGTCTACGCTACCGGGTCTGATCAGTTCCATTTTTGTTTTACTCGGCTGTGCCCTTAGTTGTGCGTGTGCCAACTCCAACGCCATTTTCTGATTCCTGTACTCCATGGTCTGTCTCATGGTCAGCCCATTCAACTGTTTGTCCTCAGTGGATAGACAGACTCTGGTTGATATGTTCCATATATGGTGTTCCTGCTCGCTGTGTTGCCATCTGTGCCATACTTCAAACAACAGTTGAGTTTGTGCATAGAAACTTATAGCATTGTTGATCAACATGTCACACGGCTCGATGATTGATGCAGTGTGCACCGTCCTGCGTATGTTTTCTCCGGTGCTCCTTGATATTCCTACTATTTCGTGCCCGCGTGATGCAAGCCGATCAGCGAATGCCTTGCCTATGCCTCTCTTGTGCCCTGTGATTGCAATCCTCATTGGAAATATTTAATTGGTTATCAGGCGCTTATAAATATTTTTCCATGATAGACTATCTGGGAGATCAAACAAAAAACAAAGCGGCACACGAACTGCCCGCCTACAACCTCGACACAATAAAAAAGCAAGTCCTCGACTGGGTGTCCACAAACACAGACTTCTTAGATGACAAGACATCCAAGGGCTTCTGGATGAAGATTGATTACAAAGACCTCGCTCGATCCTGTCCGGCACTGATAGAGTATTTCAAATATGTCAGGATACCGGTGCAGGAAATCACTGTGGGAGTGTTGACAGAAGCAATGACGGATGGTTTTGTTATGCATCACGGATCACCGGGCAAGAACTTCAAGATAAATTTTCCGATACTGAACACAGAAGACGTACACACAGAATGGTATGACATACCAGACGATGATCTCAAGAAATTTCCAGAATTGCTTAACGTGTACACACAACAACAGTGCTACGATCTAAGTTCCATACACAAAACTGTGGACACGTTGTATCCGTTGCGTGTGTCTTACAACATGCATCACTGTCCCATAGTGTTCAACAGTTACCTGCCCCACAGGGTGATGCCAGGTGCTGACGCAAAGTATCCAAGGATAATGTTGGCCACAATGCCGTTGAAAGATCCTTTTGACCTAATGCAGTTGTAGTAGAGTTGATTGCTCAACTATCTTACTGTCTCTCTTCACAAGTTTATCTAGGTGTGTTCTGTAGTCGCCGTGCTGTGGATGTTGTTCGTCAAATATGTTGTGTTCTGAGAAATTGCCCCAGGTGTTCCAGTCCTGTATCCTACTGAACCAAACTCTGTCAGCGTTGTATTTTTCTCCCAACATGACTATGTCTTCCATCTCATGGTAGTTGTCTTTCTGCACAACGTAGTGCATGATGAATCTAAATCCGTGCTTGTCCTTCAGTTCCGAGATGTATTGCAGATTTTCATTTATCTTTTCCCATCTACCTCCCAGTCGCAGTTTCTCGTAGGTATCTTTTGTGGCGCCGTCTATGCTCACGCCCAGTTCGTTGAGATTCCGTATCACGTAAGGCACACGAGGTGCAAAGTCCTTCAACATCAACGCATTGGTCAGTATGGAGTATTTTATGTTGTCCCGCTCTGGGGTCTGGTCCATGAAGTGCCTGTACACGTGTGAGGCGAATGGATCCCCGTCAGAACCTATGTGAACCTGCATGGGATGATCATAATGGTACAACCAATCGTTGATCTTGTCTGCCAGTCGGATGCCCAACTTGTACGCGGATCCCTCCTTGTGGAATATAAGACCCTTCCTGCAACTGGGACATCGTAGATTGCAACTGTCGTCTATGGCCAATCTCAGGTGCTGTATGCGGTCGGGCCTGCCATGCAGGAACCCACCTGACTTTATGTATGAACACTGGTGTTCGTTGCAGTAACGATAGGTGCCGTCCGAGATGGAACCCTGTAGGTGTTGGTGTGTGCCGCCGCCGATTATCTCCTCGAGCGATTTGATCTGCAGGTTGCCTATGCTCTGTGGCAACCAACTGGTGCACTCACAGGCATAGCATGATCCCTGCTTGTCTATCAGCACCGTGTCGAATGGACGGGGACATCGCTTGGCCACCTTGAGATCCTTGTGGGTGTCTATGCCGTAGTGATCGAACAGTCTGTGGTTTATCATTTGTCGGGATCGGTGATCATGTCCAGCGTGAGTGGCTTGCCCTCGTCGGACTTCCGCTCCGACGTCTGTGGTGCCTTGCGACTCCGCCTACGCTGTTCCTTCTCCTGCTGTTTCTGTAATTTCTTTGCACCCCTGGTGTTCTTGTAGTCGTAGTGTATGCCCATGATCAGCCTCCTGTTGTTACCTTAATTATACACTCCAATGGGCGAGGTGTAAACTATTTTGGTAAAATAATTGCGTATCAAAGGTTGCATTTGTGATAAATATGTCTTACAATCCAGAGCGATCGCTAGGCCAGTGGTCGCATTTCAATCATAATAGATCAGGAGAAAACAAATCTATGAAAATGACTAAGAAAACAATGGG
>Ga0187219_1001619_pt1 | contig 10737 bp, 11 predicted proteins | sample 13SPOviralmetaG_FD_130162 | JGI IMG/M metagenome (GOLD analysis project Ga0187219, IMG submission 130162) | Marine viral communities from the oligotrophic San Pedro Time Series (SPOT) site, San Pedro Channel, CA, USA - 13 SPOT_SRF_2010-07-21... | ecosystem: Environmental > Aquatic > Marine >... | reverse complement strand
GGGTAATGAGAGCGTTTTTTAAAAATCCTCTTTTTCTAAGACATCTCATTTCAAGCTTTCCTATATCAACCTCTATCACCTATGTTTGTATAACCTATGTATGTATGACGTTGTCTTAGGCTATCTCCACTATGTTTTATTATCTAATCTATATCTCATCTTTTTGATATACTTTTCCTAAAAAGTATTAAGTATTAAGTATAAATTAAAAAATAAGAATTAATGGATACAATAAATAATGATTGGTTAAATGTCCCTAATTTTAATGGTAGATATTATATTGATTTAGAAGGCAATTTATATAGTGTCAGGATAAGACCTTATAATAAACCTCTTATTAGACCTAAGACGCAAATTTATAAGGACTATATGGGGAAGAGGTATACTTATCTAAAAGACACAGTAAAAGACTTATCTACAAGATTTGAAATAGATGACTTCTTATCAAGTAAAAAAGCGGAGAAGTTTAAGGATAATATTAGGAACTCTTGACCTTGACCTTAGATTTAGTTTTTCTTTTTTTTTTAACTACTGGTTTAATTATACTATTACAAGCAAACCTTACATTTGAAGGGTATTTAGAAGGGTTCTTTTTAACATCTCTACAAATTTGTTGTTGGTTCATAAGCGGAGCATTAGACAGCTTTTGTTTGGGTTGTGATTTTAAGTTTAACATATAACAATAGATTAGATATTTTACTTAAGTTTTCTTGGTGTAAGGTCTACGTTTTACGGTAGAACCTTGGGCGGTTGTCTGACGCTTACCTCCCCTATTGAACTCCTTAGAGCCTTTCTTAGTACTGAAGTCAAGCTTTCCAGGCATAGTTTTAGACGCTGAACCCTTCTTAAAATCGGACTTAACTTTTTTAATTTGTTTGGTTTTCTGTGCTTTCATCATTTTTTTTATATATTAATATAATATAAAAAATTATGAATAAAGTTTATCCTCAAATTATGAATAAGGGTTATAATAATGATTCTGGGGTTAACTATAAGAATTGCGGTTTATCACAATATACCCCTAATGAATATAAACAAGTTAATGCTCCTGATACTGCCGAATTTGAGAACGAAGACAGAAATAAATTTTTAGAAAAAACCATGAATGATGATGGAGTAACTGATGATGCTACCCTTACTTCTCAAGATAAAGCGGTAGAGAGGCAACTAATAATCAAGGAAGACCCTAATTTAGGGACTGGAGACCAACGTATTAATCAAATTGAAAAGAACGCCGTTAGACTACAGAATGACGTTAGTAAGACTAATTTTAAAGCTAATGAAATGCTAAATAAAAATATTCCTTTGAGTAGTGGATAATAGAACCACACTTTTAAGAAAAAGTATAACAAAAAAAATATAACCTTAATCTAAATGAAAAATGAAATCTCAGATAAACAGATTTATTTACAGGTTCAAAAAGAAGCTGTAGGAGGATTAAGGACGGGAATGTCTACTAAACCTATACCTATTCCTTCCGAATCACCTAAACCAGTTCCAAGTTCTACTATCAGTATGGAGGAGAAAGTTATCTTAGAAAATTACGCCCAGTATTTACCAAGAGGAAAAAGACAATTAAAATTAAATGTCAAGGAACTTACAGATGCTGTCTTAGCAAGGGATTTAATAGCAGCCCCGCTAACTAAAACATCAGGATTAAATAGGGGCGGACTACTTAGTTTAACTACTCAAAAACCAAAAAACCCAAAATCACAATCGGAATATATCGCTACTATTAAAAATAAAAATAACCTAGAACGTAATCCTAATTTTACAGGATTTAAGAATGATTTTAAAATATAAATATATATATATATAATGGCTTTAATATTACGATTTAGAGAAATAGAAAAATTAGTGAAACAGTTTACTAGAACATATCCCCAAAGAAGGGGTAAACCACTTGATAGACCCCTTAATGAGATTGAAGATAAGATGAATGACATTTACAAGGTTATTAAAGAGCCAGGAGATAAGAGAACTTATAACCGTTTTATTAAAATAATTGAAGATTATTATAGTTCCGATAAATTCAGGCAAGCATACAGTAAAAACGAAGAGAGAGTGAGATTTCCTGATATAGAAAAATTTACGGAAGATGTAGAGGTAAAAATGGAAAAATCAACACCTGAAGAAAGGGACGAAAAGAAAGAAGAAGAAGAAGAAGAAGCAAAAGAAGAAATGCCTAAATCAGAGGCTAAAATGGAAGAAGCAGCAAAGGAAGAAATGCCTAAATCAGAGGCTAAAATGGAAGAAGCAGAAATGCCTAAATCAGAGGCTAAAATGCCTATGTCTGAGGCTGAAATGGAAGCTTACCATGACCAACTCCGAAAAGAAGGCTTTGAAGAAGGAAGACAGCAAACCATAGAAGAGTTTAGGAAGACATCAAAAGAAGAAACAGAAGAAAGCAAAGAAGAAACAGAAGAAACCAAGGGAGAACCAGAAGAGACCAAAGAAGAAACTAAAGAAGAAACAGAAGATATAGAAGTAGAAGAGGCATCTACAGATACAATCCCTAAAGAAGAAAATGTAAATATGATGATAATGAAAGATAGAGAAAGACAGAAAGATGACCCGACCATAGGGGAGATACAAATCCCTAAAGAAAGATTAGGAATTATGGGAAAAAATGCTAAACAATTAAATGACGATATTAAATATTTTATTAAGAGATTTCCTGACATCTTAAAAATAGAGGCTGACGCTTATAAGAAGATAGATAAGAAAAATCTCTTAGCTCTCCAAGATTTACATAGACGTATACAAGCTAAATTATCTCCAGATGGAGAAAAAAAAGAGGGTAAAATAGGTATTATACTTGATGCTGATAAATTTATTGATATGAAAATATCAGAGCTTTTAGCTGCTAAAACTTTAGAGGGATTAACCCCCAGTAATTTAGTTGATATTACTCAAGTACCGAAATCTCAGGGTAAAGATATAGGAAGTTATACTATCAGTAAAAATAGAGCGGGACGAGACGTTATTAATAATGCTCCCGTTTATAGGTCTATTCCAACTTCACAACCCCCTAAACCTAAGCGAAGGGGGGAGATTAAACAAGATACCATTTATAAAAATTCAGGTAAGGATAAAGTAGATATAGCTAAAATGGAAATGGCGAGTAATCCATTTATACGAAAAACAATAGTGAGACCGCTCAATATTATTTTATAAATAAAGTATAATATAAATGAGTAATTTTTCAGCAATTAACGCAAATAACATACAATTAGGACAAGATATAGGGCAATGTTCGGTTAAACCTCAAATTAGCGGGAATAGAATTAAATCCCAAATGGACTTAGTAGATAGTAACGGGTCAAATGTGATAGACTATAATCAATCTACTAATACTATTGATTTTAACGGTAAAACTGTCGTTAATTTCAGTGGAGGAGGAGGTGGAGGCGGTGATGTCTTTCTCGCAAATACGCAGACATTTACAGCGGTTAATACGTTTAGTGCTAATACCGTATTAGCAACTGCCGATACTGGAAATATCTCTACTACTGGCACTATTACCGCTTCAAGCACAATCACGGGTTCAGGTTTAATTACAGCGGGGACTGTAGAATGTAATAAGGTAGAAAGTGTCGGAAATGTAGAGGTATCGGCAGGTAATCTGGTAGTGTCAGGTACTGGAAATATAGGAGGTAATTTGACAACCAACGGAATTTCCAATACAGGGGATTTTACAAATTCTGGCGATATTAGCACAGCAACCCAGACCACAACAGGTAATCACATAGTAGGCGGGGATTGTGTTGTATCAGGGCAAATAGTCTCTAATGGCGGACTATCGGTTAACTCGGGGACTTCAACAGTAGGGCAAATAACCACTAATAACGTCACGACTAATGGGACATTAACTTGTAGTAGTAGTATAGTAGGTGCTAACTTAGCGGCTCTGGCTGGAGATATTACCGCTGTTAGTGGGAACATTAGCGGGTTATCTTTACAATCAACAGGAGGACAAGTTAATCTTAAATCAGCGGGTAATGCGAGAATAGAAGCAGATACCAATGATGATTTGAGAATTCAAGCTGATACTAATTCTAATACTATAGTATGTCGTCTTGGTGCGACAGGAGCAGATCATTTACAGTTAAGTTTTGATTCCGGAACTAATAAGAGTGTGTTAAAGCTTTATGATTTTTCGGCAAATCAATACTATAACGTTGGGGGTAGTCCCGATGATTTGGCGGGTCTTGTGGCAAGCTTACAAAATACAAGTTTGACATTTAATCCGACAACTACCGAGACTTTCCAAGGTGGATTAGTATCTACGGGAACAAGCACACTCTCAGGAACGGTCATTAATTTGGGAACTGGCGTCAATACAGCTACAATAACGGCGATGAATGACACAGCAGATAGACTAAATGTAAATGCTGGAAAAATACAACTTGATGCGACGGCTACATTAAGCAAAACTGGGAGTACTTCAGGAGCTTTAGATTTATTTACCGTCACAGATACCCTTGTAGATAGAAGTATAGCCTCGTGGGCGCCATCTAAACAAAATATAGTAAATAATGGGACAGGAACAGGGACAGATATAGAGCTAAACGTAACAAGTCCTACATCTTCTATATCTGTGGCTTCAAGTGTTATTTACGAACAATACGGAGTAAATGGCTCAGGAACAGCAATATATAAGGTAAGCTTACGTGGAAGGATAGGATTCTCTCAAGCTATTGGAGGCGGAGGAGCGAATATTAATCTTTTCACGCTACCCGCTGGTATTCGCCCCTTTATAGAACAAAATTTCATAGTTTCAGCTCATCAAGATGAAAAAACATCAAGGATAGATATTACTACTGGCGGTATTGTTGCTGTCGTAGCCGCCGCTACTACCACTGGGAGCACATTTGTTAATTTGGGGTCTATCCAATTCTGGGCGGGTATCTAAGTAAAAGGAGTTAATAAAAATTCTGGCATATTTTTATAAAAACATATCTAGGTTTTAAAAACAAAACAAATTTTATTTTAAAATTAAATATATTTACTATTTATATAAAAAGATGAGTTCAGTAATATTAAACAGTGCGGCGAATAGCGCCCTAGTAAATACCTTGAATGCCTCAGCTTCGTTAACCAACCCTAATATTTACCAGACTATGCCTATCAATCCAGCCCACAGCGTGACTTACGCTCAGAACCAGCCCTCAAACGGAAATCAACCCGTAAAAGGAAATTCTACTGTTTTTCAATTAAACAAATACGGTATTATTTCACAAATTCTATTATCTTATAAGAAGACTTACACTAATGCCTCAGGTGGAGCCATGACAGGTGTAGGAACAGTACAAAACGACTTCTTTAATATTCTAGAGAAGGTGGAATTGTTATCAAGTAGTAGAGTTGTATCTACATTAACAAAGGTTGATTTAATGGCTCAGTTCAGTAATTTACCTTCTAATAAATTGGTTGTAATTGCTGAAAATTTATTAAATCCTCAGCTCGTGCCAGGTGCTACTCCAGGTGCTTTAGCTGATGGTGCTACATCGGCTGAAATGTCGTTTACTTGCCCTTTGGTGTTCGGGTTTATGAAAGACATCAACACCCAGCTTAACGCCAGTTTCTTAGAGCCGTTAAGCATACGTTGTACTTGGGGCAATACTTGGGACCAAGCTTCTTCCAGAGCAGCTGGACTTACAGGAAATGTTTTGTCTCCTCAATTATCGGTAAGATATAAAAACTATCCCGAAGACCAAAACGCCGCTATCATCTCTCAAAATTTTTCAAATCCTAGTTTAAATTTACTCAGCTCAAGATTTGTAAATGAGAACAGAGGTTCTTTTATTACGGCAACTAATACAGCATATACCGACGCATCAATTGAAGTGGAATTAAAGAATACTGAATGTGTAAATAATTTTTATGTGGTCTTGCTTGAAAGCAACCCTAATTCCGAAGGTGGAGCTTCTAATTCTGCGGCTTCTACTGAACTTAACCCTGCGCCTGAAAAAATCAAATCAATTGAATTTACAGGAAGCGGTCAGGAAATCGTTTCTCTAAAATCTCACGAATTGGCATATGGAAGACTTGACACAGACGGATTTTCAGTAGGACAAAGTGTTGCCGCTACTGCTAATAATCTATCAAGGATTGCAAAGTTTCAGACGGGAGTTTATGGTGATGGGGTTCTTTCCAATACTATTAGTTTAAGAGAAATTAACGCTCCTCGTATTAAAGTAACTTTTGATATTGAATCTCGGGTAAATTTAGTAAGATATTATTTATATGTCGTTGAAGATTGTTCCGCTATTTATTCTATAACTTCGGCAACTGGCGCATTACAGGTATCTTTAGCTAACTAAATACCTCCTATTTTTTATTATACCCATTCCTAAATAAAGGGGGTAAATTAAAAGAATTGTTTTAGTTCTTTGTTAATTCACTTTTTAGATTTTTGAAATACTTTTTTCTAAAAAGTATATATTAAGTAATATTAAGTATGGGAATTTTACATATCAGAATTACTGAAGCTAATCAGGTAATTAAATTAGACCGTTCTATCCATGGGCAGAATATGACGTTAAGAAAGGTTGTAATTATTAAAAATAAAGACCAATCCGGAACTCCCTATAATTATAAAGGGGGTTGTACTGTATCGTTAGACTTTTTAAAGGGTGGCTTACAGATAGCCTCTAATACAAACCAAGATGAGCTAAGCATTCCATTTAAACAAGAGGAAGACGTTAGTTTTATTAACTACGATTTAAACTTTGAAAGTGAAACAATAGACCAAAATTTTTTAGTTTCTGTTAGAAATTACGATAAATCAGGAGACGAACCACCATTTGACCCATCAGGTGCGACAAATAATGCCCTAATGTTTATAGACCTTTATTTTGATTATGCCTCCCTTTACGACTATAACAGATATTAAAAGGCAACTAACCGAACTTATTAAAAAAATAATAAATCTATAATTCATAATATAGATTTAATATTTTTTTTATCTCTTATTAATAATGGTAAGAGTTAGTCCTGAAGATAAAGAAATAGACGGCATATATTATAAGTGGAATTTTGGCAAGCGTTCCTACGAAGTAGACCCCTACCTTACAGCTATTAAAAGTAATAAAAAAGTTAATAAAAATTATGCTAAGGCGATTTTAGGAGTTGCTACGCTACAACCAGAAGCTATTAAGGGGGTTATTGAGGGTTTAGAAGGAAAGAGCTATGACAATCTTTTTAGGTCTACATCACAGATGAGCGATACCGAATTAGCTTTAGGTATAGGTTTTTTATTGGCTTTCTCGGTTGCTGCCCCTTTAGGAAAGGGCTTAGCTAAAAGAAAATCGCCAAGCCTGAAAGAGATTAAATCAAGTCCTGAATTTAAAGAGATATTCCCTGATAATGACGTAGAACTTAACGCTGCTATTCTGACTCAAAAATATATCTATGATAGCTCTTCACCAGAAACACAACTTAAAATGAGAATTCAAAGCGGAGAATACCGAAACGCAATGCTACGCAAACAACAAGAAGCAACAAAAGATATAGGAGAATATAATAGACTACAGAAAGAAATTAATGAAGACCCAAGTAATGCCGATAAATTAGAACTTAGAAGATTGGAAATTAAAAAGAAAAAAGATAAACTACAAAGAGATGCTAAAAATTTGGATAGAGAAAGAAACGAAATTATTAATAATCTTCAAAAAGATAGCGGTAATGAGTTTAGCGACGAAGAATGGGCGGACTTATACCGTATGAGATTTCAAAAAAACCCGTCAGGGAGGGAATTATTTGATTTTAAAAAGGCAGAATTGGAAAGACAGATAGAAACAGGGGAAAGCCCAGAAACTACGATAGAAGCTTGGTATTCCAGATATGGCACTAATGAGGAAGGAGTAGATAGGGATTTACAGGAATTAGGTAGGCGGGTCATGAATTCACTTGACCGAGACGGAAACGGTGAGATTGACGATTTTAGACCCATGGATTTATATAGAGCTTATCAAGGTTCGGAACGGGAAGCTATTTTAGATGCCTATAATAACCGTGATATATGGAATAGCTGGAAAGCTGATTATAAAACGTTCGTAGGAGCTGGTGGGTTGGCAGCAGCTGGTGCTACGGCAATAGCAGAGGGTTTAGGACAAGACACAGAAGAAGTTGAATTAGAAGACACAGATACAGAAGAAATGGATTTAGTTGAAGATGTAGGTAGACCTGAGGAATTTATTAAACAGGGTGAAGTAGAAATAACCCCAGAAGGAGAGCAGAAGGAATTAGGCGAGGATAGGGGTTTGCCTTCGGGAGAGCCTGAGGTTGAAGCGACAACACCCACTCAAAAAGATCCAGTAAACCCTCCGACAAGTAGCCCTGACGAACGCGACGAAATGGAAGCACGGGCACAAGAAGATGTAGAAGCTGTTAAAGATGTATTTGATGAAGGGGAAAGTATACGCGAAGATATAACTTATAAAAATATTGATGAATTACTTAGGTTATCTTTTCAAGTTGCTTCTAACGCCTACAACGACCAAGTAATAGATATAATAGGTGAATATTATCTTGTAAGTGGGTATTCTGTCCCTATCTTATTCCACAAACAAGGCAATAAGCTTTTTATAGGATTTAGAGGTACTAACAGTATAGCTAATATAATTAGTGACTTATACACTACTAACCCCTTTGTAATTGGCGAGAATAAGCTAAATTACTATGAATTTTTTAGAAATAGGATTAACGAACAGAAAGCGGTATCTTTCCATGCGGGTTTTATACAAGCCCTTGTTTACCCCCCTAATAAACATAAAAGATTAGGGCAAAAAATAGAAGCTGACTATACGCCTTTATATGCTATGATACGGGAAAATATAGATAGTTTTAAAGGGCAAGTTACCGATATTATCTTCTCGGGTCATTCATACGGAGGCGCCCTCGCATCTATCGTTTATTACCTATATATGAATGATTCATATAATGAAGACGAAAAAATATTAAATAGTGTAAGATGTGTTTCTTATGGTTCACCACGATTTGTTTTAGATGGTTCACAAGAAGAATATAATAGAGTTTGTCCTAATTTAATTAGAATTTGGAATGAGCGGGACGTTGTTACTTATGTCCCATTTTATAGGGGTATTACAGGGACAAATATTATAGATGGCTTCCGTCACGTAGGTAAAAGTTTTTGTTTAGATAAGCCATTAGCCCGTAATGATATTAACCGTCTATTAACCGATTATTTAAATAAAGGTGAGCCTATAGTTGATAGGGCATTAAGAGGAAATCCTAATAACTTTGATAATATAAAGTTATTAGAAAATACAGACTATCAGAGAAATCTCATGGTTAATCTTTTTTCTTCTTTGGCTAAATGTGAAGTAAAAGAACCTGTTAATGAGGAAGATATTTTAAACATGGAAACAAAAATTAATATGGAATTACGAGATGGAGGAGATCCAAATGATATTTTAAAAGGTATAGGATTAAATACCTTTATAAATGATGAATTAGTTACAGGCGAAGACCCCCGACAATCTCATTTTTATTTTACAAGCTTATATGGATTTGTTACTACTATGAGTAAAGCCAGCACAGACGCACATAGATTATCTGCCTATAAAGAGGGAATAGATAGGGTCATAAGTATAGAAATAAATTCACAGGTTGACGTATTAGAAGCGGGTATTTCTATAGAAGATGCCGAAATAGAACAAGTGAAAAAGATAATTACTAAACAGAATTTAGAATTAGAAGTTAAAAAAAGAATTTCAAAAAATACTGTTCTAGGTTTCGTTCCTAATTATGAAGGTGACGCAATAATTAAAATATAGATATATATTAGAATGGACTTCAATATTGAAGATTTGCCGAGTAGTAGCTTTAATATTTTACTCGCTAAGCGTCGTAGTGGTAAGTCTTACTTAACAGAGTATATAATTGAAAAGATGAAAGAAAAAAATATGTTAGATGTGGCTATTCTATTTAGTGGGACAGGTGCGGGGTTTGAGAGGGTCTGCCCCGAACATTGCCGATTTAATGATATTGAAATGTTAGATGTAATATTAAAAAATTACAAGACAATGAATGAATACAATAAAATACAAGAGAAAAAGAAATTGAAATTTACTATTAAGACGGCAATTATTATAGATGACTTAGCTATAGATTTAAAAAGTAAAAAGTTTAGCATTCTAGAGAAATTAGCCGTAAATGGACGCCATGCTGCTTATCCACCGCTAAGCTTACATATCTTTGTTTTATCTCAGTCTTTAACAAAAATCCCACGAGTTGTTAGGCTGAATTGCGACTGTATGATAATGAATCAAGTAAGTAGTAGTAATGAGCTAAAACTCGTAGCTGATGAGAATCTTTACCTTACCAGTCACGATTTAGATAGTAAGCGTGAAGCTATGCGATATTATGAGAAAATAGTAGAACAACAATATAGTTTTTGCGTTATTGAGTTATTTAGAAATCATATAGTGGGGTTGCCTGACTATATTAAAAAACTCCGTGCTATATAAATGGAAAAGTATAAATCAAAAAAAGTAAAAAATCCTGCCGTTTCATTATGGAAAGAAGAGGAGCGTAAACGGAAAAAAAAAGGCAAAGTTACTAAGATGATATTGACACCTAAGAAGATAGTTTTGAGTTTTAACTGAAGAGAACCTAAGGTTCTCCTCTAACCTCTCCGCTTTATCTTTATCTAAAGGGGGCTTAGGGGGATTAATCCCCCAGATTAAATTTAGTTTTAAAGGTTTTAAT
>Ga0187219_1001611_pt1 | contig 10767 bp, 15 predicted proteins | sample 13SPOviralmetaG_FD_130162 | JGI IMG/M metagenome (GOLD analysis project Ga0187219, IMG submission 130162) | Marine viral communities from the oligotrophic San Pedro Time Series (SPOT) site, San Pedro Channel, CA, USA - 13 SPOT_SRF_2010-07-21... | ecosystem: Environmental > Aquatic > Marine >... | reverse complement strand
TGTGCTCCCGAAAGTATCCACTCTTGATAATAATTATCCACGGAACACATCATAATCATCGCTTTGTCAATAGAGGTCCCATAAATATAGTCATGCGCCATGGCATAAGCGGAGAGCTGCAGGAAATAATCCTCGATCCACTCTTCACGTTTGGGTTTATTCGTCTGTTTGAAGTCAATGATTGTGATCTCACCATCATGTTTCGCGACCAAATCTGCACTGCCGGCATACAATCCAGGGTAATACATCAGGGCCTCGATACCATAATACCCCTCTAGACGGTCCTCTAAACCCTTTTTAATGATCTGTGTTGCCATGCTGTGAGCGTTTTGACCGATCGGAGTCAAATCGAGGTGCTGTTGACCCGATACCCACCCTTCAATGATATGGTGCATCGACGTTCCCCGTTTCGAGGCGTCCGCTACAATCTTCTTGGCCTTCTCTTCACCAATTCTTTTTTTCCAATCCTTTAAAAAACTTTTATCTTATGTCTCACCAAGGATTGTCGTGACACTAGCCAGGGAGACCTGGTCCTTGACATCATAGGTCCTGCCTTTGCCTTCCGTGTCGCTTCGAACAAACGACGTCGGGTAGTAAAATTCATTAATCTTCTCCATCTAAATCCTTCCAGGGAATATACCGAAGGCGTACTCCCATTTCTTTTTGTTCTTCGGATAGCGCACGATAAATACGTCCGCCTTTATCGTGTGTGCCTACTTTTGTTTTCCGAGTGCTTTCGGTTTTAACATCCACTAAAAAACTATTTCCCTTGTCATCCGTGACAACAAGATCAAAAGGACACAAAGGGTCCAATGATAGGGAAACATAAAAACCATTCTTGGTATATTCTGCAGCTGCTATTAACTCGGAACTAATGCCTTTAATCGATTTTAGATTAGTGGCCATGCTTCAACTCTTGTGATAAGTAAGACGGTAATCATCACCAACGATACTTTCATGTAATACAGGTCGCTCAACTTTGATATGTCCTTTCCCATTACAACGAGAACATTTCAACACAACGCTCTCGTTTTTATTCCTTCTTGTTTCTATATAACCTAGTCCTTGGCATTCACTACATTTGAATTTAGCTTTTGCCATTTTTCTTTTTAGTTTCTTTGCGGGCTAGATATTCAATGGTCTTTGATATTGTCAAAGGCGCTTCGAATATTTCTTTGCTCAGATCTACTAACATCTTATAGGTATCGTTCGGTACAGATACGGATTTATATTTTTGTGTATCAGGCATTTCCTTTTGCTCCATAATTTTTCTTTGAATAAAGTAACATTGAAGTAAGTTTTTTATATTCTTTCAAATTTTCTTTTGCTTCTTTGCTTCTAGGTTTGGGTAGATGACTCTCAACGAGAGATCCTACCTCCTTTTCATATTCTTTAAAGTCTTCGTCTTCTTGTAGTATTCTATAATACTCGTTTGTTTTTGACATTTTTCTTCTCCTTCATTAATGATATTATCATATTACCTGCTTCTTGTTCTGTATTAGCAAAACAAAAATCACCAATCTCATGTTTGATTACAACGTTCAAAAATTCTGCAAGAGTCTTGCCTTTCATTTCTGCTACACGTTCTAATTGCTTATCTATTACGTACATCTTGTACCTTCTTTCTTTTTATTATTATATGGGAGAATATACTACAAAATGGGTAGTTGACAAAGAAAAAAATTTAAGAAAAAATGAAGGTTCTTCTTCACTTTTGTTGCTCGTCCTATCGTCCGATAGGGCGGGCCCTCTTTACAGGTTACTTTCTATATCTTTTTGTAAATCGTAAATTTCCAAGGCAATACGATTAAGATCATCGATTAATTCTTGATTTATATTAGAGGCATCACCTTGATGTTTTTTTCGTATGTTTTTTACAACACGGTGTAAAACTTTTAATTGACGTAGGTATAATTCTTCTCTCATTATTTACTCTCTTTCAAGTTATAAAAATAGTTAGTGTCATCACCCGCGGTCCACTTACTTTCTGTCTCGACATTATATTCGATAGTAGAAACCTTGAAGTCTGGTGTCTTTAATTCTGCAGGTGTCAGTGATTTATCAAAGAACAAACAACGATTGTTTGGTTGAGCTGCGAAATGTTTATTGTCGAGCCCTAAAATATTAAATGATTTATGTTCTTCTGGCATTTCAGAATATCCACTGTTCATTGTATTGGCATCAGAATGACAATTATCAATTGTAAATAAATACTCTCCGGCGTGCCAGGACTTTGAAGGAGCTAAGTATTTTGCCTTACAGCCCGCGATGCTCGATTTACTAATCACTGTTAAATGATAACTAAAAGCATCCCATAGTTCTAATTCTTCTAAAGGTAAATCTAATTCTGTGGGTTCTGATACAAAAGCAGAGATAGGAAGCTTATCATACAATGCTCCATACTCTGGTAGATATGTTTCAAAATATAATGCTCGACCCTCTATAGATTTACAAGTCACCCAAATACCTTCAACAAATTCACCATGACCTTTTTGATGATCATAGAGATATTGTTTTTTTACAAAAACTTTGGTGGGGGGTACATTTGCTACTAAAAAACTCATTTGATATCTCCCCAACTCTGTCCTTTTTCATAGTCAACTTTATTGGGAACTTCGAGTTTAACAGCTTCTTCCATAATCTCAATTATTTTTTGAGCTTGCTTGGGATTTTCTACAGAAACATCCAATTCATCATGTATTTGAATCATAGGAATAATTCCTTCTCGGTACAATTTGACCATAGCAATTTTTGTCATATCAGCCGCACTGCCTTGGATAAGTTTGTTCAAAGCTTTATAAGTAAATGCTCTCTTGATACCAGGGCCATGTTCTGATAATGCATCAGCATGTGGTAAGGGTTTATGAATACCAAAGCTAGCCGGTTCCCATAAATCAAAATGACAAATACGACCACCAATGGTGCGAATACGTCCACGTTCTTGGGCCCTACGTGATACAGCATCGATGAGTTGTTTCACAAAGGGAGCTCGCTCGTGATATTTCTTCAACAGTTTCTCTGCTTGCTCGACTAACAATCCTAGTTCTGCCATGAGTTTATTCTTACCCATGCCATACATCAAACCCAGGTTAATTGTCTTGGCATCTTTTCTATTGATGTCAGCCATCTCTGCTACCGCTTGGTGAAAGTCTGCATCACCTTCACGATACGCGTCGACAATATCACTAACACCTTGTAGTTGTGATAGAGCTGCGTAATGAACCACGATCCTCGGTTCTTGTTGAGAATAATCGAAAGCACCCCATACACAGTTCTCTTCTGGTAAAAATAAACTACGAATTAACGGACCAATCTTCTTACTTCGAGCGGGGATTTGCTGAAGATTGGGATTGGAATAAGAAAATCGGCCCGTTACCGTTCCACCGTCATCAGATCGTATTTGATTGATGTCCGCATGAATTCTTCCTTTGTGCTCATGTTCTAAAATTGTATCAATAAAAGTTGTATGTGCTTTGTTTATTTCTCTCGCCTGAGCAATGGCTTGTGCAATTTCATTAGGGTGTTGTGATAAAAAGTTTTTGGTAAAACTAGGAGCTCCTGTAGCTGTTTGATCGTAGGGTAGTTTGAGTTTGTCAAAGACTTTTGCGATTGATGCAGCTGCCCATATCTCTACGTCCATTCCTGTTTCTTTTTTTATTTTTTGTAAGAATTGTTTTTCTTCTTTGACTAAATCTTTTTTTATGATGTGAGCTTTCTCCAGGTCTACTCGTACTCCTTGAAACTTCATGTCAACTAAGCAAGGAAATAGTTCTGTTTCTACATTAAAAATATCCCATAAGTCTTGCGATGTAATCTCTTGTTGTAATCGCTCCCATAGTTTCAGTGTCGCTACGGCGTCTTGCTCAGCATATTCTCCAACATGCATCGCCGGTAATCGCCACATTTCTTTTTTAGGATTGATACCCCATTCTTTTGCAGCTTCAAATAATATCTTTTCGTTTTTACCTACACCAACATATTCTCTGGCTAGAGAGTTCAAGTTATATCTCAGTCTATTCTCATTGACTAAAGACCCTGCTATCATGGTGTCAACAATACGTCCATTAATCTGTAAACCATAGGCACGTATCCACGATACGTCATACATAGCGTTGTGAAATATTTTTGTAGCTGGAGTTTTCAAAACATCTTTGAACCAATCCATAACAATTTTTTTGTCAATGTTACCACCACCTTCATGACCAATCGGAAAGTATCCCGACCAACCTTCAACAGCTACAGCAATACCGACAATCTCTCCGTCATCACGAACGCTCCCCGATCCACGGGTCGTTAGGTTGGGATCTCTTGTCTCTAAGTCAATCGCAATTTCTTTGGCTTGTGATAAATCTTTTAGTTCATCCGGCGGTGTCCACTCCGTTTGCGGAGAAAACATGGGTATCTGTAAACTATTTTTTGTCATGTTTATTTTTCCTCATGTATGATAGTTCTTCGTTTGATTTTTGATCACTCCAATACTCTTGAACAACTTTGTTGATGTCTTCGTGTAAAACTTTTAATTGACCAATATCTAATTCTAATGGTCGACCAATATTTTTATAAGCCTCTTCAACTTCCGCTCTTGTTAAACTTAAAAATAATTTTCCGTTTTGATAAACAACTCTACTCATTCACTGTTGTTTCCCATCTGTATTTTAATTCTTTATAAATTTTTTGTGTTTTTCTTATTATACCGTCTTTTTTTTCTTTGTGCGCCCAAGCTTTTGTAGAGTCTTTTGTTTGACCTACAATTTTCATACCTATTGCTTTACATGCACTAGCTTGTTCTTTCATCAAAGTATAAGTTATCATTTTTTCATAACCCATTGCTTCTGCTACTCTCCAAGATCGGCCATATAAAAAACTATTAGTATTTTTTGGAGCATCATTTAAAACACACGAACGTAGTAATTCTATTGTTTTTTTATTATCCAATGTTGCAGAAATAGGTCGACCACAAATAGCAACACCAACTAATTTATCTTGATAGATAGCACCAATAGCAAATTTATAACCCTGCACTCTTTTATTATGAGAATGATATTTATCTACAAACTCATTCGACTCTTTTAACGTCATGGGAACAACAGAAAAATTTTTGCTCATAAAGAATATGACCTTTCATAGTTTCTCGGGCTGACAATATGTAATTCTTTTTTTGCTCTTGTCGTTGCTACATAAAATAATCGATGAAGTTCATCTGGACTTTTATCACTTTGATCTAATGCAGCTTTGGTTAAATCAGGTAGCACTAAAACTTTATCAGCTTCACCACCTTTAGCTCCATGTATCGTAGATAATAAAATTCTAGGATTACGATTTATCTTTTCCCCGTTTGCTCTCATATTTCTAACGTAGTTCTCTGTCATTGTATCTAATTTATCAAAACTTTCAAACCATACTTTATCTGATAATAAACCATGTTCTTCTTGACATTGTGATAAATAATACTTTGTGTTAGAATGTAATGTTTTACCATCACGAAACCCTGGAGCAACATTCGCACCTAAATAAGAATAGATACTTTTAATTTCTAAATTTGTTAAAAGTTCTTTCTTTCTCCATGACTCCCAATTTGATATTGCTAATAATAATTCTAGTGATACAGAATTTTTTCCTCGGTGTTGATAATACCAACCCTGTAATTCACACAACTCTTTGACGTCGTCTAAAAAATAATGTGCTGTTGATAATATCAACCACTGTCCTTCACTCATGTCAACTTGTGTGACATCACTATAATATTTTAATACACCTGTTTCTTCTCTAGGTTTGTAAACTTTATCATACCTGTTTGAAACGTTTGCAATAATTCTTTGTGATAGTTCATGAATAGGTCCACCGGGTATCCTGTAAGATTGTTCTAAAACTTTTATCTCATCGACTTCTTCTTTCAATGCAATGAAGTGATCAATGTCTGCTCCAGCCCACTGAAAGATTGCTTGATCATCATCCCCTGCAATATAAGTTTTCTTTGATTTGTTCCACATCGTGCGAACCATTTGCCATTGCAAATAAGATAAGTCTTGTGCTTCATCAATAAACAAAACATCAAACTCTGGTGACATATCCTTATCAATAAAATCCAATAGTAAGTCTGTAAAATCTTTCATGTTTCTTTCTTGTTTGTATCGAGATAATTCTTTGTCAATCAAATACAAAGTGTCTCTTTCAATATCTAAAAGATGTTCATTTCGATCGTATTGTTCGAGTACAGAAATGCCTTTAACCTTAGCTTTTTCAATGGTTTTAAGATACTCATTGTCAGAATTAAAAATACCGTCTTCATCTGAATATGCTGCAGCTTTGATGGGAATACCACACTTCATACCAAAGTCTCTATAGTCTTGTGGCCTCATCATTCCTTCTTTTGTTGCCGCTAAAAATCGAAAAGCAAAAGAATGAAGAGTACGAAAAAAAATTAAATCTTCTTTCTCATCTAAATTAAATTTATCGACAGCCCTTTGCTTCGCTTCATTGGCAGCTTTCTTGGTGAAAGAAAAATATCCTATTTTCTTTGGTCGAACACCTTGTTGAATAAACTGATCTACCAAGTTTAGTAGAGTTGTTGTCTTACCTGTTCCGGGTGGACCTAGTATTATTGTTTTCATAGTGTTCCTTGTTATAACATTTGATGCAATAGTGTTCGTCAACTTTTGTTTTTCGGCCTGATTGTAAAACATTTTCAATCGTTATCATCATAGCTCGAGAATATTTTCTACCACAAGTCATACATCTAATAATGATCGTCGGCATACTTCACCCCTGATATACTTGGCTCTGATTTTTTCATTGCTTTTATTTTAACAATACGAGGTGTTTGGTTTTTCAAAGTCATACGAACTTCTTCTACAAATACTCCTGCTTGTTTTAAAAGATTACCTGTCTTGGTTTTATCTAACTCCCAATTATTTCTTTTTGCAAAATTGTAAAAGTCTTCCAATCTAAAATGACTATGATTATCATCGGTCCACGACATTTTGTTCAGCATGTCTTCTTTTGTTCTTGCAGCTGGACGGTTCACTGTAAAGTCATACAATAAATTTTCTAATTGATTGTCATGATTTAATGACTCCAAAGGTTTTATCTCTTGTAGATTTTCTAATAACTCTTTGAGTATGACCTGTCTCCAATCTCTTGGTTGTACACCTGCAACAACAATGTTCGCTTGATCTAAACAACATAACGCAAACATATTAGGGTTGTGTAATTCTTCTGATTTTAATTTAATAACTTTGCTGTCGACTTCTAAAAACCATTCTGGTGGATTAGAAGTTATCTTTGTTAAATTTTTTAGTTCTGGTAATTGTTCATCTTCAAAACCAACACCATGTTTTTTTGTTTTACATAAACCCGATTGACAAACAGAATTAATTGGTGCGTCTTTACATCGATATTTGTCATAACCTTTTCGTTCTAAAGATTTGATGACACCTAAAACTTCTGCAGCTTTGAGTTGCGGTGTTACGTATTGTTGGTTTGCTTCTTCTAATAAATCTTTCCAATTATCGGGATCAACTTTTTTGTAGAACACTCCAATATTGAATAAAGCATTGTTTCTACTACCTTCTCCAAAGCCCTCTTCTGCTAATTTATTAAGACAAGGTGGTCCGTCTTCAAACACTTCTTTAATTTTAGGTTTGACAATTTTGATTTCATCTAATGAAACCTCGGTCAGCGATACACGATCATACAGTTCAATAAACTCTTCGAGTTGTAGTGCGTCTCCATTTTCATTCAAAGCGTATCGCATGCTTTTGATACCGCCGTGATACGGTAGATTTAAAAAACTACCTAGGTGTCCTTCTTTCACTAACACTTCATCTTGCTTCGGAAATATTTCTGATGATTGATAACCTAATAAATCAGCAATTGCTTTGAGTTTTATTCTCATTAGCTTCGCTGATACAAACTCTTTTACAAATAAAAATACATGTGCTCCACCAGACTTTGATCTAAATACTACCATGGGTAGATTATGTTTTTGAATTTTTTGAATTAATTTTTTATGGTCTAAATTATAAATATCAATATCAATACAGCCCCACTTACACTGATTGTTTTCGTTAATAGGTATGATACCTAGCGCTGGTGGTTCACCGTCTAAATGTTTTTGCCATAGTTCATCGGTAACAATCTTTCTTTCAAATCCCGATTTTACTTTTTCTTTTCCACGGTCATCACGTTCACCTGTTTTGTATGTATAACCATGAGCTTCATTGAAGCCTTGAAATATTTCTTTAAATCTTTCTCGCATACTATCCCCTGTGTTAGTGGGGCCCTAAGACCCCACCGTTGAGCGACCCTAAAAGGGAACTTTGTCTTCTGTTTCTTCACCGCCGTGTTTCGCTTCTACCATTCCTTTGGAGACACTATCAGCAAAACTTTTTGCTTGCTCGTAGATTGACATGTCTTGCACAGGTCCAATCTTACCAACTGACCATGTAGACCATGTACCTTTTTTGTTGGACATCTCTACTGTTTTTAGTTGATACAAGTGACTAAACATTGGTGGTGTAAACTTCCCGTTTGTTCCTTGAAGTTTGATACCACTAATCATGGAGTTCCATTGTCTACTTGTTTTGAGACTAGTAGACTTCATCGTAATCAAAGCAGTTTCTGCGCTTCCATCATCACTACATACCATTACATAATATGATGCAGTGTTTTCTAAATAGTTACCGTTTGGTAATCTATCTTTACCCATTGCATCCCTGTTTGCCGTATTGATAATATCAGAGCTGGCAGGATGAACAGCTATAGGAGCACCAGGTCCTTCACCTCTATCGGACCATTCGATATACTCTCTTTTATAATAACAAGGCACCACTGTGATACCTTTGTCACCATTATACAGTTCTTTGGAAACTGTATTAAAGAGCATACCAGGTTCTGCACCTTCCACATACTCAGCCTTAGATTTCTTAACTTGCGGAGATAAATCACCTAAGATTCTTATGAAAGGTAGAGCTAAATCATCGCCCCCCATTTGTTCCATGCCTTTGTGGGCATCGCTTTCAAACATACTTGCCATTGGCAAGTTGTCTTTTTTTACGTCTACACTATTCGCGGTCTTCGTTTCTTGTTTCATGTTTCTCGTTCCTTTATTTTTTACGGGTTATTTTAGTTTCATCTTTAATATAAATATTAAAGAGATCAGAGGGCATGTCCAACCCGTTTTGAACACGCTCTCTGAATAACGCTCTCAATGTGGATGGTTCAACCTTTTGAGATTGTTCGGGTTCATATCCACTTGATGCGGCAAGACCTAAAAATTCTTCGGCCTTGTTATCCTCGCCGGTGCCGAAACTCACAGCAACATTATTTTTTATGATGTCGCCTAAGCCTTCCTTGCGAAGCCATTCATGCGCCTTTTCTTTAAGTTCTGAATCAGCCTTGACAGTGCAGCTAAATTTTTTCTTTACCTCCACTTTACTTCCGTCAAGCATGTTTAAAGACGCTAAACCTTGTTCTGATAAAAGATTAGGAATTACTTCCGAACTAATTACATCTCGTCGTGTTTCTAGTTCTTTTAATTCTGCTTCTTTATCAGATATTACTTTATCTAAATCCAACATCTCTTGACACTTTGATGCCAACTGTTGAATGTTATCTGTGTTCGATGCAAAAGACTCTTGGTCTTTTTCCATCTCCTTCATAAGATCGCTCATCGATTTATCCTTTCTTGTATAAATTAATACTTAATGGATAATATTTAAACTCTCTTTTATCCCATTTCAAGAGATTAAATTTACCCGTGGTGATATCACTGACAATAGCTGTTGATAAGCCAATGACAGCAGGATCACCGGTGCACAGAATATAATCCTGGGCACGAAAGTCCTGTAAGTTTTTTCTCATTTTAAAAACAAAAGGACCTGTACTAAAAACTATTTGCGATAGCTGCGGTAAGCAGATAACTAAATAGCCGAAGTTAGACGCACTAAGAATATTAATATTCTCAGGGGGATGCTGAAGAACGTACACAAAAGTCTCTTCAGGGTTTTCTTTTTTAAACTTCAAAAACTCTTCTAAGCTTTCGGGTTTATATAATTCAAATATTTTATTCTTCATTTTATTCTTCCTTCTTGACAATTAAGATAGTGATGATTATATTTTTGTCAAGAAAGAATTTACTATGATTGAACACTATAAATTTAAGACAAAGCCATACGAACATCAATTGAAAGCTTTGCAACTTTCTTGGGACCAAGAAACATTTGCATTATTTATGGAAATGGGTACCGGAAAATCAAAAGTATTAATAGATAATATCGCACTTTTATATGATAAAGGAGATATACGAAATGTTTTAATTATTGCACCAAAAGGTGTTTACAGGAACTGGTATGAAATAGAAGTACCTGTTCACTTACCAGAACATATAGAACATACAACAGTTTTATGGGAACCTAGTTTAACTCAAACGAAATTAAAAGAGTTGGACTCTTTAACACAAAACGATGGCAAGTTAAAGATATTTATTATGAACGTAGAAGCGTTTTCTACTAATAAAGGTATTGACTTCGCAGAGAAATTTTTGAACACTACAGTTGGGCGATCACTAATAGGAATTGATGAGTCTACGACAATCAAAAATCCGACAGCCAAAAGAACCAAGAGTATTTTAAAACTTAGGGATTTAGCAAAGTATCGTAGAATTCTAACCGGATCGCCTGTTACAAAGTCTCCACTAGATTTATATTCACAGTGTAAGTTTTTAGATGAATGGCACTTAGGTTTTGAATCATATTATGCATTTCGTTC
>Ga0187219_1001609_pt1 | contig 10779 bp, 10 predicted proteins | sample 13SPOviralmetaG_FD_130162 | JGI IMG/M metagenome (GOLD analysis project Ga0187219, IMG submission 130162) | Marine viral communities from the oligotrophic San Pedro Time Series (SPOT) site, San Pedro Channel, CA, USA - 13 SPOT_SRF_2010-07-21... | ecosystem: Environmental > Aquatic > Marine >... | reverse complement strand
GAAAATTATGACGAAGCAAGGAAATAAAGTTGCACTTATAACAGGTATAAATGGTCAAGATGGATCATATCTAGCTGAATTTTTACTAGAAAAAGGATATGAAGTATGGGGTACCGTAAAACGTAATTCTGTAGCTGAAAACCAAACATCTAGATTAGATGATATTTACCCTCAACTATTAGGTAAATTACAATATGCTGATCTAACAGATTTAGCATCATTAATCTCGGTTATACAACAATGTAAACCTGACGAAATTTACAATTTAGCAGCGCAATCACACGTTCGAATTTCATTTGACCAACCTATATACACAGCACAAGCTACGGGCATAGGTACGCTTAATTTGTTAGAGGCGATTCGTTTAACTAAACCTGATGCTAAAATGTATCAAGCGTCAAGTAGTGAAATGTTTGGTAATAATATAGATGAAGATGGATACCAACGTGAAACAACCCCCTTATCACCAGTATCTCCTTATGGTTGTGCGAAAGTGTACTCATACAATATTTGTAATAATTACAAAAATTCATATAATTTATTTATTTCAAATGGAATACTTTTTAACCATGAATCACCTAGACGTGGGACTAACTTTGTAACTAATAAAGTAGTAAAAGGTGCTGTACAAATTAAAAAAGGTATAAAACAAGATTTAACATTAGGTAATTTAGATGCTACTCGTGATTGGGGGCATGCCAAGGATTACGTTAAAGCAATGTGGTTAATGTTACAACAAGATAAACCCGATAATTTTGTATGCTCTACAGGCGTATCACATTCAGTAAAAGATTTAGTTGAATATACATTTAGTAAATTAGATTTAGATTGGAAACAATATATTAAACAAGATCCAAAATTTTTACGTCCTGAAGAATTAAGGGATTTAAAAGGAGATTCAACTAAATTAAGAAAACTAGGTTGGAAACCTGATTATACATTTGAAACAATGATTGATGAAATGATTGATTATTGGATGGAGATATTATGAAACTAAAAATAAAACATTTTGATGCTTCTGTTTTTGAGAAAAAAATGGAACATTTAAAAGATATTGAATTTACTTTATTTGTAGACGATATTCCTACAAATCAAGAAGATCTATCAGAAATTAATGTTTTAGTTTTACAAGAACCAGATGAGTATTTTGGATTACATAATTGGGCTATTGAAAACAATCATTATTTTTCTTTTATATTAACCTGGGATGATAAAGTATTAAATAATACAGATAACTCATCATTTTTACCGTTTGGACATACTTGGTTTAAACCAAATGATTACCAATTAAAAAATCACAAAAAATTTAAAATTTCTCATCTAGCAGGAAAATTAAATAGAACATATGGTCATGGTTTAAGACATGAAATATTAGCTAGAGAAAAAGAAATAAATAGAGTAGAAACAAATTTTTATCACACGTATGGAGATAGACACGATATTAATAATGCTAGACAGGGCAAAATGGATGTATTTGGAGAAAACATGTTTGCCGTCGCAATTGAGAACACAAATCATAGAGGGTATTTTACAGAGAAAATATTAGATTTATTTTTATTAAGATCAATTCCAATTTATTGGGGTTGTTCTAATATAGGAGACTTTTTTAATTTGGATGGAGTAATACAAGTAAATAATGTTGATGATATTATATATCAATCTAATAAATTAAATAGAGCTTTTTATATGGAAAAGAAAGAAGCTATTGAAGATAATTGGAATCGTGCTTTAAAGTTCGTAGATTATGAGCAAAATATAGTCGATGAAATAACTAATATTTTTAAACATAATGGGATATTGGCCATATAAAGAATTATTTGCAAATTTTAAAAAACCTTCACATAGGATTTTTTTTGAAACAGGAACCCATAAAGGTGATTCAGTTCAAGATGCTATTGATTTAGGATTTGAAACTATTATTTCAGTAGAAATTGAACCCCATTTTTTTGATGAAAGTTATAAAAGGTTTATGCCTTTAGATATATGGGGGCCAAGACCAACAGAAACCCCTGAATTATATTTGTATAAAGGAGATTCATCATTTATGATGCCTGAATTACTTGAAAAAGTTAATAGACCAGCTTTATTTTGGTTAGATGCCCATCGTAATGGACATGAAAGTCCAATTAAACATGAAATAAAACATATACTAAATCATGAAATAGATGATCATACTATTATAATAGATGATTTAGAGTTTGTAAATATAGTATGTGATTTAACTTCATTAGAAACAGATTTTTTAAATAAAAACTCAAATTATAAATTTCATGAAGCTAAAGCTTCTAATGCAACCCAATTAATAATAACAGTATGAAAAATAGAAAAAAAATTTGGTATGCTCCCTATAAATTTGAATCTTACGGAGAGGAAGAAATCCAAGCAGTAGAAAAAGCACTTAGAGATGGTTGGTTGGCTGGTTTTGGGCCTTATACTACTGAATTTGAAGAAAAAATAGCTAAAGAATTTGGTAAAAGATATGGTGTATTTGTCAACTCAGGTTCATCAGCATGTCTATTATCATTAGCATCTTTAGATATTGAAAAGGGAATGGAAATAATTACTCCTGCTTTAACATTTTCTACAACGTTAGCGCCTATTATACAACTAGGTTATGTTCCTAAATTTATTGATTCTGAATTAACAACTTATGTGCCTAGTGTTGCAGCTATTTGTGATGCAATTACAAACAAAACCAGAGCTATTATGATACCTAATTTAATAGGTAATAAAATGGATTTTGATACTTTAAGGAATGAACTAATGAGAAGAAGCTTAGAACATATACCAATAATAGAAGATTCGGCAGATACTATTACATTTACAGAAGATTCAGATGTTTCAACAACTAGTTTTTATGCTTCTCATGTTATAACTGCAGGTGGAATGGGTGGTATGGTAATGTTCAATAAAAAAGAACACATGAAAAGAGCTTTAATGTTTCGTGATTGGGGTCGTGTAGGAGACAATAGTGAAAATATGGATGAAAGATTTGCTCATGATGTAGATGGAATACCTTATGATTATAAGTTTTTATATGGTGTTTTAGGATACAATATGAAATGTGCCGAAGCAAATGCCGCATTTGGGTTAGTACAATTAGAAAAATTTAAAAAATTTAAAGATATAAGACGTGCTAATATAGAACGTTATTTGGAAAATTTAAAAGATGTAGAAGAATTAGTTTTACCTAATGATAGTATTAAACCAAATTGGTTAGCCATACCCTTACAAACTGAAAATAGATTAGAATTATTGCGTTTTTTAGAAGATAATAATATTCAAACAAGAGTTACATTTGCTGGTAATGTTACTCGTCACCCAGTTTATAGGAAGTATTTACAAGACTTTAAAGTTGCAGATACAGTAATGAAAAATGGATTTTTACTAGGAGCTCATCATGGAATGAATTTAGATGATGTTGATTATGTTTGTGATAAAATTAAAGAATTTTTTAATGCAAAAAGAAAATAAAGTAGTTTACGTAACAGGTTGTTTAGGTTTTATAGGTTCTTATGTTACTAGAGCGTGTTTAAACCAAGGTTGGCATGTAAGAGGTATAGATAAAATTACTTATGCTTCAAATCCTCAATTATTAAAAGAATTTAAAAAGTGGGAAAATTTTACTTTTGAACAAGTTGATATTAATGATTTAGAATTTTTATATGAATGTGATTATGTAATTAATACTGCTGCTGAAACTCATGTTGGTAATTCAATAGTTAAAAGTGAAGATTTTGTTCATTCAAATATAAATGGGGTTCATAATTTATTAGAATTAATTAGAAATTATAGAGCTGAAGGTAAAACTAGCCCTTTATTTTTTCATTTTTCAACAGATGAAGTTTATGGAGATATAACAGAGGGAGAACATTTAGAAACTGATATATTAAAACCTTCCAATCCTTATTCAGCAACTAAAGCAGCGGCTGATCAATTAATTTTTTCTTGGGCTAGAACATATGATATAGAATATGTGATAATAAGACCAACTAACAATTATGGTATAGGTCAATATGTAGAAAAACTTATACCTAAATCAGTAAAATATCTTGGATTGGGTAAAAAAATTCCGTTACATAATAACGGTTTTCCAATACGTAATTGGTTACATGCAGCGGATACAGCTGAGGCTGTGATTGATATTATAGAAACAAATCAAAGAAATGAAATTTATAATATATGTGGTGGTCATGAACAATCAAATTTAATAACAATTAAATCTATTTTAGATACCTATTTTTATGATGAAGAAAGAATATATAATCCTTCAGAACATAAATTAGATGTAAATCAATATTTAGATTTTTCTTACTCTAGAAAAGGTCAAGATGTAAGATATGCCCTAAATGATAATAAATTAAGAAATTTAGGTTGGAAACCTCAAAAAAATTTCGAAGAAGAATTATGGAAAATTGTTAACTATTATAAAAATAATTTTATATGGTAAAAGTCAGTGATTTAATAGCTGAATTTTTAAAAGAAAAAGAAATTGAGGTTGTGTTTGGAATTATAGGTTCTGCCAACTCCCATATATTTGATTCAATTAACAAATTAGGTTATACTAAAATTATTAATACACATCATGAACAAGCTGCTGTAATGGCAATGGGTGCTTATTATAGAGCATCTGGTAAATTATCAGCTACAATTGTTACTGCTGGTGGTGGTGCTTCTAATTGTATAACAGGTGTAGTTAGTAATTGGGCGGATTCAATCCCAGGAATTATTATATCAGGTAATGAATCTTCAGTTTATATAAAAGAACAAGAATATCTTAGAATGTATGGAACACAGGGTTTTAATATAGCTAAAATGGTAAAAGATGTTACTAAATATTCTCATTGCCTACTTGATGAAAAGGATACACAGAGTGAATTAGAAAAATGTTATAATATATCTAATAGTGGTAGAAAAGGACCTGTATTATTAGATATACCTTTTGATATCCAAGGTAAACAAACTCCTATTAGACAGTGGGCTAAAGGTGTAGAATCTGTTAACTTTAATGTAAATGAATCTAATTATATAATTGAACAAATTAATAATTCTAAAAAACCTTTAATATTAGGAGGTCATGGCATAAGACTATCAGGGGCAAAGAATAAATTTCAAGAATTAATTAATGCAACTGGTATTCCTACTACATTAACTTGGTCAGGAATTGATTTATTAGAAAGTGATAATGATAACTTTTATGGTAGGTTTGGTTTATATGGTCAACGTGCATCTAATTTTATAGTTCAGAATTGTGATTTATTAATCGTATTAGGTAGTAGATTAGCTTTACCTCAAACTGGATATGATTTTGATCAATTTGTAAGAGAAGGTAAAATAATAATTGTTGATATTGATACTCCCCAATTTCCATTGGATAAAGTTGATAAATATTTTAAAACAGATTGTAAAGACACAATTAGTTCCTTAATAACTAAATTAGATGAAATTAATAGTATAGATTCTGATTGGAAAAAATATTGTAATAAAATAAGAACAGAGTACCCTTGGGTTGATAAAGAACATGAGCATAATACCCATTATACTAATTCATATCAGTTTATGGATAAATTATCTAACCATTTAAAAGATAATCACATTATAGTAACTGATATGGGTACCGCTTTATTAAGTGGACATCAAGCTATAAAATTAAAACCAAACCAAACTATGTTTACATCATTAGGTTTAGGTGAAATGGGTTATGGTTTAGCAGGTGCTTTAGGTGCAGCTATGGCTTGCCCTACTAAAGATGTTTTATGTCTTAATTGTGATGGGGGTATAATGATGAACCTACAAGAATTACATACTATAATTGAAAATGGTTTAAATGTAAAAATTGTTATATTCAATAATGATGGTTACCTTATGATTAAACATACACAAAAGATGTTATTTAAAGGTAACTACGTAAGTGTAGATAAAGGTACAGGTATTGGATTGCCAAATTTTAGTAAATTACTACCTGCTTTTGGATACAATTATTTTAGCTTATCTCATAATAAAGTTACAGATCAAACTATTAATACATTTTTAAATCATGATGGACCTGCTGTATTAGAAGTATTTATGGATCCTGAACAAGGATTTTTACCTAAAGTAAAAGGTGTAAAAAAAGAAGATAATACAATATTAGCACCACCAATTGAAGATATGTCTCCATTAGTATCTAAAGAACAACTTGAGAATAGTATGTTAGTAAAATTAAGTAACAAATCAGATCAAATAAAAAGATGATTAAAGCAGGTATCATAGGTACAGGAAATATAGGTACAGATCTATTACTTAAAATGCTAAAATGGGATTTTATAAAACCCATTATATTTGCGGGTAGAAGAATGTCATCTAATGGGATTAAAGTAGCCCAAGAAAAAGGAATACCCGTAACTGATAAGGGTATTGATTGGGATGGTTGGAGCGATATAGAACTAGTATATGATTGTACAAATGCTTTAGATGCAATAAAACATGCTAAAATATTTGCTAAACTAGGAATAAAAGTAATTGATTTAACACCTGCTAAAGTAGGAGATTTATGTGTACCTAATATTAACCCTGAAATTATTAAAACACAGGATAATATAAATATGATTACTTGTGGTGGCCAGGCTTCAACTCCACTATTAAATGTAATTTCTAAACATTGTGATTTAGAATATATTGAAGTAGTATCTCAAATAGCATCTGATAGTGCTGGTATGGCTACTAGATTAAATATTGATAATTACATTCATACTACAGAACGTGCTATAACTGAATTTACAGGTTGTAATAATTGTAAAGTTATCCTCAATCTTAACCCAGCTATACCACAAGTTGACATGCAAACCACTTTATTTATTAAAGCTAAAAATATTAAGTTTTCAAGTTTAAATAAAGATATATATAAAACAATAAAAAATCTAAAAGAATATATTCCACATTATGAATTAGTTATGCCTCCTACTATTAATAATGATATTTTAGTTTTAAGTATAAGAGTTAAAGGTACGGGTGATTATTTGCCTGAATATGCTGGTAATTTGGATATTATTAATTGTGCTGCAATCGAAATAAGTAAAAATTTATTATGAGCAATATTATAATTACAGATTCATCTTTAAGAGACGGAAACCATAGTGTAAAACATACTATTAGTTTAGATAGTATTAAAAAATATTGTCAAGCGGCTGATAGTGCAAAGGTTCCTATTGTAGAAGTAGGTCATGGTAATGGTTTAGGTGCTTCATCTTTATTAATTGGTCCTGCAACACATACAGATGCCGAAATGTTATCTACAGCCAGAACAAATTTACCTAATTCTAAACTAGGAGTTCATGTAATACCAGGTATAGCTACAGTAGAAAAAGATATTAAACCTGCTATTGATTTAGGTGTAGATGTTTTTAGAATTGCTTCCCATTGTACTGAGGCAACAGTAACTAAATCACATATTGATTACTTAAGTAAAACAAATAAAGAAGTAATTGGTGTTTTAATGATGACAGCTTTAGCTACAACAAAAGAATTAGTTGATAATGCTGTTATAATGCAAGATTATGGAGCACAGGCAATTGTAATAATGGATTCTACTGGAACTTATTTACCAGAAGATGTTAAAGAACGAATAAGTACATTATCTAATATACTAGCTATTCCTGTTGGATTTCACGCTCACAATAATTTAAATTACGCTATACATAATTCAATAATAGCAATTCAAAATGGAGCTACTTATATTGATGCTTGTATTAGAGGTTTTGGGGCAGGAGCTGGTAACGCACCTTTAGAAATATTACTACCAGTATTAGATAAATATGGATATTCAGTAGATATTAATTTTAAAAAAATAATTAAAGAAGCAGATAATGTATTAGATTATTTAGTTCCTAAAGTACCTGTAGCTGCCCCAGTTAATATACTAACAGGTTTAAATAAATTATTTTCTGGATTTGAAAAGCCAATAATTAAAGCATCTCAACTAAATAATATTGAATATTCTTCATTAATTTTTGAATTAGGAAATAGAAAATTAGTTGCTGGGCAAGAAGATTTAATTTTAGAAGTTGCACAAAAATTAAAAAGATGAAAATATTAATTACAGGTGGTAGTGGTTTTATAGGTAGAAATTTAATAAAATCTTTAAAAGAAGATAATGAAGTTTTTTATCCTAGTAGTAAAGAATTAGATCTAACTAATTCTGAAGCAGTTGATAATTATTTTAGAAATAAATATTTTGATTGGGTAATACACTGTGCTATTAAAGGAGGTAAAAGAACTAAAGAAGATTCTTTAGATACTACTTATAAAAATTTATCTATGTTTTTTAATTTAATGAGAAATAGAGATAGATATGATAAACTAATTAATTTTTCTACAGGAGCCGAATTTGACAGATCTAAAGATATTACGGGCGATAATGATGTAAATAATTATTTTCCATTAGATTGTTATGGTTTATCCAAAAATGTAATTAGTAGAATACTCAAAATTAATTCTACAGCCTATAACCTTAGAATTTATGGTGTGTTTGGGATAGATGAAGAACCTGATAGATTTTTTAGAAGTAATATTTTAAGATCTAAAAGTGGAGATCCTATAGAAATTCACCAAGATAGATATTTTGATTTTATTTACATAGAAGATTTAATCTTAGTTATAAAACACTACTTAACAACTAAAAAGGAACTTCTACCTATAGAATTAGATTTAGTATACCTTTATAAAAATAAACTATCAGATATAGCGGATTTATTTCCTGGTTTAAACCAAATACAAATCCAATCAAGTAAAAGAGATAAATCTTATTTAGGAAGTGCTGTTAAAAATATATCAACTCTAGATCCAAATTTAAATTTTATTGGATTAAAAGAAGGAATAAAAAAAATATACGATGCATTATAAAATAACATATCATTGTATGCCCTGGGAATTGGATTATGCTTTATTAACCTTTACTCAACTTAAAAAATCTAAATATTATTTAGATAGTGAAGATACAGTCGAAATTCATCCTGTTTTAAATTTATCTTCTTATTTAGTTGATTGGGATAAAAGTCAATTACCTAAACAATTATTAATAGATAGATTCAATCAATATCTTAAATTACTTAAAGATTATAAAGTTACAGCTGAAATTCATGAAGGAGACTACTTATATGGGCATTTAGATCATCAAAGAGAAACTATATCTTCTGAAGTTGATTTTTATATTAGTATTTGTCCTGATATGTACTTTAGTGAACATTTACTACCTTTATTAATTAGTAGTTCGAAACAAGTAGATACTAAATATTTCTTAATTACTCCTGAAATTTATAAAATGTGGGATAATACATGGGATGAAATTACTAATTATGATTATCTTAATGTGCCTTATGATGATTGGAATAAAGGAGATATTTTTGATATTAGATCAAATATGAAAACTTCTAATAAAAATGCTACATTAGAAACTACTACAAGAAGTAAATGGGCAGGGTGGTTTGATCTTTATAATAAAGAAATGTATGAAAATTTAGTTCCAATACAAGAAGATTGGAACGGTTATGGTCCATGGGATTGGTATTCTTTAATGTTAACTGAATATGCTAAAGAAAAAGGAGTTGATTTTAAACAATATATTTTAAGGGGACAAACTATATTTGAATATCCAATCGGGCCTTTATTAGATGGGGGTTATACAAAAATGTATAAAGATTTACTTCATATAAATGATGTCCCAAATCAAAGAAATATATTTGAATCAAATATGAGTAATTACCTCCAGAAAGGAATAGGAATGGTAGAAAAAAAAGGAATAATATGAGACATTTAGTATTAGGTTCTAGTGGACAAATAGGAGCTCATTTAACCCATTATTTAAGAAATCAAGGTGAAGAAGTTTTAGAATTTGATATTTTAAATGAAGACTATCAGGATTTAAGAGAATCAAATAATCCATTATTAGAATCTTATATGGAACATTCTGATATGGTTTATTTTTTAGCTTTTGATGTTGGTGGAGCTAAATATCTGGAAAGATATCAGGACAGTTATGATTTTATGATGAATAATATGAGGATAATGACTAATACTTTTGATTTATTATCAAAATATAATTTACCATTTATGTTTGCTTCATCTCAAATGTCTGAAATGTCTTATTCCACATATGGAGTATTAAAATCTTTAGGTGAAAGATTAACTAAAAGTTTAGGTGGGTTAGTAGTAAGATTTTGGAATGTGTATGGATATGAAACCGATGAAGAAAAGTCTCATGTTATAACAGATTTTATAAAAATGGCTAAATATGAAGGTGAAATTAATATGAGAACTAATGGTGAAGAATCTAGACAATTTTTATATGCTGATGATGCTTGTGAATGTTTATATAAATTATCTCAACAGTATCCATTAGTTTCTAGAATGAAGGATTTACATATTACTAGTTTTAAATGGAGTACAATTAATGAAGTAGCTGATATAGTAGATGTTTTATCAAGTTGTAAAATAAATAGAGCCGATAGAGAAGATCAAACACAACAAAATGCTATGAATGAACCTAGCAAAGATATTTTAGAATATTGGAAACCAAAAATAAAATTAGAAGAAGGAATAACTAAATTATATAATTTATACTAATGAAACAAGGAATTTTAATTCAAGGACCAACTGAATTTTATAAAGAATTAACAGATCACTATTCTCAATTTGATAATGTTGTATGGTCAACATGGAATAATGAATCTGTAGTTAGATTAGATTATATTACGTCTAAAGGTATTAAAGTTATTTTAGTTGAACCTCCTAAATTCCCAGGTT
>Ga0187219_1001606_pt1 | contig 10789 bp, 10 predicted proteins | sample 13SPOviralmetaG_FD_130162 | JGI IMG/M metagenome (GOLD analysis project Ga0187219, IMG submission 130162) | Marine viral communities from the oligotrophic San Pedro Time Series (SPOT) site, San Pedro Channel, CA, USA - 13 SPOT_SRF_2010-07-21... | ecosystem: Environmental > Aquatic > Marine >... | reverse complement strand
GTCGATTTTTTTGATTCCGATGGGAATGAAATTTGCGGTTCAATAATGTATGCCGCATGGGGCGGCGACGAAATGTTGCGTTGGGCCGAAAGAACAATTGAACAAATGGAAGAAAATAAAAACGAAAGACATATCAAATCGGTTGTTGAAACCGACGACGAAATCGTCATCACATTCGGAAAAGGCGAAATGGGCGATGATGTTGAAATGGAATCAAAAGCGGAGGACCGCGCCGAACCAAATGAATTGGCGGTTGGTGACTTTGTGCGCTGGAGTTCATCGGGCGGCAATGCTTACGGCCGAATCATTCAAGTGGAAACGGATGGCGAAGTGGAAGCGGATTCCGGGTTTGTCGTCAAAGGCACGGCAGACGACCCGGCGGCGTTGATTCGTTTATATAGATACGATTCCGAATCCGATGCATATGTGGAGCGTAAGCCCGTTTTGAATGTGGCGCATCGATTCAGCACATTGGAAAAATTCGACGCCGAGGTTCGCAAATCTTCGGTCGTAAAAGAGCAACGCGAATTCCGCATGGAAAATGCAGAATACGAAGGGAACACAATTCGTGGATATGCCGCCGTTTACAATTCCGATTCGGAATGGATGGGTGGTTTTTACGAACAAATTGAAGCGGGTGCATTTGATTCAGTATTGGACAACGATGTGCGCGCCTATTTCAACCACGACGAAAATTTATTGTTGGGCCGTGTGTCAAGCGGCACATTAAGAATCGGCACGGACAAACGCGGTTTGTTCTATGAAGTCGATTTGCCAAACACATCTTACGCCAATGATTTGGTGGAATTGATGAAACGCGGCGATGTGAACCAAAGTTCATTCGCATTCCTAATTGAAGCAGACCGATGGGAACAACGCGACGGCATCACTTACCGAATCATTGAAAAAGTATCACGATTGTTGGATGTTTCACCAGTTGCGCAACCGGCATACCCGGACGCAACATCGGAATTGAAAACGCGCGATTTGGAAACGGAAACCAAAGAAGAAGTTGAAGCGGCCGCCGTAGAAGATACGGCATCCGAAGCGGTGGAAACAAAGGAAGAAGATTCCAACATTTATTTGTATAAAAGTAAAATTTTAAATTTTTAACACGATGAAAAACATCGAATTGCGCGGACAACGCGCGGAGCTAATTAAAAACGCAACGGCAATCGTTGACGCGGCTCAAAAGGAAGGTCGTTCATTGAACGCCGAAGAAAAGTCAAAATTTGACGCAATGGAAGCCGATGCAAGAAGCATCAAAGAACAAATCGATACTTTGGAGCGTGCCGCAGAATTGAAAAAAGAATTGGCAAGCAACGCCGAAGCACGTCAAGCGGCTCCAAAGGCAAGCAAGTCAAACACATTCGCAAAATACCTTCGCAATGGTATGAGCGCATTGAACGCCGAAGAACGTGCGTTGATGGGTGAAATGCGTGGTACGTCAACACAAGTTGTTGGTACTGATTCTTTGGGTGGATTCTTGGTCCCTCAAGATTTCAGCAACGAATTAGACATGGCGTCTTTGTTCACTGGTGAGGTTGAGCGTTTGGCCAAAAAATTGGACACGGCTGGTGGTGCATTGTTGGATTACCCAACCGTGAACGACACGGCTACTGACGCCAATTTAATTTCTGAGGCCGCCAGCGTCACAGTTCAAGACATGACATTCGCAAACAAGCAATTGAGCGCATACAACTACGCGTCACAAGTTCGCGTTTCTATGCAATTGCTACAAGATAACGCGTTCGATTTGAACGGGTTCCTTGCTGAATCTATGGGCGAAAGAATCGCACGCGCAACAAACGGCGCATTCACTACCGGGACTGGCTCAAGCCAACCACAAGGTATCGTGACGGGTTCTTCATTGGGTAACACCGCGGCATCTGCAACGGCTATCGCGGCGGACGATATTTTGGACCTTATCCATAGCATCGACCCATCGTACCGCAACAAAGCGTCTTTCGGTTTGATGGCGCACGATAACATCATCGCGGCAATCCGTGCATTGGGTATCGGGTCAAGCAACGATTTCCCAATCTTCATCCCGTCAATGGAAGCGGGTCAACCGGATAAATTGTTCGGATACAATGTATACTACAACAACGACATGCAATCAAGCATCGCAACGGGTACTAAAACCCTAATCGCGGCTGATTTCAGCAAGTACGTTGTTCGTTCGGCTGGTGGCGTTCAATTCGTACGTCTAAACGAACGTTACATGGATGAATTGGAAGTTGGTTTCGTTGCATACGCTCGCAAAGATGCGGCGGTTCTAGATAGCCGCGCCGTGAAACACTTGATTCAAGCGTAAGCAAATGAAAGTTAGATTTCTAAAATCTATTTCGGGAAGCGGGTTCCACTATCGCAAAGGCGCGGTAGTGGAAATCCGTTCCACCGAAATGGTGACGGATTTTTTGAACGCTGGTTTTTGTGAGGCCATCGCAGAACCACCAAAGAAGCGTGCAAAAAAAGCAGTAAAGAAGAACACCACAAAAGAAACCCGATAAATGGCAATTGATATTGTAACGCCAGCGGCGTCGGAACCCATCACATTGACCGAGGCGAAGAATTTTCTTCGCGTCGACCATAGCGATGACGATACATTGATTGAAGCCCTAATCACGGCCGCACGTCAAATGTGTGAAGAATACACGCGCCGCATTTTAGTGACCACAACGATTGATGAATATTTCGATAAATTCCCGTCGAATAGATGGGACAATTTGTCGAACCTTATTTATTTGTCACGCGGTCCAGTGGCGTCAATATCATCGGTAAAATATGTGGATGAAATCGGTTCGGAGGTAACGATTTCAACGGATGCATATGTGACGGACTTGATTTCCGAACCCGCACGCATTCAATCCGTTTCGGGTTGGTTTGCCGCGGCTGGTGTAGTCAACCAAGTCATTGTGCGTTATAATGTGGGGACGGCCGTGTCAGCGATTCCGAAACCATTGATTCAAGGGATGATGTTGGTGATTTCGGATTTGTATGACCAACGCAATGACCGCGTTCGTCAGTTGCCAACGGCATCCGAATATTTGTGGAACCCTTACCGAATTTTCACATTCTAATGATTGACCACGCTGGACAATTAGACCGACGAATCACAATTCAGTCGTTCACCACCACAACCGATGATTTCGGTGAAGTAGTGAAATCATTCACCACATTGGCAAACGTATGGGCCAAGGTGGAAGAAAAGCGTGGAAGCGAAGGTGAAGAAGGGAACCAATTGGTTGCCACCAAGCGCGTTGAATTTTTCATCCGATATCGTTCCGATATAGACGAACAAATGCGCATAACATACAACAACGAAACATATAAAATTGAAGCCATTTTGAACGCGGATTCACGGAAGGCATTCCAAAAAATTGTGACACGATGGGCCGATTAAGTCAAGCAGTAAACACGGGCAAAAGAACCGGAGGCGGAACGGGTGGCGCATTCATTGGGTTTGATGAAAAAGACATCAAAAAAGAATTCGAACGCGCATTCAAAGAGTTGGACAATTTAAATGATTCAGTGACCACCGCACAAATTCGCCGCATTGCGCGAAAGGCATTGCGCCCGATGGTGAAGGCGTACCGAGATGAGGCGAAGATACAAGGACCAAACGTGTTCAAAGTATATAGAGGCGGCGGCGTTTACGCCGAAATAAAGTCGGGAACGTTGGCCAAATCAATTGGGGTGATTACTACGCGCGTGAATCGTGGACAAACGTTTGCGTCATTGCAAGTTGGCCCAAGAGTGAAGCGCAGTTTTTCCGACCCGGAAAAAGGTGGTTGGTTTGCACATTTTTTGGAATATGGATATTTACAAGATGGGGCATATCGTGGTGATGGATATGGTTTCGCAAGACGCGCACGAACAAAAACGGCCGGTGGCGTTGCCAGTGAATTCAAACGATTGATGCGTTCATTTTTGAATAAGAAAACAAAAGCCGCACGACAATGATTGGAAAGGTTATAAAATCAAAATTCGCAAGCGATTCAGCATTGAACACGTTGTTTGGTGGGCGGATTTTTCCCGTTGTAGGCGCACAAACAAAAGCGACGCCGTTCGCGATTTACGAGGTGGTGAATATTTCCACAAGTATGTCGAAGGAAAGCGATTCGCACATTGATGAAATAGATGTCCGCATCACGTTGGTTTCGACGAGATATTCGGACACACAAAACGGCATTGAATACGTTCGTGATGCATTCGTAAGAATGAACGAAACCATCAATGGCGTGAAGGTTCAATCGTGTATGTTCGAAGGACAACGCGATTTGTTTAGCGATGACGAACGAACGTTCGGGTCACAATGTGATTTGAAATTTCGGGTGTCTCGCGATTGATTTTGTAAATTGTAAATAATAAAAATTAGAAAGAATGTCAGCAACTAGCATCATGAATTCAACGGATGTTGTAATTCAAATTTCGGAAGATGGCGGCACAACATACGACATCATTGGTCGTGCCACATCTGCATCATTAAGTGTTTCAATGGAAACACGCGACACAACCACCAAAGATTCAGCCGGATGGCAAGAAAATTTGGAAGGTCTTAAATCTTGGTCATTGAGTGGCGACGGATTGGTCACCTACTCAATAAGCGGGGATTACGACACACCGGACGATTTGTTCACCCTATTAGCAAACCGCACTTTGGTAAAAGTGAAATTCGGTTCGGAAACAAGCGGTGAAATTGACTACACTGGTGACGCTTACTTGGTTTCTTACGAGCAAGAAGCGGGCGTTGAAGAAAATGTGACCTACTCATTCTCATTCACGGGAACAAGCACATTGACACAAGCGTCAGTATCATAAGACAAACGGGGCCGTCCGTCGGGCGGTCCCTTTATTACATAACAACAAAACAAAAAGAAAATGACACACATCATTGAAATCGGTGAAAGAAAACACCCAATTAGATTTGGATTCAACGCCTTGCGTGAATTCTCAAGAATGACGGGAACAACATTGGCGCAACTGGAAAACCTTGGGGACGACATGACATTGGACCAAGCCATCACGCTAATGTATTGCGGATTTAAAGACGGGGCGAGAAAAGAAAAATCGCCATTCCGTTATGATGTGGCCGACATCGCGGATTGGATTGATGAGGACCAAACCTTGATTGAAAAAGCGTTTGGAATCTTTGAGGAACAATTTTCCGATAAAGGTGCAAAAAAGTAGTTGACCGAACGGGGCAACAAACATCGGACGTTCCAACATGGGACACATTGGAAGCGTTCGCGTTCGGTCAAATTGGTTTGATGCCGTCCCAATTTTATGACCTTTTGCCCCGTGAGTGGGGCAACTTGGTAAATGGTTGGAACGAAAAGCAGAACCGAAAAGAACAAGGGGATTGGGAAAGAACACGTTGGATGACAACGATTTTGCTTAATCCTCACACAAGGAAAAGAATCAAACCGAAAGATTTGATTGTGTTCCCTTGGGAAACCGAACCGAAAAAGGACCGCAAGGTTTGGACGCGGGGCGAAATTTTGGATGTAATAAACAAACGCAAAGAACGCGCAAAAGCCAATGGCAAGCCTTTCAAGTCTTAACTACAAACTAACGGCGAACATCTCGCCATTCAAAAAGGGTCTAAACAAAGCCGGACGGGCGATGGACCAAATGGGGCGGAAGATGCAACAATTCGGCAAGAACATGTCGATGTCCGTTACCGCCCCACTTTTGGCAATGGGCGGTGCGTCTTTTGCGGTGTTCAAGAATTTCGAAGCGGAGATGTCGAAGGTGAAAGCCGTTTCGGGTGCCACCGCGGAAGAATTCAAAGCGTTATCGGATAACGCCAAAAAACTTGGGGCGTCGACGATGTTTAGCGCAAGCCAAGTTGCGCAGTTGCAAACAGAGTTTGCGAAACTTGGTTTTAGCGCGACCGAAATCACCAAGGTCACGGAATCAACATTGGCATTGGCGCAAGCGTCGGGCAGTGATTTGGCGCGTGCCGCCGAGGTTGCCGGTTCTACATTGCGGGCGTTTGGATTAGATGCCAGCGAAACGGGACGTGTGACCGATGTGATGGCGGCATCATTCAGCACATCGGCATTGGACATGGACAAGTTCGCGGAATCCATGAAATATGTCGCGCCAGTCGCGAAAAGCGCGGGGATGTCATTGGAACAAACATCTGCGATGTTGGCGGTGTTGGCGAACAATGGTATCAAAGGAAGCCAAGCGGGTACCGCTTTGCGCCGTATCATTTCCGAATTAGGTGCCACGGGTGGTGATGTGGAAGGGGCAATCGCGAACCTTGCCAAAACTGGATTGAACCTTGCGGATGCCAAAGATGAGGTTGGCCGTTCGGCACAATCGGCGTTGTTGATTCTTGCGGAAGGTGTCGACCAAATTGACCCGCTAACCAAATCGTTTGAAAATTCAGCGGGTGCCGCGCAAGATATGGCGGATATCATGGGCGACACCGCCTTTGGTGCTGGCAAGCGTTTGGAATCTGCGATGGAAGGTTTGGGGATTTCCCTTGGGGAAATTATCGCCGAAGCCGTCGTCCCGATGGTTGAAGGTATTGCCGTACTGGTCGGAAAATTGAACGATGCATCGCCGGGCGCGAAGCGTTTCGCCGTTGCCTTTGGTGCCGTTGCCGCGGTAATTGGTCCCGCGGTTTACACTGTTGGTGGGTTGATTCGTAATTTTACCGCATTAAAAACCGCAATCACCGCATCATCCACCGCGACAAAGATTGCGACCGCAGTTCAAAAGGCGTTCAATTTAGCCATCAAATCGAACCCCGTTGGTGCCGCCATCGCTGGTGTCGTAGCATTGGGCGCGGCAATCTTTGCTTACAGCCAAAAGAAAAAGGCCGCCGCCGATATTGAAGAAGAATACAACGACGCCGTTAGCGATGAAATCGCGACAATGGAAGTTCGCAAATCGACGGCCAACGATATGTTGGAATTGCTCAAAGATGAAAATTTAGGGAGCAAGGAGCGAACAAGCATCATAAAGGATTTAAATAAAAACTACAAGGACTACCTTCCAAAGTTGTTGACCGAACGCGATTCGGTTTTGGACATCGCAAATGCACAAAAACATTTGAATGAGCAGATGGCCAAACGGGTCATCATGATGGCGGCGCAAGAACAATTGGAGGAAGCAACGCAACGCGCCGTCGCGTCGATGAAAGAGATGGTCCCGGCGCAACAAAGGTTGAACGAAGCCCTTGCGAAATATAAGAAAGCAACGGGCGAAACCATTGACCAACAAAATGCATTGCGTATTGCGACAACTGAATTCAGTCATCCATTCCACGCAATGATTCAAGAGGTTTCAAGCGCATATGGTGAATTTGGAGATTATGAAACCAAATTGGAAAGCGCGAAATTGGAGATGGCGACATTCACCCAGCAAATTGACGTGCTTTCCGATGCAGTCACCGACGGGTCAAGTGGCAACATTAAATTTTCAAGTTCACTGGGAACCGCTGGTGATGAAGCAGATGAAGCCGGAAATAAACTTGATAAATTAAGTGACAAAATACACAAAACTTTTTTAAGGACTGCCGAGCTACGAGATATGGCAAACTTGGTCCTATTCGAGGAAGTAGATGTCGGCGGAATGAAGGTCGTCCTTCCCGTGGATTTGGATTATGAGTTGGTCGAAGATATACCGGAAGAAGTATTTGACGACGAGGTTTTTGATTTTGATTTCGATTCCGAAAAGTTTGACGAAACGACAAACACCGTAAGCAGAGGTTTTGTAAAGATGACCGAAGCGGCGATGAAAATGAAAACCACCATCGCCGACGTGATGCACAAAGCATCCGTGGACACCATCGTGGGAATGGCGGAAATCGCGGGGGCAATGGTTACGGGTGAAGCGTCATTCGCTGATTTGCGACAATTTGCATTGGCTCAATTCGCGGGTCTTTTGGAACAACTTGGAAAAATGTTCATTCAATATGGTATAAGTGTTGAATCGTTTGTCAAGGCGTTGGCATTAGGTCCGACACCTATGGCCGCGGCATTGGCCGTTGGTGCGGGTGTTGCCATGATTGCCGCGGCGGGTGCCATTCGCTCAAAGATGAAATCGGCATCCGAAGGCGGTGGAATTCCCGCCCTTGCCGAAGGGGGAGTCGTAACGGGACCAACCTTGGCATTGATTGGGGAAGGTAGCGAATCCGAAGCGGTCATCCCATTGTCAAAACTAAACAACATGATTCAAGGCGGTTCGCAACAAGTGGAAGTCGTCGGCCGCATAAGCGGGGCGGACATTCTATTGTCACAAGAACGCGCGCAACGCAACAGAACAAGACAACGAGGTTTTTAATATATGGCGGCAATTAAGCATTACGCGGAGTTTAAAAGTTCAAATGGGACTTATTACAAAATTGAAATTTGGGATGATGAATACACGGGAACATCGCCCGATGAATTCAAGGTCACAAGCAAGGGTTTTGATTTAACTTATTCGGGACAAACGGACGATATCTATTCACCAATAATTGGTTCGTCGGTATCGTTTGGAATGTATGTTCAAGGCGCGGCGCAAGTGGCGTTCATATCTGCGTTGAGGCAATACCAACAAGACCGATTTTATGTTCGAATAAAAAGAGGCGCAACCGAAGCGACGGCGACATATTATTGGAGCGGATACATCGTCCAAGATATTGTTGAAATTGAAGATATTTCGAAACCCTATGTTTTTGAAATACAAGCGACGGACGGAATTTCAAAATTAAAAGATACGTTGTGTGGGACGTCATTCTTTAGAAAGTCGACCAATCAATTCTTAAATGCATTAAGCCAAGCGGGGGTGCTCGGAATATACGACACAACGGATGAGGTATTGGCCGTTGTGATGAATTGGTGGGCGGAAGAAATGACCTATTCGACAACGACCAATCCATTGGATGAAACGTGGTTGGATTTCCACGCATTCGACACCATTGATGAAGATGGTTTTTACACCAATAAAAATTGGTTTGAAATATTGTCGCAAGTATGTACCATTTTCGGTTTGCGTTTTTATTTCTCAAACGGCCAATATCGTTTGGAACAAATATTCCAACGCGATATTGCGAGCATGACCGAACACGTCTATCAAAAAGACGGGACAAAAGTAAGTTCGGGAAGTGTCTCATATGAACGAACAATCAATCAAACATCGGCACAAGCAAAGTTGGCCGGGAACATTTACAACTTTTTGCCCGCCGCCAACGATGTGTCCATCACCTTGAATCAAGAGCCAAAGGCGATGACGGGCGTGACATGGGACAATTCAAACGACCCCGATTTGGAATTGGGATTGGTTTCATCCGCATTACAAAATCAATTGACATTTGATTTCAACCATCAAATAAAATTGTTTTTGAATACCAACGTAAACCAAAATCCTATTTATGCAAAATTGAGGTTGAATGTTGAATTGTTTGATTTCAACAACAATACAACGTATTATTTAAAACGCACATATTCGGGAATGACGCCCAGCGCGGTGAGTTGGACAACAACACAATCGGGTTCGGGATATGAAATAATTGTCGGAACATTTAGAGAATTTAGCGCACAAGTAGCATTGGGCGGAACGGATGTCATTCAAGTAGGTGGGCCAACATCAATTGTCACGCCACCAATCCCGGAGGATGGCGACCTTTCATTGAATTGGGATTTTGTTTCATGGGTGGAATCAAATGGTTCCGTTCGTGGTTTGAACGTTGGCAATTCATCCACATACAAAATGACGCTGCAATCGGTGGCGACATCGTTTGGTTCGATTCAAAATCAAACAACAATGATTCGCGCGGCATCGCCAAATGCTGACATCAATGGTTCCGTTTCTTATGTTTTACCCGAAACAAGTGTTTTCACCGGGCAAGGGGAACGCGGTTCATTGGTGAAGCAAATAAATTCTGGCGGCTTACTATTAAAAATACCCTACGGGAATTGGCGTGAAGGTAATTCCGGTTCATATATAGAAGTTCAAAAATTGATTTGTCAAGAATTTTTGAAATTGATGGATGAACCAATTCAAAAATATTCGGGCAGTTTCTTCAGCGACCACGATTTCCGACAACGATTGACGTTCGATTCAAAAGCATGGGTGCAATTGGGTGGAACATTTTCAGCAAACAACGACCAATGGGATGGCGAATGGTTTGTCATCAACCTTGCATCGGTTGTACCCGTATTTGATGACGGCGTAAATGTTGGCACCGATTCGGTTGGTGGCGTTGGCGGAAATAGTTTCACGGGAAACACTGGGTTCACCGGGATTGATGTGGTCACCTTAGATGTTGGCGGTGAAGCGGAAGTCGGCGGAAGCGTGGACATCGGCGGCGGATTAGACGTCACGGGAACATCAACATTGGGAACAACGGATGTGGGTAATTTCACCACGACCGACCAAGTGAATGTGACCATCAACCAAATTGATGCAACGGCATCGGGGACGACGACAATCGAAGGACGCGACAACACCAATTTCATATCGTGGAGCGGCGGCGGTGGCTCTCATGTTTTGAATCTTCCGTCAAGTGAAAACGGGATGATTTTAAATTTCCATGTGGACGACACCATCACCGAAGAAAAAACCATCGTATTGACGCCGCAGACTGGCGAATTGATTGATGGTGATTCCACATATACAATTGAAGCGGGGTTGGAAGATATCACATTGTTGGGATATGATTCCAATTGGTATTTGTCGGGGGCGTCGGGAACGGCAACGCAAGGGAATGTCGAAAAATTACACTTAAAAATCCGCAACGATGAGGGCGCAACATTGCCCGCGGGAACGCCAATATATTCCAAAG
>Ga0187219_1001602_pt1 | contig 10805 bp, 15 predicted proteins | sample 13SPOviralmetaG_FD_130162 | JGI IMG/M metagenome (GOLD analysis project Ga0187219, IMG submission 130162) | Marine viral communities from the oligotrophic San Pedro Time Series (SPOT) site, San Pedro Channel, CA, USA - 13 SPOT_SRF_2010-07-21... | ecosystem: Environmental > Aquatic > Marine >... | reverse complement strand
GACGAATATCAAAGTGGTGTTCCTCGTATAGGTAAATAGGAGAATAAATTATGGCTATAACACAAGCAATTGCAAACAACTTTAAAAAGTTACTACTAGAGGGTGATTCTAATTTTAAACAATCTGGTGGTGATAAATATAAGTTAGCTCTTTATACTTCTTCAGCTACTCTTAACTCATCAACAACTTCATTCACAACAGGTAACGAAGTTACTTCATCAAACTACACATCTGGTGGTGGAGCACTTGTAAACAATCCTACTTCTTTGACAGCAGGTGTTGCAAGAGCAGATTTTGCTGACCTGTCGTTTCAAAACGTTACGTTGACAGCAAGAGGAGCTTTAATTTACAACACATCATCTGCAACTACTAACTCTGCAGTTTGTGTTTTAGATTTTGGAGCAGATAAAACAGCTACTTCAGGTACGTTTACAGTTCAGTTTCCAGCACCAACATCAACAGCAGCGATACTAAGAATATCGGGCTAATAGGAGGAAGCTCCTATGGCGGATAAAACTTATACTGTCACTGTAGCAAGTGGTAACTTGTATGGTGGAGGTACGGGTAATGTATACTATGTAGATGGTGCTAGAAGTTCATCTGGACCAGGAAATATTATATGGCCTGTTTCATCCGTTTTACGTTTTGAACAAAGCGATGCTTCAAATGATAATCATCCTTTAATTTTTTCTACAAACACAAGTACATCTGGAATTATTTCTTCAGGGGTAACTTATTATTTAGATGCCCCGGCAAGTTCTTCTGATTATACAAACACAAGTACATTTAATTCAGCAACAGTTAGGTACGTTGAAATAAATGTAGCATCCCCTGATTTTTATTATTTATGTTATGTCCACGGAATAGGAATGGGTGGACTTATGGATGTTGCTACAGGTAAAACTTGGAGCGTTGGTACATGGGGTAGTAATCAGTGGGGAGATCAAGTTGATCCTACTTTCACTGTTACAGGACAAGCTCTTTCAAGTAATCTTGGAACTGCAACTGTAACTACAGAAATTAATACAGGTTGGGGAAGACTTGAATGGGGAAAACAAGCTTGGGGAATTTTTGGAACTTTAATTCCTACAGGTGTTTCTTTATCTGGAAGTTTAGGTACTCTTGGAATGAAAGGGGATGTAACAGTAATTCCTACAGGTGTTTCTTTATCTGGAAATTTAGGCACTGTTATAGCAGAAGGTTTAGGAGTTGCTACTCCAGCAGGTCTTGCACTTACAAATAATTTAGGAACAGTTGATGCTAGTCCTGATGCGATGCCTACGGGTGTTGCAGCTGCTATGGGACTAGGTACTGTTACGGCAACTAATATAGGAGGTTGGGGTAGACTTGGTTGGGGAGATAATAACTGGGGTGATCCAAATGAATCAGCTCAAGCAGCTGTTTCTGGAATTGCCATGACAGCAGCTTTAGGAACTCCTACAGAAATTACTGGTGACGCAACTATTGTTGCAAATACTTTAAACGTAGCTCAGTTAACTTTAGGCGCTGTTGACCCTGCACCAGATGCAGCAATTACAGGCAATGGAGCTATTTTATCTTTAGGAACTGCTGTAGGTTCTATTAGCGTTTCACCTAGTGTAACAGGTATAGGAATGACAGCTAACTTAGGAACTGTTACAGCTGTTCCAGGTCAGACTATAATTCCTACAGGTTTTCCTTTACTAGCTAGAGTTGCTCCTGTATCTGCCTTTACAGATGTCACTGCAACTTTTAATGGTTTTGGGTTGACTACAACACTAGGAAGTGGTAATGCTCTTATCTGGGACGAGATAAATACCGGTTCTGCTCCAATAGATCCTCCAGGGTGGAGGGAAGTCGTTGCATAAAGAGTTGACACTTTCTCTTTATTTTAATAAAATAAACGATATAAGGAATTTAATATGGCAAATTCAACATCAGCAAATTTAAAACTTACAGTACAAGCAACTGGAGAAAATTCAGGAACTTGGGGACAAATTACAAACACTAACCTTTTAATCTTAGAACAAGCGATTGGTGGTTTTACTACCTTTAATATCACTAACGCTGCTAGATCTTTAACTTTTACTAATGGCGCAGTATCAAATGGTAAAAATGATGTTATTAAATTAACAGGAACTTTGGCTTCTAACCTTACTGTTAGTATTCCAAATTCAATTGAAAAAACTTACCACGTACAAAACGCATGTAATCATGCTAACAATACTTTAACTTTTAAAACTGCATCAGGAACAGGTGTATTGTTATGTGAAGGAAATAATTACACACTATATTCTGATGGAACTAATGTTGTAAAATTATCTGAACAAAGAAACTGGAGAGCGGTATCAGCAGCAGAAACAGTTCAAGCTGGTGCTAAACTTTTAGTAAATACAAATAGCGGAGCAGTTACAATAACGCTTCCAGCATCACCATCTGCAGGAGATGAAGTACATTTTGTAGATCAAGGTTATGATTTTCAAACTAACGCGTTGACTGTTGGTAGAAACTCTTCTAATATAGCTAATGCAGCATCTGATCTTGTTGTTAATACACAAGGTGCAGCTTTTGGATTAGTGTATTCTGGAGATGCTACAACAGGATGGACTTACACGGAGAAATAATATGTCAAATTACGAAGCAACAAAATACGATTTCACTGGAGCAAACCTTACAGGTATCGAGGGAATTCCTACAGCTACTATTGTGCCGTGGTCTACTTCTTCAGTGCCAACAGGATTTCTAGAATGTAACGGTCAAGCAGTTTCAAGATCAACTTACTCTGCATTATTTGCAGCGGTAGGCACAACTTATGGTGCGGGTGATGGCTCATCTACTTTTTTAGTTCCTGATTTACAAAATAAAGTAGCTGTAAGTAAATCTAATAATAAAGCTTTAGCTTCAACAGGTGGAGCAGATACTGTAGCTTCAACTGGAAACGTTGGTGGTTCAACAGCAAATACTGCTATATCAATAGCACAAGTTGCAGCTCACCAACACGACATACTTGGAGGTAATTCTCCTGGTACTCAATATATTCGTTTTGCACTAGCTTCAGGGCCTACAACACAACAAACTTATTATACAACTGGGGGTTCAGCGGGTCACTCGCATAATATGAGTGCAACTTTTAGTGGAGATGCAACATCAGTTTTACAACCTTATTTAACAGTAATTTATATTATAAAAACGTAGGAGAAAAAATGGCAACTAACGCAAATTGGACAGTAGTATTTGATGATAAATTAATTGTTAACCAAATTTCTAAGATTGGTTATATAATTGATAACGATTCTTTTTGGAGTCAACCTAAATTTTCAAATATTTGGGCTTTGCAATATCAAACTCCAGTAACTACAGATGAAGTAGAACATAGAGACACAACTCCAAACGGTACTTATGCCGATGCTAATCTTGGAGATTTTCAACAATTTATAGATTTATGGGACTCTGCACATTTAACTAGATTGCAAAGTGACTGGGATAATGATGTTGTTGAGGATGAAACTGAAGCTGAAAAAATTGCTAGATTAGGTGCAAGACCTACTTCTTATTCTTCATAATTATTGGTGTAAAAAACAATTAATAGAATATCTAATACCTTTTGTAACGGGTTCAGTCCCGTGAATCCAAATAGGTTCTGCTGGAAATAACATAGCATCTCCTGTTTTAAAAGAATGTTTTATTTGACCATCAAAAAATCTAAAATCTCCACCTTCATAATCTTCGTTTAAATTTAAAGTACAAGAGGCTCTTATATTAAAATCTACATCACTATGATCTTTAATTTGATTTCCTTTTTCATATTTTAAAATACGAATATTACTTGATTGAGACATAGTTGTTAAATCAAACGTAGGACAAATATTATTTTTAATATACAATTCATAATTAGTTATCATTATTTGTATGTATTTTTTAGCTATATTTAATGGTTCTTCAAATGCTTTATCTTTATCATAAAGAGCAGTTAAATTGATACAGCCATAATCATCATATTCCTTTTTTTTAGTTTGATATTTATAACTTGTTTCAGGTTTTGAATGTTGAGTATTATTTTCATAAAAATCAATAAAATATTGACAAACATCTTTCGGTACTAATTTATCTATATGAAATTTAAGGTCGGTTATTTTATGATCAAAGGACATTAGTTACTTCTGTTAAATTAAAAGCGTAGCATATTCTTTTTTCAGAACGTTCTTCTGGCAAAACATAATGAAATAAATTAAATGGAAAGATTAGATAATCAAAAAGTTTTGGTTGTATTTCAAATACATCACCTTCTTTTACAAAGTTAATATTATTGTTATTATTAGAAAGATATAAAACAGCTGCATGTGTAACTTGATTACCTGTATGACAATGAGGTTTATTGTAAGATTTATTATCTAAAACATTTAACCAACCATTATATATTTTTAAGTTATGAACATTTCCTAAATATTTATTTATAAATTCATTTAATTCTTTTTTGCCATCAAAATCATCATGATATTGAAAACCATTTACACAAGAAATATTATGTGTCTCTTTATAGTTTTGTTTTACAAACTCTAAAATCTTTTTATGTATATTTATTGGAATTGGTAAACTCCCATGAGACATACGAACTGCAAATAAATTATATGAATTAATCATTGTTTAACTCTTCATATTCTGTGATAAACAAACTAGCTGTATATCTTCTAAGATTTGGAACTTTACTTAAATGATTAGAATGCACCCAATTAGATGGAAATAATATGGCTCTATTTTCTCTAAATCCTACATGAATATCTAAGTCGCATTTATTTACAGGTCCTGTATAAAAAACAGTGCCATTAGTAACTGCTGTAGGTCCTTTTAACATAACTAAAACATTTACTTTTGCACTGTCTTGATGAGGGTTAAAATGATCTAAGTTTCTTAGATCTATACCAGAATCATTTTGCATTTTTTTTATTTTTATTTTAAATTTTTTTTCCGCTTGTTTAGTAAATGTATTTAATAAATTTTTATCATCAGATAAAACAAATCTATTACCATAATAGTTCTCTTTATTCTTTTCTTTATTATCAAAGAAACAAGGGGTGTAGTGTAATTTTGTTGTAATATGATTCTGTATATTTGCTAATAACTTATCATCAAAAAAATTGTTAATAATCTTTATCATCTTAACATTAACCAAGAAGTAAGTATATATTTCTCACCCGACAATGGTGGATTACCCCTATGAATGTAAGGAAAAGCAGCGGGCCAAATAACTATTCTACCTTTTTTGGGTTTTACTCTTTTAGAAAAATGTAAAAATTCTGTTTCTCCACCTTCTTCTACATCATTTAAATATACAGAAAAAACAAAAGCTCTTGGTTCGTTATCAAAACCTTTGTTATGTTCTAAATGCCAAATATGATATCCTTCAGTAGGTAAAGTTTTTTGAATTTTTAAAGTAGTATATTTAAAATCATCTACTCCATAAGCTGCCGCAGCTCCTACATTTTTTTCATAATGTTTCCAAGCAATATCAAAATTAATCATAAGAGTTTTTAATTCTTCCCACCATATGCTAATATTATGTGGCGCTGCAAAATATTGTTGATCTTGTTTATCTAAGATAGATGCTTTTTCAAAACCTATTCTATTAATAGTATTATTAAATCTGTTTTGATTTTCATATAAGTTAATAGCCCTGTCACATTCTTCTTCTGTAATATAGTTGTCATATATTCCAATAAAATTATTTATATTAACTGTTTTTTCTTTCATTTATTTCTTCTATTTTATTTTTAAGTTTCCTGAAATAGATACTCTTTCACCATTAGTTTCAAAATGAGTTACAAAATGATTTAGATCAGAAGGAAAAATATAAAAGTCTCTTTCTTCGGGTTGAAAAGTACGTTGATTAATAAATTTTTGTTTACTATTTAAAGATATTAAAAAATTTAGAGCACCGGGTTTTTGCCCTGATGATATGGTATCGTTCCATTCTTGTTTTAGTTCTTTAGGGATTTTAGTAAATATAACAAAAGATAAATCTTCGCCATGAGTATGAATAGGATTTGATTCAAATTTTGTCATATAATTTACCCAAGATCGAACTAATTCTAATTCTTTTCCAAAAAATTCACCAGAATAATCTTGATAAGATTTTGCATAGCTTTCAAAATAAGGTAATAGTATTGGAAATAATTTTTTAGGGTCAATGTCATATTCGTGTTTAATTAGACCAGCTAAATTTTTTCTTGTGTCTTTTTTAGGATCTTTAACACATAAATTTTTTATGTCTTTTAATTCATCTTCAGTTAAAGTGGTTTTATATAAAAATGGTCCCCAATGAAAAAATTGGTAATTTATTGTTTTATTTTTTATGTTTTTCATTTATTTCTTTTATTTTATTTTTAAAACTAAACTCATCAAGTCGTTCTATGTTAAAAATTAAACTGTATCTATTATTTTCGTCTTTAGATTTATCAAAACCATGTACTATTTCAGAGGGAAATATATAATAGTCTCCCGGTTCAGGTGTTATTTTTATATTTAATTCTGGTAAATGTAACTCACAACCTTTTGTTAGATATAAAATTCCATGCCAACAAGGGTGTGCATGATAATTTAAACTATCATTTGGTTTTATTTCATTTCCCCAAGCATTTGTAACTTCATATCTTTCTAAAAAATATTCAAAAAGTTGTGGATTAGTTGTTTGATGTTTATTTATTAAATAAGCAAAAAAGTTTTTAAAATTAATATTATCTAAAAAATAATACCAATTAGTCATGCCACCTTTTACATTAGTGTAATTATTCATATTTGAATCTAAATTATTTTTTATATCCATAATAAGATTATGAATTATATCTGGGTAAGAGTAATTACCAAATATTATACTTACAGTTCTAGGGTAAGTAATAGTTAAGCTACTTCTAGTTTCTTCTAATTTATTATTTTTGTCTATAAAATTAATCATTATCCCACTATTATATTACAACATATCCTTTGCCAATTATATGTTTCCGACTCAGGAGATTCTCCTTTGTGATATTCATTTGAATCAAACACTACCGCGTTGCCTGGTTTAAATTTAAATTCTTCACCATCAATATAAAAAGAACCTCTCCAATCTGGTTGCCAAACAGGAGTCATAAATAATAAAATTGATTTTAATTTTAAATCTTTTTCATCGTCTCGATGTAACCAGTGTTGAGTTTTCTTACCATGATAAGTACAATTAAACCACATTCTTTCTACAGTCGTGGGTATACCTATATTTTTATTCTCTAACATTTTTGCTATTCTATATACTATGGTTTGTCCCCAAATATAAAAAGGATAATGTGTAACTAAATCATTATATTCTTTAATTATTAAAACAGGTGAAGACATAAAACCTCTAGCGGGTTCTGATAAACCATTCATTTTCCATGTTGGACTACTTATAATTTGATTATACATAAAAAATAATTCCTTTTCAGAAAGGATATTGTTTAACACTGTAGTTTTCATATATATTTTCTATCTTTCATTCTCTATAAAACTATTATATAATGCATTATATGCTACAAAAATTAAATTTCAAGCCTGGCTTTAACAAACAAGACACTGAATCTGGCGCTGAGGGGCAATGGACAGATGGTGATTTTGTTAGATTTAGATACGGATTACCAGAAAAAATAGGTGGTTGGTCTCAACTTACAGCAGCATCCAAAACTTTACCTGGAGCAGCTAGAAAACAACATTCTTTTACCTCTTTCGCTGGGGAAAAATATTCAGCTATTGGTACATCTCAAGGTTTATTCTTATATTATGGTAATAATTTTTTTGATATTACACCGTTAGATACAGCTATCACAGGATGTACTTTAACAACAGTTAATGGTTCAAATGTATTAACTGTTAATAAAGGATCACATGGTTTAGCTGTTGGAAGATATATAACTTTATCTGGTGTCACTGTTACAGGAGCATCAGATTTTACAGCTGCAGAATTAGAAGTAGCTTATGAAATTTTAACAGTTGCAACTGTAGATAAATTTACAGTGCAGGCTGTAAGAGCTGAAGGGGGATCTGGTATGACTGCAGCAGGTGCAGCGACTGTTAATCCTTATATTGAAGTTGGACCAACTACTCAAACAAGTGGCTATGGTTGGGGAACTTATTTATGGGGAGATTCTACTTGGGGTACTGAAAGAACTATTAGTAACGTGACTCTGGATCCAGGCAACTGGAGTTTAGATAACTTTGGTGAAGTTTTAGTAGCAACTATATTTAATGGCAAAACTTTTACTTGGAACGCTGGAGCATCAAATGCTAGGACCATAAGAGCATCACAATCAACAAGTAATTTTCAAACAACAAATAATCCAACGGCTACTAGAATTTCTATTGTATCAGATAGAGATAGACATGTGTTCCATTTTGGAACAGAAACAACTATAGGTGATCCTACAACACAAGACCCTATGTTTGTAAGATTTTCTAATCAAGAGGATTTAAACACATATGCTCCAACTGCTACTAATACTGCAGGAACTTTTAGATTAGACAGTGGAAATGAAATTAGAGCAGCTATACAAGGTAAAGACTATATTTTTGTATCAACAGATGTTGCAGCTTATGTAATTCAATTTGTTGGTCCACCTTTTACTTTTTCTGTTAGACAAGTCGGTACCAATTGTGGTTGCATTGGTCAACACGCTATGTCTTATGCAAACGGTGCTGTATGGTGGATGTCAGCAGAAGGTGGTTTTTTTGCTTATGATGGTACAGTTAAATCATTGCCATCTCTTGTAGAAGATTTTGTATTTAGTACAGATGGAGATAACCTAGGAATTAATTTAGATTCAAGAGATGTTATTTATTCCTCACCTAATACTTTGTATACAGAAATAAACTGGTTCTATCCAAAAGATGGATCTGATCAAGTTGATAGATGTGTGACTTATAATTACTCAGAAAATGTTTGGACAACTTCATCGTTAGATAGAACTACGTATCAAGATCAAGGGGTATTTAATGCTCCTTATGCAACTGATTATGTAGACAACGGTACTCCTGTATTTCCCGATATATTAGGTATTACAAATAAATATGGAGCTAGTATTTACTATGCTCATGAAGTAGGAACCGATCAAGTCAATAGCTCAGGCACAACTTCTATAGATGCTTTTATTAGATCGGGAGATTGGGATATTACTTCACGTAAGAGCGCCTTGGGTCAGGCAACAGGAGTTGCTGATTACAGAGGTGATGGAGAATTTTTTATGTCAGTTAAAAGATTCATACCTGATTTTAAATATCAAACAGGTAATGCTAAAGTAACTTTATTTGTAAGTAGTTATCCAGATGACGTGGCTGTTAGCTCACCACTTGGACCCTTTACAATTACTTCTACGACTGATAAGGTAGATACAAGAGCAAGAGGCAGATTAGTTTCTGTTCAAATAGAAAACACAGCAGTGGGTGAGTCATGGAGATATGGCACACTTAGATTAGATGCACAACCAGATGGAAGAAGATAATGGCAAACACTTTATTTGATTTAGCTCAAGCCTATTTAAACCAGGGGATGCCTAGCATATCACCTATTTTTCAACCTACCCCGCCTAGCATTGGCCCTATAGTACCTGTAGAACCTGAGGATAAAACTCTTGTAGATCCATTATTACCTAGACCAGGTGGCAACGGAGATGGATATGGTGTTTATAATCCTGATCCAAATATGACAAGAACTTCTAGAAATTATGTAAATCCTTTTCCATTTAATCCTGATGATAATTTAGGAACACCTGATTATGGTTATCCAGGATCTCCTAGAACAGGAGTCATGGGTTTATACGATAAATATAAAGCTTTACCTATGGGATCTAAAGTAGCTTTAGGAGCAGGGAGTTTAATGACAGGTGGACAACTTATACCTGCAGCTTTAGGTGTTTATGGAGCAGGAAAATTAATTGGTGGAATGCTTCCTCCAAATAGAAGAGGTATTTTAGAAAATGAATTATTAGGCGCTGGAGTGCAGTTAGATAATATTGGAAGAGTCGTGACAAATGATTATAACACACCTGAAGGTATTATGGCTGGATATAACGCTAATATGATAACTGATGAAACTTTTGATAAAAGACGAGGTACAATTGCAAATACTTTATCTGAAAAATATGGATTAAGTCAGGAGGAAATAGAACAAGCTCTTGCGGGAACATATACGGGACCAGTTCAAACTGATTTATTAGGTAGAATAGTTACATTAAATGAAGCTCAAAAGTTATTTAATAGAAGAAATAAAATAGCTGATACAATTACTGAGAGTAAAATAGAAAAAAGAAAAGAAAAAGAAAGACAAAAAATAATAGAAAAAATTAACAAACAAGGACAAAGCGATTATAATCCTAACATACACGGACCAACTAACTATGGACGAGGTGATGATGGTAGACAATCTTTTGATTCAGGACAAGGGTTTGGTATAAATGCAACAACTGGTGGCCCAGTAAGTAATAGAACTGGTAGAGGAAGAACTGATTATTAATGGCAAAGATTACTAATTACATACCTGAGCCAAAAGAAGAATATGATGTAGATAATCAAAGGCAGATTATGGAGTCTTTGAATACAATGAAACAACAACTTAATTTTTCTTTTCAACAAGATTTAAAAAACGAACAAGACGCTTTTAACTACTTTTTATCATGAGCATACAATATAAAAATGCATCTAAGATATTAGATGGAACAGCTATGACAACTGTTTTGACTATATCAACATCAGCTGTTGCTATTATAAAATCTGTGTATGTATCTAACAATAGCACAGGAGCTGTATTAGTTAATTGTGATTTAAGAGAT
>Ga0187219_1001599_pt1 | contig 10812 bp, 15 predicted proteins | sample 13SPOviralmetaG_FD_130162 | JGI IMG/M metagenome (GOLD analysis project Ga0187219, IMG submission 130162) | Marine viral communities from the oligotrophic San Pedro Time Series (SPOT) site, San Pedro Channel, CA, USA - 13 SPOT_SRF_2010-07-21... | ecosystem: Environmental > Aquatic > Marine >... | reverse complement strand
TGTCGCTTGTACTTCAGATGTTTTAGCAAGCGCAACCATTTTAGCATCAGCTACAACTACAGCCCCTACTATAACAAGTAATGATACTCAATTAGATATAAGCGGCGACAATAGAAGTTACGCAACTATTCAAACATCAAGAGGCGCTACATTTGGAGCTAAGGTTGGTATAGGGACAAACGCGCCAGCAGCTATGTTAACTGTAGCAGGAGATTCTACTATATCAGGTAATGTCGGGATTGGAACGACTCATCCTAATCAGCTTCTTGAAGTAGCTAATAGTGCAGGTGGCGCAACAGTTAGTATATCAACTGACCAATCACCAGGTAGTCAAGCCGCAAAAAAATATTTAAATTTAGATTTTACGGGCTATAATAATAATGTAATGGCAAGGATTCAATCTTGGGACGAATCAAGCAATACAGGGCATGGAAATTTAACTTTTAGCACTAAAAACGCTAGTACGGGTATTTTGTCTCAAAGAATGATAATAGACTACGCAGGCGACGTCGGTATTGGAACTGATAATCCTAGTTATAAGCTTCATGTGAATGGAGGGGATGCTCAAATAGCAAATGGTGCTACGGGGACTCTGTATATGAATAATTCTACTAACTACCTTTATGGAGATGTAAATGGGGTTGGTATTGTAGCTGCAGGTAATAATTTTAGAGTTAAAACTAACAATTCAGAAAGACTTCGTATAATACAAAACGGTAACGTCGGGATCAATGTTACTGGGCCTGGAGCAAAGTTGCATGTTGTAGGAGAACAATATTTTCAACTTAATACAGGTACTGGAGAAAACACAACTTGGAAAAATGCAACATCAGGAGGCATAATACAGCTAGGATTTCAAATAAACGGAGCTGATGGAATGCACCACAGATCTTATATGAGATCAAAAATAGATCCAAATGGTACTTATGGTGGTCAATTACAGTTTTTAGTAAGGCAGCATAACACCGCTAATCAATTAGAGGTTATGACATTAAGGTCAAGCGGTAACGTAGGGATCGGAACGACTAACCCTAGAGATACTTTAGAAATTGTAGGAAACATGCGATTTGTTGAAGGTGAGGATCATTTAATGATAAAACCAAACTCAGATATTCAAGGAGCGGATTTTATAGTTGGAGACGGAATTGTTGCTACTGACACACCAGTAATGTCTTTAAATGGATTGAATGGCGGACAAGTAACTATACAAACTCAAGGTAGTTCAATTGCTGATAAAACAGTTCTTGACGTACAAGGAACACAAGGTCAGTTATTCTCAGTTACAGATGATCTATCTGGTGATATATTCTCAGTTGCTGATATATCTGGTGTACCTATAATGAATGTTAACTCTGATGGAACATCTTATTTTGATGGCAACGTCGGTATTGGAACTGATAGTCCTGGAGCTAAATTACATATTAATACTGGAGCAACTTATGAAGTCGGATCTTTAAGTGGATCCATGCTAATAGAACCAACTGGTGTGGCTTTTAACGGATACGGCGCAGGCATTGTGTTAGGAGCTGGCCGAGGAGGTCGCGCTTCGGGAGGAGCAGCAATTGCTTCGGTGTTAGATTCATTGTCAGATGTTGATCGCTCAGGATTATCTTTTTTCTATCATAACAGCACGTTTTCTGATCCTAGAACAGAAGGTATGCGACTAGATGCTGAAGGCAATGTAGGTATTGGAACGAATAATCCTAGCGATAAATTACACGTTGATGGTACTATTAGATCTAAAGCTCCAATTACTAGTGATTGGGGGCTTTTAGGTTATAATAGCGCAGGAAGCGCTGCATCAGGATTATGGTTTGATAATGGAAGTGGAGATATATTACTAAGAAGATCAGATAACTCTCTACAAACAAGGATAAGATCTTCTGGTAATAGCTATATTAATGGAGGTAATTTAGGTCTAAATACTACAGGTCCAGCTCAGAGACTAACTATTAATAGCGGTAGGATGCTTGTAACAAATAGCACCACGCCTATTTATATAAAAGTAAATTCAGGCTATAAGTCTTGGGTTCATCATATAGGTGCCGATGATGGTTATATATTTGCTCCTTCTACTCTTGATGGTGGAGAAGTTTGGGACTGGGCAAATCAAACTAAGCTAGGAGCAAACGGTGTTGTAACAGCTAAAAACTTTGAATTATCCTCTGATGAGCGATTCAAAGATAACGTTAAAGATATTAAAGAAAATAGAATAAAAGTCGCGTTTAAATCTTTTGAAATTAAATCAAGCCCAGGCGAAAAACGATACGGAGTTATAGCTCAAGAATTAGAAAAAAACAATCCAGAGCTTGTTACGACAGACACAGAGGGATTTAAATCAGTTAAGTATATAGATTTATTAATCGCTAAGATAGCTGAGTTAGAAGCTAGGTTAGAAAAACTTGAAAAATAATGGCAGTACCTAATACAAGTACTTTTACACTGCAAGACGTTGTTAACGAAGTAAATCCAACTACAGATGATTTAATTGATTGCTTTGCAGACGCTGTAGCTAGTAAGTTTGACGCCGTATATAGCGGATCAAAAAACCAATTACTAAATTTTAGAAATTATGGCAGCACACCACCTACTAACGCAAATTATTTGCTTAGCTCTATTACGTCTGGATCTTCTAAGACTTTAAGTTGGACAGGAATTCCTAATGGTGCTCTTTTTTTAGGTGGATTTGTATCACAAGACGGTAGACACGGTATAGTGGTAGCGAGTCATTCAAACACGTACTATATTGGTTATTATAGCTACAATATTGCTTTTCAAAGTAATCAAATATATTATAACAGCGCCTACTCTTCAATTGCTGGGACGATTCAAACTAGCAGTACCGACAATATGGGTTGTTCTATATCAAAAGACCAAAGAAGAATTCAAGTGTTTGGATTAAACTCATCAGGAACTAAAATATGTGAGACAATTTATTTAACAAGTAATTCGCCTGGTTTTGGAACTCCTTCGTCAGTTTCTCAAAGTACAGTAAGTACGTTTACAGGTACAAATTTTTATAGGACTGGTGCATATGTAAGTCAAATGAGTAATAATTTATTTGGCTACGTAGCAGTAACTAACACATTTGTTAAACAACTGTTTATAGGAAGAAACTTATATAGTAGTTCAACTGCTGCTTCAGCAAATTTTGGAGGTTTTGCAACTTCTTTTAATAAACTGGAAGATGGCTTTATGGACGGTACTGCTCAAGGCAGGTATAATCCTATAGCCACTATAGGTAATCAAGATGAATACGTGTTGTTATATCGTAACACGGCTAATAATACAGATAAATTATACATGTACGAAATAGGGTCGTTGCCTTTAAATTATTTAGACGATACTACAGAGCAAACTTTATCTTTTGGTTCTTTTACCGCTAATTCAGCCGGTGTAGCTAATATGAATGTGCCAAACGTAGATAAACTTATACTTTATATAAACAAAACAGCGAATACAACTTTTACTATTGAGATTACAGATAAAGATACAAACTTTTAAAAACTAATAAATAAATAAATAAAAATGGCAATTACTTACAAATGGGATATCCCACAAATGAACGCTCATATTCAAGCTGAAGGTGAAGACAACGTAATTTACACAGTACATTACAGATACACTGGATCAGAATTTGTACCAGATGGAGAAGGTAACGAACCTCCGACAGGTAAAACTTATTCGTCAACTAACATTGGTACGCAAAGTTACACTTATGTAGCTGGAGAGCCTTTTACACCTTATGAAAATACTGAAGCTTTTGAAGCTGTAGTTATTGGTTGGTTAGAAGATTCTTTAGACGTAGCTCAAATGCAAGCTAGTATAGCTGCGGACATACAGTCTCAAATTACACCAGTTAATGAAGACCTATACTTTACATGGCAAAACCCTATACCTCCAACACCTGAGATTTAATTAGGTAAAAAACTACTATTTCAAGTGATGATATAAATATATCAAATCAAATCAAATTTAATTAAATTATGTCAGACAAAATTGTTAAAAACTTAAACTTTGGAGAAGATGCTAAAGTTACAGTATTTAAAGGTATAGAAAAACTAACTAAAGCTGTTAGCTCCACTCTTGGGGCTAGCGGCAAATGTGTTATCTTAGAAGATGGTGGTGGTAAACCGGTAATTACTAAAGATGGTGTGACCGTAGCTGATTCTATAGTCTTGCTAGACCCCGTAGAAAACATGGGCGCCACATTATTAAAAGAAGCAGCTAGAAAAACTGTTAAAGAAGCGGGTGATGGAACGACCACAGCTACAGTGTTAGCTCATTCTATACTTAAACAAGCTTACAAGCTTGATAAAGATTACAATAATAGAGACTTGAAAAACGGCATCAACAGTGCTGTTGAAAAGGTTGTAAAATACTTAGAGAAAAACTCTATACAGGTAACAGGTGATATGATTGATTCTGTGGCCACTATATCAACAAACAATGATCCAACCTTGGGTAAAGTCATTGGAGACGCTTTTAGATCCGTAGGAGAGACCGGAGTGGTTATGATGGAGCCAACGAGTGAGTCTGAAACTTATGTAGATGTAGTAGATGGAATACAATACGAGAAAGGATTAACAAATTCTAATTTTGTAACGAATAAATCAACAAAAGAAGCTGTGCTTGAAAACCCTCTAGTGCTGTTAGTTGATTCACCTATAGAAAGTATTAGGCAAATACAATCTGTGTTAGAATATGTTATTAAAAACACGAAGTCTTTACTTATTGTTGCTGATATAGACCAACCGGTTTTATCAGCTTTAGCAATGAATAAGGTTAAAGGAAACATAAAAGTTAATGTTATTAACGCACCTACTTTTGGTATTAACAAGAAAGACACCTTAACAGATCTATCTATGTTAACAGGTGCTACTGTTATAAATGAAGATCTTGGAGATGACTTGGATCTTATATCAGTTGATAAATTAGGTGAGTGCGTTAGAAGTGTTACTGGTGAACAAGATACTATAATACAAATAAAAGAAACGCCAGAAGAAGTAAATGAGCTTATTAAGAAAATTAAAGAGCAACTTGAAACTGAAAAATCTCCTGCAAACGTTATACGACTTGAAACTAGACTTGCACGTTTATCTGCTAAGGTTGCAGTTGTTAAGGTTGGAGCGAATTCAGACATTGAACTTAAAGAAAAGACAGATAGAGTTGAAGACGCTGTCTGCGCTACAAAAGCCGCCATCAAAGAAGGCATAATACCGGGTGGAGGTATTGCTTTATTAAACGCGTCAACATATATAAAAGCTAAAAGCAAAGGTGAAGAAGTTTTGTTACAAGCTATAAAAGCACCTTATGAGACTATTCTTTCCAATGCTGGTTTAGAATTGGTTTATCCTGATAAAAAAAATAGAGGATTAAATGTTGTTACGGGTAAGGATGTGAATATGGTTAGAGCTGGTATTATAGATCCACTGCTAGTAACTAAAAGCGCTTTAAGAAATGCAGCTTCAGTAGCAACTACTATATTATCTACAGATTGTGTAATTAATAATTTAAGAGTTGGAGATGAAAGCAATAGGTAGAAATTTAATTATAAAGAAAACAAAAGAAGGGACCACTAAAACTAAAGGTGGTCTACTTCTTGCTGAATCACATAGAGAAGATATTAGATATATAGAAGCTAGTGTAATTTCTATTGGAAGTGACGTAGTTGGCGTTAAGGAAAATGATAAGATATTTTTCGATAGACATGCCGGTCACAAAATAGAAATAGATAAAGATTTTTATCACGTCATTAAACTAGAGGATATAGTTGTTGTTTTATGAAAAGGCTAGACGCAAGAGATATAAAAGATATGAACTTGCTAAAACATTACCGTATAATACGCAAATGGGCCTGTAAAAACAACAATCTAAATGACGCTGATTTAGAGCTTTTGATATACCTTGATTGTATGGAGCATTTTTCAAAGCAAGACTTTAAAACTGGCTCCTACTCTTACAGTTGGGACAATAGACGCTGGAACAAGCTATTAAAAGCGGGCTGGATAAAGGTTTGGAGACCTAGAAACAGAACTACACAGTTATACAATATATATCAAGTATCTTTCCAAGGAAAGCAACTTATAAATAGAATATACAGAATAATGCTAGGTGAAGATGATATACCAACCAGTTCAAGAAGAAATAAGATAATAAGCGGTAATAGTTACACAGATAAAGTTTTAACTACAGCCATATACAATGTTAATAACGATAAAAAAAGATAACTATGCCAAATTACAAACAAGACTTAAAAGCTACAACTGGCAACGCACCTACAAAGTATGTTGACCCGATGACTGGACAACAGATTCCAGACCAACAACTAACATATGCTACACCTACGCCAGGTAATCAAATGGGTTTTGCTAAACCATTGTTTAACCAAGCTGTAAATAACGCTGGTCAACAGATGTTTGGTAGCGTAGAGCAAAGACAAAAATCTATACAAAACCAAGCTGGTGTGATTCAAACTCCAATGTATTTTAAAGATCAAACAGGAGATGGGAAGATAACTAAGGCAGACGTTATAAAAGCTAGAACTGAAGGATATAAAGAATAAAAATATAAAAAATTATGGCAAAAAAAAATATAAAAGCAAGCTCAAGCGCGGGAGGCGTTGTTGGTGAAAACACTATCTGGGACGGACCATTAAGTCAACTAGGTAGACCACACGGTAAAGGATCCAGCAGTGGAGCTAAAGGTATGAAATTGAAATTAGCTGACTGCGGTTGTGATTCTATAAAGGGACCAATAACTCAAATAGCTAAAGGATAATATGGGTTCACTAGGAGATATAAAACTGTATATGATAAACGCTAGCGCATTAGCTGTGTCTATGTCTAACATAGACGTAATATTAAAATTAACTCTTTTAGCTGTATCTATTGGTTACACTATTCAGAAATGGTATAATTTAAACAAAAAAGACGATGGCAAAACTAGATAAATCTAAAATGGCTTGTAATAAGCCTAAAAAGACACCAAGTCACTCTACTAAATCTCACGTAGTAAAAGCTTGTTCAGGTGGTAAAGAGAAAATAATTAGATTCGGCCAACAGGGAGTTAGTACAGCTGGTAAAAAAACTGATGCTAAGTCAAAAGCTAGAAGAGCTAGTTTTAAAGCTAGACACGCTAAGAATATTAAAAAAGGTAAAATGTCAGCTGCTTATTGGGCTGATAAAGTTAAATGGTAAAAACAAAATAATTATGTACGCAAAAAAATCACCAGCTAAAATGGGCCATGGAAAATCTCCAGCCAAAATGAAAGGATCTTTTGTATCTAAACACTGCACAACGTCTTCTCCATTGCAAAAGAAAGGTTGTAAGAAAAAGTATTAATATGGCTTTTAAACTTAATCCACCGTTTAAGTGTGATAACACTCCTATATATAGAGTTGATATGGAGGAAGGTGTTTTAGGTATGGCTAATAATAATGGTACAATACTTATAAACAAGTATTTAAGCCCTGCTAAATCTAAAGAGGTTATAGACCACGAAATGATACATGTAGACCAGATTAAACGTGGTGATTTAGATTACGATGATAACAACGTTTATTGGAAAGGTAAAAAGTACTCGAGAGCTAAAATGAATGAAGGGGCTAAAAACTTGCCTTGGGAGAAAGAAGCATATAATAAAACTAAAAAATGAAAAAAATCCTAAGCCTTTTAACAGGTGGTCTTATCAAGGACGTTGGCGGCGTAATAGACAAGCTAACCACTACGGATGAAGAAAGATTAGCTGCTAAGCATAAAATACAAGAATTATTAGAACAAGCTGATAAAGAAGCTCAAGCTCAAGTAACTGATCGTTGGAAAGCAGATATGGCTAGTGATAGTTACTTATCGAAAAATATTCGGCCATTAGTTCTAATATACTTAACTATAGTTTTCACTGTGTTATCTTTTTTTGATGGTAATATCGGTAACTTTAAAGTAGATGAATCTTACACGCCTATATTCCAATCGTTACTAATAACAGTGTATGGCGCTTACTTTGTTGGCCGTACTTGGGAAAAAAATAAAAAATCAAGTGATAATAAAAATAAGTAGAAGTATAATCAATTAAATTAAATCAAAATGTCAAAAATTAAAAAAGAACAATTAGAAAAAATTCAAGATCAGCAAACTAGACTTCAATCTATATTAACAGATATAGGAGTTATTGAGGTTCGTAAACACGAAGCGCTACACGCTCAAGCAGCTGTTTCTCAAGAAATACAAGCTGCTAAAAAAGAACTTGAAGAAGAGTATGGCGCTGTTACTATTGATATGAGCGATGGTAGTTATACTTTAATTGAAGAAGAAAAAGAAGCTGATTTATCTGTTGTTAAATCAGATGACTAATGAGCTCTGTAATTAGAAAAATAAGTATAGGTTCTGATTACAAAAATGATGCAATGCATTATGCTGTAAGTCAACAAGTTTACGGAGGTCATACTATATCAGCTATATTGTACTCTGAAGACGATGATTCTTACAGTATATATATTAAAAAGAAAGACGAGATAATGCCATGGAAGAAATTTAATTCTAACATGGCTATATCCGTTGAATATGATTTAGAGTATTAATGAATAGTTTATTTGAATTTATCGTAAGACCAATAAACAAAAGATACGATAACGAGATTAAAGTAGGTGACAAAAGCCTAATAACTAATGCTAATACTGAAGATTTTAAAGCCGTTAGTAACAAAGCTGTGGTAGTTTCTACTCCATCTGCTTACAATACGTCAATTAAAAGTGGTGACATAGTTATTATACATCATAATGTTTTCAGAAGTTTTTTTGACATTAGAGGCAAGAGAAAAGATAGTAGGTCTAAATTTATAGATGATCTATATTTTTGCTCACCTGATCAAATATATTTATACAATAATTCTGGTCATTGGAAATCTTTTCAAGATAGATGTTTTGTAAAACCACTGCTAGATAATAATGATCTAACGTTGGATAAAGAAAGAAAGCTTATAGGAATACTAAAATATGGTAATAGTTCCTTAGAAGCTGTTAAAATCGTTCCTGGAGACCTAGTAGGCTATACGCCTTACGGTGAGTTTGAATTTATAATTGATGGAGAACGATTATATTGTATGAAATCAAATGATATTGTAATTAAATATGAATATAAAGGAGACGAAGAGGAGTATAATCCAAGCTGGGCAAACAGCAGTTGAAGAGTTGATAAAAGTAGCTAAAGAAGCTATTGTAGACTCTGACGACGATATATCTGCTGATAGATTAAAAAACGCAGCAGCTACAAAAAAACTAGCTATTTTTGATGCTTTTGAGATATTAAAACGTATCGAAGATGAGGAGAATATGCTTAACGAGAAACCTATAGAAAAGAAGGAGAAGACTTTCAAGGGGTTTGCAGAAGGAAGATCTAAGTAATGTACGAGCAATCACTATATAAAGTACTACCTAATTATATTAAACCTAAAGTTATAAATAAAAAGAATAGATATAACAAATGGTTGTACGGTTATGATAAGGAGTTTGACATGATCGTTATCAGTAAAACTGGTAAAATAGGGGAAATATATGAAATACAAAACATTAAAATAGCTTTACCAAAAGAAGATGATGTTGTTAAATTCGAAGGAGATAGATGGAGGCATACTGAGTACCCAAAAGAGCTTTCAAAAATAAAATCAGTATTCGATTGGGATGAATACCCTACGCAATTTAAAGAAAAATGGTATGAATATATTGACAAAGAATTTAAGAGACGTGAAGAAGGTTTTTGGTTTTTTAACAAAGACAAGCCTTCTTATATTACTGGTACTCATTACATGTACCTGCAGTGGTCCAAAATTGATATTGGGCAGCCAGACTTTAGGGAGTCAAACAGATTATTCTACATATTCTGGGAAGCTTGTAAAGCGGACATCAGGTGTTATGGAATGTCATATCTCAAGAATAGACGTTCAGGATTTTCATTCATGGCGTCTGGGGAGACAGTTAATATGGCCACAATATCGTCGGACTCACGCTTTGGGATATTGTCCAAATCTGGAGCCGATGCTAAGAAAATGTTCACAGATAAGGTTGTACCCATTTCTGTTAACTATCCCTTCTTCTTTAAACCGATCCAAGACGGTATGGACAGGCCGAAGACGGAACTCGCCTATCGCGTCCCCGCCTCGAAACTTACCAGAAAATCCATCACTGAAACCTCTAAAGCCGAAACACTTGATGGGCTCGACACCACGGTTGACTGGAAAAACACAGGTGATAACGCCTACGATGGAGAAAAACTAAGATTACTAGTACATGATGAAAGTGGCAAATGGGAGAGGCCAAACAATATATTAAATAACTGGCGAGTTACAAAAACGTGTTTAAGACTAGGTTCTAGAATTATAGGTAAGTGTATGATGGGTAGTACGTCAAACGCTTTAGATAAAGGTGGTGAGAATTTTAAAAAATTATATTATGATTCTGATGCAACAAAAAGAAACCGCAACGGTCAGACTAGCTCGGGACTATATAGTTTGTTCATTCCTATGGAATGGAACTACGAAGGATTCATTGATTCTTATGGATTACCTGTATTCGATACACCCAAGGAAAATGTTTTAGATCCTCTAGGCGATGTTATAAGTCAAGGAGTTATAGAGCATTGGCAGAATGAAGTTGATGGTTTGAAAGACGATCAAGATGGGTTAAATGAATACTATAGACAGTTCCCGCGAACAGAGGAACACGCTTTTAGAGACGAAGCTAAAGAATCTTTATTTAATCTAACTAAAATATATCAACAGATAGACTACAACGCTGATCTGCATAATACTTCTACGAT
>Ga0187219_1001597_pt1 | contig 10822 bp, 22 predicted proteins | sample 13SPOviralmetaG_FD_130162 | JGI IMG/M metagenome (GOLD analysis project Ga0187219, IMG submission 130162) | Marine viral communities from the oligotrophic San Pedro Time Series (SPOT) site, San Pedro Channel, CA, USA - 13 SPOT_SRF_2010-07-21... | ecosystem: Environmental > Aquatic > Marine >... | reverse complement strand
CTCTCAAGGTAGGTAAGCCATAGCTTTGCACCACTTGGGAATGTCCATTGGGACTTCTTTTCGCCCCATTTAGCACCCTTAAATATCTTTGGGTATAATTCCTGAGTTTTCCAAACAATTTCTCTTAACTCATCAGTGCTTCTACGAAGAATAAGGCCGTTAAAGTTAGGGTTTTCAAAGTACCGCATAGCGTCAGCTATAAGGGCATAAGTTTTTCCACCGCCTCCTGCGCCTCCATATAGTACTTCTCTTTCAGAAGATGCTAGGAACTCTGTCTGAGGTCCTGGGTTTGGAGAGAATATTACATCCCTCTTCTTCTTCTCACTTTCGATAACAGAGAAATCAAGATTTGCAGTACTAAGCTCTTCGTTAGGAGTTAAAGCTTCCAACTTTTTCTTGGCTAAGGTTAATAATCGTCTAGCATCAGTCTGTTTGCGTTTAGCTGCACTTAACTTTTTATCTTTAGCAGTCTTAGGTTTACGTTTCCTATTAGACTTTTCTAAGGCCTTTAAACGCTTAGAAGGATTATCACTATCCTTACCTCTACGAGTTTTCCAAATATGTATTAAGCCTTGGTGACTTATCTTGTCCCCAGTTTTCTCACCCAACCATTCAGCCGTCTTACGAGTAGAATGGCCTTCTTCAAGATAATCCATAGCCTCCTCTACTAAGGAAGCTTTCTTTTCGTCGGGGACTAATACTAAAGGATCATCCTCAGATGCCTTATACGCATATGGAATCTTTGCAGTCTTATTAGGTCGTGTTCTGTTTAACCAGATGCTCAATCTTCATTCTTCGGTGGCAGAATAAACATCGCACCGCCTGTATTCTTAACTTCAACCTGCTCTTTTTTAACTAAGCCGGTTCTATCCATAATCTGTGCAGCCGCAGCTATAGAGTTCCTAGCCCCCATAGCACCTGGATCATCTAAGACTTCAACCATACCCCATGCAGCTTTTGGTGCATTCATGGCAAGAATCCTAGAAGCTCTTTCATTTATCTCATCACCAAGGGATTGCAGCATTGAACTAATAGAAGTGGTGGCAGAGTATCCAGCTACATCCATAGCTTTACGAATACTGCCCTTAACTTCCTTCAACAGCAAAGCCTCTAAGAAGGCATTTTGCTTATCGGTATATACCTTCTCTTCTGGCATTACTTCTTAACCTTCTTCTTATATTTCTTCGCAGCTAACCCACCTTTAGCCATCTTACCGGCCTTAAGGTCTTTATAAGTTTTATCTGAGATTGTACTCTTACTCTTTGAGCGAGATGTACCAGCTTTCTTACGAGCATTCATATTCTTGACTAGGGACATATATTTACCACTTCTTGCATGACCAGTATCGGGCCGTTAGTTTACTTTTAGCCGTGTCGCATTTGTGTCTTGCACGGAATGATTTACGAGCTTTGGGATTATCTTTTCGAATTTCCATATTAGGGTCGCCAAAGGTAATATACTTAACGACATCACCTTCTACCGCTAAGACCTCAAACTTCTTAGGGCCTCCTCTTCGGGGCTTATTAACTTGGGTAAATCCATGCCGTTTCTTACCGGCAGCTATCTTTTCTGATTTAGTCTTTGCCATGTATCCCTATCTCTAATTATTCATCATCAAATTCATCATCAATCAAATCAGGGATAAATCTTTTAGGGTCATGTGGGACAGCTACGGAACAGTCTTCTGTAACGAAGTATCTTCCGTAGCCATCAAACTCTTTACTTAAAGGATTGTTTTCCAGCTCTGCTTCAGAGACTAGGCCTTCTTCTACCAGTAATTGACGGATGCGATCAAACTTAAGACGTTGACCTGTACGTTGCTCTATGGCTGCACGTATGTAATATAAATTAAAAGACAATTCTTCTTTACCCCTACATTGTAACATTTAGTTAATAGTTTAGTCAAGCGGTTTATTATGCGATAACTGCATTATTCGGTTGACGATTAGCTAATCTATTGGTATAATGAATTGTCGGTTGAGAGGGCTACTATATATAACTAGTAATATACTCCTAGTATAATACTCTAAGCAGTAGTACCGCCGATCTTATCTCCATACACTTTTCTATAGATTTCCATTCTTGTTAGACCTACGTCTTTCAATTCACGATCAGTCATGTTTATTAATTGCCAGTAGGCTACTCTTTTAGTCTGTATCTCAGATATCTTACGCACCATTGCGCCTTCTCCTGTAAATACGTGTACTAGTATTGCGAACATCTTTGTGAACATAATTAACTCCATTATAATATGTACCTACATTATACCAAGTAAGCACTTAAGGGAGTAGATAGTTAAACGGTATACCCGTTATGCTTTAGTAAGGTAAGCAATAGCCCTTTTCATCATATCAACATTATCTTCAAAGCCACCTAAGCTTCTATTACATTTATGACACAACCATCCTCTAAACTTATCACTGCTATGGCAGTGGTCTACTACCCAGGAACCAGCAGACTTACCTCCCGACCCTGCAACATCTTCAGATGACTTTAAGCATATAGGACAACAGTACTCATCATCAGGCATTCCGTAAGTGGAGCGTATATCCTTACGAATACGTGTCATATGATTAGTACAACTCTTGCATTCGGTTCTGAGATAACTACCCCCAGAATGAAAGCTATATGCTGCTAGTGGCTTATCTGTCCCACATTTAGAACATACCTTTGAGTCACCTTCTACAGGATCGTCTTTAGTCCAGCCAAATAGATTATTCTGAATCGTAGACTTGATCGAATAAGTCAGCAACATTCGTGTCACTATCTTCAATGCGCTGGGCTACATCCCTCAGCTTTGCAGCTTCTCTCTCAAGTTCATTGGCTATGGCATATAGCTCGCGGTATTCTGGCTCAGATGTATCCAACACAAAGTCAACGATCTCGTATAGTGTCTTAGAAATCATTACCTCATCATGATCACCCACAGTCAGAGTAGAATTAAGGTATAGCATCCCAGAGTCCGCTACTTCAAAATCATGATCTAGGTAAACAGGTAAGCCTTTGTCAAACAAAGTGGCATCTTGCCCAAGGTCTTCAATCATATGTAAACTTCCATATAAATACATTTATGATTGGTCATGCCTAATATAACAAATACCTTAACTAAATGCAAGTACTATCGCTTTACAAATACCAACATATAACATCCTACCCTATATATAGACACTTTACGCAAAAGGCTGCTAGGGGTCGGCCCCCAGGCCGTTTACGGTTGCAAATTACCCAAATTATGTCGGCGTTGTATACGGTAACGGAGGGGGTGGGGGTGGCAGTCGCCCCCGTAAAAAAATTAATTAAAATAAAAAATTATAAATAGCACGTAAATTTCTAAGTCATTGATTTTATTATATAAATACTAAAACTATTAATGTTATAGTCGTAGGTTAATAAGAATTAATACAATAAAAACAGGCAGTTAAAAGAATTTATATTATAAGTTTGTGGCACTTTTTAAGATAAAATAATATTGCCTGATAAAAATTTATAAAATTAATTGAATAGAAAAATATATGCATAGAACTTTAAGTAATTTGACGAAATAAATTACAAAGAGTGAAGCGTTCAATTGTATACGTTTAGAAGTCATTTTTTAGTTGCATATATATAGTATGGATTAACTAACCTACTAACTGTTGCATTAGTAGTCGCTTTAGATTAGAGTGAAGCCACGGGCATTATGCCTGATGATAACTTAAACAACGAAAAGGATGACCAATCCAATGAATACTTTAAACAACCTAAACCGAATGAAGCTAATTGTTTTAGAAATCTTAAAGCATAAAGATGATTTAAATATCGAACTATATGACGGCGTTAATCTTTCAGCTACTCGAAATAGCATTCTTATAATGGATGCTTTGGAAGCTTCTATAAATGCTGATGAGCTTGTAGTTTTTACAGTCAATAAAATGGATGATGGCCACCGCGATAAGATCGGACTTTTATTCATTGATATGAACAAGCCTAATTGCATTGTTGCTTTTGGAACTGGGGACGCAAAGACAGCTCGACAAAGACGGGTTAATAATTTTTCTAGAGCTTTGGTTAATTTAAAAGCAATTGATTTAGATCAAGAGCTTTTAAACTACGCTGACAGCCCGTCATCAATTTACTGCAATAAGATTAGTAAGGTGGTGGCATAATGTTAGCGATCTTAAAACGTAATCTTATAGAGCGTGAATTTTGGCTCTCACTGGCTGTAGTCGGTGGTCTTATGGTTAGCTTACCAATTGTTTTTCACTGCCTCTAGAATGCAACTATTAGCCGCCCCACTGGGGCGGTCTTTAGTTATATTTTATAACACCAACGATAAAAAGGATGACCAATCTTATGGCTAATAAAACTATAGTAGAAAATTTTCTAGATTACTGCGAAACGGTATTTGAACATAAAGCCGACTTACATTTATTGCAGGGCGTTTTAAGTCGCTATCTGCAAACTAATCTAGAATATTTTAATTTCTCAAAAGAGGATATTATTGAACTTGCTGAAATATGTAATGAGCAACACGGCCTCAATATCAAAACTAATAATTTTATAGATGTAAAACCAACTGACTTTTTAACTGAGCATAAAGTTTTCATGTTAAAATGGGATCATGAGGAGGCCACAAAGAAACCCACTAAACAAACCCAAAGCGTAGCTAAATTATTCTTTGGAGATTTGTTATGAGAATTTTAATTGGTTGCGAATGTTCTGGAACTGTCAGGGATGCATTTTTAAGACAAGGCCACGATGCATACAGTTGCGATATTAAACGTGATGAGAAGGGTTCTAATCGTCATTTTGTTGCTGATATATTAGACGCAATTGATCCTGCTAATGAGCATATTTTTGGCAAGTGGGACATGCTTGCAGTGATGCACCCACCTTGCACTAGGCTTTGTAATAGTGGTGTGAGATGGTTAAAAGTACCACCACCAAATAAAACTCTAGACGAAATGTGGAAAGAATTAGATGACGGGGCGGCCTTGTTTAATTCTTGTCTGAATGCTGACATTCCACACATCGCAATTGAAAACCCCGTTATGCATAAATATGCCAAAGAGCGTATCAACTTTGGGGATACTAAGCCCTTTTATGTACAACCTTGGCAGTTTGCTGAAAGTGATGACAGCCCTGATAATGAAAAGAAAAGAACGGGCTTTTGGACTAGGGGTTTAAAGCCGCTGATACCAACCGGCAAATTAGACGGCTCAACGGCTCGTAATAGCGTTCACTTTGCATCACCTTCCAAAGATCGAGCTACTGAGCGTAGCAGGTTCTTTAAAGGCATGGCCGACGCTATGGCCGAGCAATGGGGGCAAGTGGCTTAGAAGGTAACTATTAGCCGCCCCATTTGGGGGCGGTCTTTAGTTGTATTCTACAACGTAAACCAATGAGAGGATGACCAATCCAATGACAAAGAAACTTACAATTGAGCAAACAATTGCAAACATGATGACTGAAAACACCGGTTCTCATATGTTAGATAGTGGCGGTTCTAATGGCCGTAATTGGCAACGTAATCAGGGCAAAGATTTGGAGCATTTCAAAAGCTTACCAAGTGCCACTGCTGAAATATATTATAGTTTAAATTGTGATGATTACGAAATTCAACCCTGTATAAATATATTTCATTTACTTACTGGCGGGGCTTTAGAACTTGATGACCTATGTCATGAATTTAATTCAATAGAAGTGGGGGAATGGTCTGATGTTTATAATGGGGTTTGTTGGGGCGGCGTTGGGTTTCTCAATAAGCATGATTTTAATAATATGGATGACGGCTTTAATACCTATAACTGGGCTTCAATTCATAGTCAGGTTCTACAGGGTGAACTATTAGAACGTGATGATGAAACTTATCTATTACTGCAAATACATGGCGGTGCTGACGTTAGAGGGGGCTATACTGATGCCAAGCTATTTAAATTAGATGACCATGCTGAATTTTATAATGTAGTAACTGAGGACTGCGGCTTTAGTGTCGAATTAAAAGACAAAGACAGTGAAACCAAAGATATGTTTACTGGCCAAACACACGATAATTATATCAGTCTAAACTACCAAGGTGATGGCCAGTGGATTAATTCGGAAGGCGGTTGTGCTATTGATGATGATTTTAAAGCCCTTGCCTTGGCCTATGGGTGCAATGCTGACAATCCAAGCATCACAATAGAAGGTGATGCGTATTTAGACTTCTAAACAGTTAACAACTATTAGCCGCCCTCTTTGGGGGCGGTCTTTAGTTGCTTATTGAGTAACATAATTTTTAACAATGAAAAGGATGACCAATCCAATGAATAAATTAGTACAAATGAATTCCGAAAATATACGTGCTGAAGATCGTAAATTTTTAGATTATGCAATCAACCTCGCGCAGGAATTAGAAGTTGAAGGCAATTTAAACCTAGCAAGTGACGTTAAAAAGCTTGTTTGCATCTCGCGCTACTACTTGGCCAAAGATGCCATAACAGTTTTACGCGAGGTTGCGTGATGTATAGTTTTACGTGTGTCTTAAATATTGGTAAATTATACCCTGTACGGGAAGCTAACAGTAAACAGGAATTTATTGATAATCTTATTACTGAATACAATGAACAGTGTTTTGGGCTTTTAGATATAGGAGTGGAAGATATAACTGTAATATCTAGCGATGAGCCTACCCAGGATAGGGACAATAACGCGCCTTTAATTGATCGAACTAAAATTCCTGACCTCGATGCCGACGGCAAATTTATTTATAATGAAGGAGGTACTGCGTAATGTGGTTATGTGCAAAAACTATGTCAGCAGATAAATCTCATGATGAATATCAACTCATTGAAAAATGGGTTGATGTCCTTACATGGAGAAATGATGCTTACGCGAATGCCTCTTGTTGGGCTGTCACTAAGGTTATTGACGCTTCTGAGCCTCATTGGGTCAATGAAGATTATGCTGAATTAACTTATGAAAAGGCTGTTTGTATCGCTAGTGCAGATTACCTATGTGAAATCCTGCCTGATGATTGGAATTCTAAAGGTATAGCCTTTTTGAATAGTTTTATTGAATATAATATTTCGGAAACTTACGAGAATTGGCCAGTTGAAAGTATCTGGGAGAAAATAGAATTCGATGCAAACTCATTGATCAGTAAAAGATCAGATAAGGAGCGTGTATAATGACTGATGTTTATAATATTTCGCACAAGGACATGATTAAAAACAATGTCTCATTGCCTTGCTTCTGCCCAGAAACAAACAAACCTTTTTATCTTGATTGTACTAAGGATTTACAGATTTGGCACAATGGAAACATTCATGAAGACGCACAAAAAGATGGGCTAAATATAATAGTACAAGTTTATCAAAGAAGTGCAGAGCTATATCAAAAAACTTTGTATATGTCGCGCTCGGATTATGATGACTTCGAAGAGGATGCATTTGATCGAAATCATGTTACTGACGAAGATGTCGATCTTTTGAAAGGCAAAGATTATATAAGTAACCTTAAAGGCTCTGATGGTGGGTTTTTAACTAACAAAGAAGCTTTAGAAGTTTATCCACGCGATTTGATAGACGCGGTTCAAGAGGCAGTCATTTCTATGGCCTGTCTCATAGATGACCCCGATTACATAATTAAACTTAACAATGAGGATACTAAAAATATAGTATCTGATGCTGATCTCGATCATATCAATGAGCAACTATTGGTTATTGCAGACCGACTAAAGATTGGCCGAAATAATCTACCAAGGGAGATGGACTGATGGGAAATATAACTTTAGAGGAGCAAACAATGAGTAAAGCTGAACTGATTGCCGCGCTTGAAAAACACATAACTCACGGCGGTTGGGATATAACTAACATTGACGAAGGTATTTTAACTGTGAACTTTTACTATGACGAACCTGATAATGAAGAGGAGTTCGCATAATGGAAGCTATACAAATTGTTGAATGTTTGAAATGCAGCTATCATTATTTTGAGAAAGATAAACGTGTTGATACTTGCAGTAATTGTGGCAATGATAATCCACAAGAAACTATATTTTTAAGTCCTGAAGGTGAAATGTATTGGGACGTTCTAAAAGATTTAAATAATAAGGAGTTCGCGTGATGGGAAATTTATATTGGGTTATGTTAGAAGAAAGTGAACACTTGGAAGTACCTTTTCCTACTGAGTTGGTTTATGAGCAATCAATTGAATGGTACAATGAGCTGTCAAAAAAACAGGTTATTGAATACTGTAAAAAACATTACGTTTCTTTAAGCCAAGATGAAGATACTCTAAAATCTTTTTGGGCAACACTGGCAATGGCGGTTTATGCGTGGGTAGAAGTAGCCCCCGACCCCCGTATGCTTAACTTGATTGACCAAGCTCAATTAAAGATAAGCCAATGATTATGGATCATGGAACAAATGAAGGTATTTCCGCGTGGTTTGGTAATCGTGGGTATCCGGTAAGTGATGAAAGTAAATTAACTTACACGCTTGTAAACAGAAATGATAAATCATGGCTTTTTATCTTAGATGATTACCATGAATATGAGGGTGATAATGTAGTCGAGTTAATCTGTTTAACCTCCATGTTTTTTGAAGTTGAAACAAATTTTGATGCAACAGATTTTGATTGGTCAGAAACTAACTTGTTAAGTCTGTTGCCTTATGAAGACGCACCCTCGTTTGGATACGGCCTCTTGGCAATTGGTGGGGATTGTGGGGGTGCTATGGGAGATACCCACGACCTCATTATACTGAATGGAGAACACCTTGATGAGATTGAGGACTATTTACGCTACCAATTAGAATGGGGCTTTCTTTGTGCCAAGAATGATCAGGATGCCATGAACAAGTATTTTGAGGCAAATGCAGGTAAAGGTGGCAAACTGGTTAAACTTGGCGTATTTGGCCACAAATATCATATAAGAACAGACTGGAGTTTAGTAGAACTGCATGAAGATTTGCCATTAGATCATGATGTAGGGCAAAAGTTGAATGTAATAAAGCAAGGGGAGCATAAAGATGTCTGATAAATTTACTTTAGAATTTAGCATAGATGATTTTGGTTCAATATATCATACAAGCATGAGAAGTTTTTACTCTGAACAATCCGATAGGTTTGAATGGAATAATGCAGAACAATTTGGTAAAAAGTATAATGACCTAATAGATTTGCAATCTGAAAATATTACACCTGACCCCAAATTCCCACAAGCAAGTTATGACAAAGGTTGGTATATGTATTGGATAGGTACAAATGATTTAAATATGCTAGTTGCTGAGAAAATATTACTTGCGGCAGGTTATAAGGTTTATCGCCTATGGGATATGGTTGAAAACCCTGAGCCAGAATGGTGCTTGTTAACGGACTTTGCTAGTAAAAGTTGGGAGTGACTAACAGAACATATTCTTAATCCCATAATTATAATTTTAAACCCCATATATCATATCCTGGTTATGGGGTTTTCTTATAGAAAAATACAACAATTAGCTAGTACTCCTGTTCGCCTATAATTAAATGATAATTAATCATTGCTTTTACGCGAACCTTAACTTAGTATCGATTTAAGACTTTATCCAACGAAAGATTTTAACAACTTCCCAATCAAACTGAGCAATGGAGCTATACAAAAATGAAGATACAGCAGAATACAATAAACTTGATTAAAGAAGTTTTAAATGACGCAAGTTCAGACGCTCTAAGAAAAAATACTCCAGTATCTATTGTTTATGTAGATACACTACAAGAATTGATTGTAGTTGAGAGTAATATAGGTGGAGAAGAATATGGATGGCAACCAATTTTAGAGGTCAGTCCATAGCCTAATATATTAACCGATAACAATGTAATAATTAAGCCCTTTTAGAAGGGTTTTTTTACGCGCCCTACTAACTTTTTTTAATTGACCTTATTTACGCGCTAATGTATTAGTTAACTACTAACTAAATTACCAACGTAACAATTAACTAAAGGAGAGTTAGATGACCAATCAACTATCTAGGTGTTATTATGATTAAAGCACCGTATGTAAGGCCGCATGTTAAAGGTAACTCTATGGTCTATAGGGTACGCCCTACAAAAGCGGTACTACAAGCATTTCCTAAATTGCAGGATGAAACTTATGATAATGTAAAAGACGCGAATGAACGTGGATTTGAACTAAAGCGTAAGTTTGAGGAATGGAATGCTGACAGTACCGTATCTATAGAAGTGGATATCCGATCAGTAGAAGCATTGATAAAATACTATAAATCATCAATGACGTATACTAATCTAGGGGCAAAATCTCGTAAAAAGTATGGTGCGGAAGGTTTATCATCTTCTCAGCGTTCATACTCAGATCATTTACGCCATGTATCGCCTGTAATGATAGGGAAACTACCATTTTCAGATATGTTAGTGGATAACGTAGATTATGATTACGCGCAGAAGCTGTGGCAGTACATTGCAGATGCGGTTTCTACCCACAAAGCTAACCATACCTTCAAAGTTCTTAAAATAGTTTGGAACGAAGGCCTACGTGGGGGTCGAGTTAAAAGCAATCCCTTCTCCCTGGTTAAACTTCCTAAATTACCTGATCGCCAAGTCATGTGGTCAATCGACGAGATCAATGGCATGATTAAATACTGCGATGATCAAGGCTATCATTCAATGGGGACTATGATCTTAATGTGTTACGAGTTCTGCCAACGTCCGGTAGATATCCGCACGTTTAAGTGGTCTAATATAGATGGTAAAACCAATGTTTCTAACTTTAGACAGCGTAAAACTGGCAAGCAAATGTCTATTAAGGTCACTACATCTATTAATGACCGCTTACAGCTACATAAAAGGCGAAATACTGATGACTATAT
>Ga0187219_1001592_pt1 | contig 10850 bp, 9 predicted proteins | sample 13SPOviralmetaG_FD_130162 | JGI IMG/M metagenome (GOLD analysis project Ga0187219, IMG submission 130162) | Marine viral communities from the oligotrophic San Pedro Time Series (SPOT) site, San Pedro Channel, CA, USA - 13 SPOT_SRF_2010-07-21... | ecosystem: Environmental > Aquatic > Marine >... | reverse complement strand
TGTAATTTTGTTTGTTCCACTACCTGATTGGTATTGCATTTTCATATCTGCATCTTTAGCCATATCAGTTGGACCTAATATATGCATAGATGTATGTATTTTGTTTGATATTGTGTTGTTGGCTGTTGCCGCAGCTGATGTAACTGTAACTACTTCATCGTAAGTAAATACGAGATCGAAGTCAGCACTACCATCGTGTGCGTAAGTACCATCAGTCCAATCGACAGACATTAAGTTTGCCGCACCAAGTGCCGCAGATAATCCGCCCATTGCAACTAAAATTTCTGAGTCAGCATCAGCATTATCATTGCCGCTTGCCGCCGTTCCTGCTTTAAGTTCCCAACCTCTAGTAGTAGCAATGCAATCTTCTAGTTTGCCACCAGCACCTTCGGCTCCGTCACCTTTTAGAAACACAGGTCTGCTATCAGCAGAAGTAGATTTTTTCCATAACCCCATTGTTTTCTCCTAGTTTTTGTTTTGTTTTATAACATTATTTATAATTATTTGAACCCTAATTTCTTCAATTCTCTAATAGTATTAGGGGCATTTGTGTATATTACTCCTATACCTCCTGCCTGTTCCCACTCTTTTATATTCTTTTCATAATCATCTATAAGAATATTTGCTTTTCCGTCATTATCTTTCGCAAATTTCTTTTTCTGATCTCTTAATACTAAATTGATTTTGCTTCTTTTAAATTTAGTATTCTTTTTCAACCAGTTCATTTTACCTGTCTTTGAACCAGTAGCATCTTTATCAGAATAAGCAGAAAGTACATAAGGGTCATACTTTGATATGAATGAATACATCTGTTTTGAACCAGGCATCCACTCCAAGTTTTCCCAAAACTTTTTACCCATTGAAGTAATAGTATTCCAACGGGTCTTTCTATCTGCCGTTACAAACGAACCACCTACGGCATCGTCTGCACCTTTTAAAAAGTTACACAAAACCTGATCCATATCACAATAGATATTTGGCAAGTTTTGCTCACCTAAGTGAGTTAGTTCACTTAGATTTCTCACTGTTATTACCTGTCTGGTGTAGTGACTGTTGAACCTGGTTGTTGCAATTCTGGGTTTACTTCAACCTTAGTTGCCTTCTCACCTGATTCAGTCTTTGCAGACTTCATTGGTTTTTTAGATTCTTGTGGCATGAAAGGTGACTTACCTTCTTCAACTCCCCAAATCTTAGCAAGCATTTCTCTCATAGACTGATTTTTCTCTTGTTGAATATCAACAATAGATTTTTTGTCTTCAGAAACTTTTTCCATTTTTTTTCTTTTGTCGCCTTCTGAAACTCTTCTTGCTGAACCGTCTGCTTCAATCCACTCTTTTTTAACTGCTTTAGAAATTGCTTTTCTTCTTTTGTGTAAGAATTTATCTGAAGAATCTACATCGCCATCGTTGTCAATGTCTTTGTCTTTTCTGTCATCAAACTTTTTCTTAACAGCAGTAGGATTTACTTTATCCATTGCTTCAGTCTTTGGTTTCATTTGACCAGGGTTAGTTCTATTACCGCCTTTAGGTGCAGCTTGTGCTCTTCTTATTGTTGCAACACCTTGATTAGATGTAGGTGTGTTTGCACCAAAACCTTCTTTTGCGTAGTCTTCAGTTTTAAATTGTTTACCGTCAACTTCAAAATAGTTTTTGCCATTTTCTCTTGCAGCATTCAATGCCTTTGTAAATTTGTTACCTTCTTTGGCAACTGTTTCGCCGAAAATCTGAGTGATCTTATTTTCGAGACTTTCAGCTTTAGTATCTAGATATTTCATATCATTCTCCTTTATCTAATTGCGTTCAATAAGTCTCTATAAGATTTACTAATTTTATTCTGAAACGCTAATCTATCTTTTGATGTTCTAAAAGTCCTATGCATTGCAATTGCTTTTTGAGCGATAGGTTCTTTTACTTTTTCTTTTTTGCCGTCATCGAATACGACATCAAATCTACCTCGCAAACTTATTGCTTTGTAGAGTTGCATAATAATATTTTTGTTTGCTCCCTCTTCATCCTCATCATCGGTTGCATAATTACTTTTTCTTCCCTCTGTTCTAGGATTAGGTACACCTGTCAATTGTTCAAATTTTGTTTTCTTTTTATCTACTAAAATTGCATCATCCTTTTCTTTTTCTTTTTTAGAAATTGCAATAGCAGCTTGTTGTTCAGGTGATACTGCTTCTTGAGTTTCTTCTTCTTTGAAGTTTAAATTATGAGTAGTAATTTCTATATCTTTTGCACCTACTTTTTTTAGTGCTTTAACTTCTTCTTTTGCTCTATCTTTTGTCTTATATGGAATTGCAAGTCTTTCACCACTTTTATCTGTATATCTTACGACAAAACCTTTCATCATCTTTTCATTAACATTTTCGTTATCACCAATTTTCATATTTTCTTCTTTGTCATCTAGATATGCAGCGATTGCCATATCTTGTTTCTTTTTATCTGATTTTCCCTTGAATTGTGGAGCATCTGACTTTTTAAAATCTTTAACATATGCACCTGCACCATCAGAGGGTTTTAACTTTTCGTTAATCCCTTTAAGTGCTTCTGCCATTGTTTGTCCATATCTTATCATATTTTTATATCCTTATAGTCTATTTATAGTATTCATTAACTGAATGCTCCGAAATCTGTCGTAGTTCCGTCATTTCCTGTAGGTTCCATTAAATCAAACACCGAACCAATTGCAACTCCAAAATCATCTGTAGCACCAGCAGTTAGACCACTCTCAGCATCACCTGCATTATCTGTTTTTGCTAAATTGAAATCACCAACTGAACCTGGTGCAATTGTTAAAGTTGATTGTGAAAACCCTGCTTGTGCAACACCTGTGAAACTTAATGCACCAGAACCATCTGTTTTAATAACTTGTCCAGCAGAACCATCTGCCGCAGGCAATGTAAATGTGACATTACTTGAAACTGTTGCAGGTGCCTCAAGAGCAACATATTGTCCACCACTTGCATCTTGAAATCTTGCTTCTGCTCTTGCTAGGAAATCAACCTGTGTATTAATTTGAGGTGATGTTAAAGTTTTATTTGTAAGTGTTTGCGATGATGTTAATAATGCAATCGCACTTGTATTTGATAAATCTGTTGATGCAATTGCTATATTAGCAGAACCATCGAATGATTGACCAGCAATTGTTCTTGCAGTTGTTAAAGTTGCAGCTGATCCTGTTGTATTTTGATTAAGTGTTCCTACTGTAAAGTCTAATGTATTATCGCTATCATCGTAAGTAACTGCAATACCACTTTCAGTATTTGATGAAACCATTGCACCAACTGTATCAGAAATAACCTCTGCTAAAGTAGTGCCACCAATTGTTAATGCGTCTGTTTCTAAAGTACCGTCCACATCTACATCACCTGATATATCTAAATCTGCCGCAACAGCAGTACCAGTCATAGTTGGTGCTGTAAGAGTTTTGTTTGTTAATGTATCCGTAGTATCTTTTAAAACTACCGTACCTGTAGCGTTTGGTAAAGTAATTGTTCTATCACCATCTGGGTCTTCAACCGTTAATGTTGTTTCGTGTGCGTTTGCAGTTCCACCTTCAAATGTTAAAGTTAAACCTGTGTTTAAAAATAATCCTGTACTATCAAGTGTCGCTGCCAAAGTAGATGAACCTGCCTTCATTGTAAATAATTCTAATTTACCATCCTCTGTTCCGTCTGTGACATCTAACGCTCTTGATCTTATTTTACTATAAGTGACTGCCTCATCAGCAGAGTTTTCACCTTTGAATACTAATGCACCTAAAACATCTTCATCAGCTGGACTTGCAGAGTTTCTTTTAATAACAATATCTGGTCCCTCGCCTGCGCCATCGTCTGTACCTGAAACTGTCATTACATTGCTTACACCTGTGCTTGTAAATACACCAGAAGAACCTGTGATTTGTGCAGCTTGAAAATCTGCTTTAGTATGTGAAATATTTCCTGTTGAGCTTGCAGTTGCCGTTGTTGTTCCAACTACAAACTGATCTGCTGATTCATCCCACATAACAACAGCGTTGTCACCAGTAGAACCTCTTTCAATAATAATACCACTATCATTAGCATTTGAAGAAGCGCCACTATTTAATTCTAGTAAGTTATCATCTATTGTTGTATTTGTTGAGTTTACTGTAGTTGTAGAACCATTTACAGTAAAGTCCCCTGTAATTATTAAATTTTGAGAAAGTGTGACATTACCAGAAGAGTCAATAGCAATAGCATCTGCATCACTTGTATGTCCAATGTTTGCACCATTGATTACAATGTTGTCAACAGTTAATGCTGTTAATGTTCCTAGTGAAGTAATATTTGTTTGTGCGGCTGTTGTTAAAGTTACATCTGCAACATACGTTTTAATTCTAGATGCAGCCATTTTTCTGTTTGTTCCACCTGCGCCGTCATCTACTATTAATAAATCGGCATCTGCTAAAGCAGCACCAATATCTGTTCCACCATCAATGTCGATAGTTGTAATGTCACCATCGTATCCACCGATATATGATTTTAATTGTGATGCAGTAATTCTTTTTTCTGTTCCACCATCTGAGATCGCAAGTAAGTCACCGTCAACGACAGTGATACCTGTTCCGTCTGTCATTCCGTCAATATTAAGGACTGCTTCTACATTTCCAAACTCTAACGCACTAGCACCAGAATTTACTTTTAATACTTGACCTGCTGATCCAATAGATAAAGACGCACCTAACCCACCATGCGTTAATGCTATAAACTCGCCTGATTGATATTCAGCAAGACCTGTTGCATTATTACTGCCATCGAATACTGTTCTAATTGGTGTTTTTGCGCTCATATCTTTATTTATCCTTATTAAAACTCAAATAGTTGGGTTGCGTTAGTTGATGATAAACTACTCCCATTTGCTTTTGTAAAAGTGTCTTTATATACTAAACTTCTAGCACTATTTGCTTTAAAAGTTAATCTTTTTGCAGGTGTAGTTAATCCACCTGATGCTGTAAATAAAGGAACCATTCTAATAGGTGCTCCCTCTTCATTTGCAATTGCTAATTTATTATCATCTTTATCTGTAATTTCTCCAGCAGAATTTGCTTTGATTTTTGCATTTCCTAAAAATATTGTACTACCAGATAAATATAATTCTGCCCACTTCTTAGATGATGAACCTAAATCTCTAGCATCATCTGAGTCTGGTACAATGTCTTGAGCAACTGCTGATAAATCAACAGAACCTCCACCACCACCAGAAACAGCAGTTATTGTTCCACCGATATTTACATATAGTTGGTTATTGGATGTATTTAAACCTATTTCACCAGACTCTAAATCTGAAGTACTTGGTACACCTGAAACTCTTTTTATCTTAATCTTTAATGACATTAATTACCATCCACTTGATCTGTAAATTCTAGTTTACCCGATGTTGAGTTATATACTAAAAATTTTCCATTACCAAGTGATGATGTATCAATGTCGTCCAAGTCAAGAAGGTTCACAGCACCACCACCGCCAATAGTTGACATTTGATGCGTGACCAGTTTTCTAAAGTGATTAAATTGTTCTTTTAATTCTGTTAATTCATTTGAGTCTTTAGCTTCAGGCATATATCGTTTCATTTTCTGAGCAAGTTCTCTTTGATTTATTGTTTCTTCAAAGTGATCTAGTTTATTAAAGAAAGTTTTTAGTACATCAATTCTTTGTGCGTTTACTTCTTCATTTATAAATGGTTTTTGTACAACTTGTCTTTCTTTTTCAACTTCTTTATTTGCTTTATCTAGAATATCTTTTGTATCCCCACCATCAAATATTATTGGTTGAGTAGGGTCACCTACTATCCAACCATCAGATTTATCTTTCTTTGGGTCTACCTGAGTTGGATAATGAGTATAATCTTCTTTATTCATTTCTTTAGTTTTCTTTTTCATCTTTTCGATGTATGCTCTATAGATTGCAGCCTCTTCACTCTTACCCATTTCTTTTGCTCTTTGTTCCATAGCAACAGCCGCTTGTACTTTATGAGCATGTGTTTTACCAGAGTTTTCTATTTTCTTAATACTTGCTCTCGCAGTTTCTGGGTCTTTAAATCCTAATCCGTGAATAGTACCTTTAGGATTTTCATCTGTATATAAATCAGAATGTTTATCTGAACCTGCAGGTTGACCTTTCTTTCTAGGTATTCTAGCAGCTTCTTCCATATCTCTATTCATTAATACAAACATTTTTTCTGCAAGAAGATTACCTGTTTTATAATCCATAGGATAATGAAACCCAGCAACAATTCTTCCTAGACCACATTCTTTTGCAGCTCTAATCAATGCATCTTTATGATCTGGGTGTTTTTCAGAAAGGTGCAATGCAACTAACATTGCTTGTGTTGCATGACCACTAGGATAACTTCTAGTATTATTTGTTGTACTAGGTAATACATCTAAAGTACCATCTATTTCAAAAGGTCTTTTTACTGCGAACATATCTTTAAAATATTTAATTGTTGGTTTAGATTGAACGACTATACTTTCACATAGACCTTCATTGTATTCTAAATTATTTTCTTTACAATATTGTTCAATTGCATACCAAGTATGTGTATCATGATCTTTAACTGATTGTATATCTTTTTCTGTTCTACCTGATACTGTATTTTTAACTTTTACTAATTCAGATTCTAAATCTTCTTTAGGTTCAGGTAATGAAATTTGTAAGTGTGTATTTGATTTAAACAAGTCATGGTCGCCAGAAACCTTAGGGGCCTCAACAATAGACGATACAGATTTTACCTCAGAAATCATAGCAAAGAAATCGCCAAGAGATTTATTAACATCTATCTTAGGTGTTAATCTCTTTTCTTTTTCTTCCTTGATCTTTTGAACCTTTTGTGATTCAGTAGAAACAAGAGACATGAATTGACTTAGTTCTTGCACTGCTTAACCTTTCATTAAATCTGATACAGATTTTGTACTCCAAAATTTACATGACCAGTATCTTGCTTTATACTTAGGACCTGGGTTGTCACAATTATGTCTTGCTCTAAAGCTCTTTCTTCTTTCTGGGTCATCCCTTTTAATGTCCATATTTGGGTCACCAAATTCTACTTTGACAACATTACCTTTATCGTTTTTTACATATACTTTTGTTTTCTTTACATCGCCTGGCATAGGGTTATTAAGTTTTACTTTTCTACCTTGATACTCAGCATCTTCTTCTATTTCACCCCAAGCATTAGTTTCTTGATATTCTTTGAATGATAGTTGTTCACCTTTTGCTCTTTTGATTGCATCGGGTGAAGGTGCTCCCTTGTCACCTTTCTTTCTCATCTTCTCACCAGAACCTTGTTTAATTCTTTGTCTCTTCTTATGAATGTTTGCCCATAGACTTTCATCTACTGTTTCTTCTTCGCAAGGTTCACAACAAGACACACCGATCTTTTCTAACATTGCATCATGAGTTTCATTTAGTTTCCACCACCAATCATCTTCGAATCTTAATGCATATTCAAATCTAGTGTTTTCAGAAACAAACCACTCATCAATGTTTTCTTTAGTAATTTTCTTTTTCTCACCTGGTGTTACGTCTCTTGTATGAGCTGCATATTCATTAGGATATGTAAATGACTCACCTTTAACTTTTTTTGCTAAGTCTTTATCTGCACCACCCCATGTTCCACTTGATTTAGTAATGAAAGAGTTTACTCTAGCAAACGCCCACTGTTGTGGTGTTGTACCAGGTCTATGTCCTGTTTTCCATGCGGCCATTCCTCTGTCATATACTTTTTTCAAAACACTATAAGGCATACCTGACTTATCTGCTTTCTTAACTAGTCCGTCAATCTTTTCATTGAAGTAAGGGGAATCATATTCTTCTTTACCAAACATTTGATTATATTTTTTAGTATGTTTAGATGGTTTAGTTTTTCCACCTGCATCGCCAGGTGCTGGTTTATAATTTTTATCCATATCGTCATTCTTCTTTCCATATTTTGCAAAGTGTCTTGCCCTTGCTTGTTTAGTAGATTTCGACATCTTATCACCTTCAGCATCTTTAGCATAATATTTTGCAGGTTGTGTACCTTCTCTATCTTTAATGTCTTTGTCTTGTTTTACTTCTTTATCTTCGTTAATATCATTTAACCAAGCTTTATGTACTTTGTTTGTTTTATCTTTGAATGCAACATAATTAGTACCTCTTTGAATAATCTCACCAGATATATTATTTGCTTCAACAATATCACCTATGTTCCATATCTTACCTGTTAGATAAGCGTCTCTTAATGATTCGTAATCATTCATGTTACCCATGTCTTTTTGTTCACGAATGCCCATGTTCTTTCTAACGTCTCTATATAATTTTCTTGCGTCTTTAAAACCTGATGGTACTCCTTGTTCAAAGTCTTGTACTTTACCATCAACTGCGGCTTGTCTCATTTTACTTGCAGACATACCTGATACACCTTCTGCATCTGGGTCTCTATCCCCAGCAGAAACTACTTTAATTTTTTTGAAATTATAAAACCCATGTCTTTTACCTGACACATTATTATATGTTGTTAGTAATCTTTCAAACTCTTTAACTCTATCACTACCTACAACCATAGTTAATTCTGTATAACCTTGATCGTATAATGCTGTTGCAATGTTCATCGCAGTTAATGCTTTCTTATCTGCAATAATATTTCTTGCATGTCTAGGAAACATCTTTCTCATGTATGCTATCTTTAACGCATGAGGTAATGGGTCTTTATTTTGATTTTGTGTATATGAGGGAAAAATCTTATAGTCATTGCTACCTGCAACTGACTTTACTTTATTAATAAGTTTTTCGTGACCAGTAGTTGGTGGATTGAATCTACCAAATGTAAATACAACTTCGCCCTTTCCTGGTGCCTCGTAGAGACTAAATTTTTCCAATTTTTTCATCTGCTTTATTTGCCTTTGCGGCTCTTGCCTTTTTAACTTTTAATATTTCGTTTCTTCTTACATTCTTAACTGCTCGTTGTGCAATCTTACCAATGATCGCACCAAATCTTGATGCAATTCTTTGATCAACTTTAATTTTCATTTGTGGGGACATGTCATTATAATTAGGATAGTATTTGCCTACTATCTTTTTCTTAGCAAGTTTTCTTGCTTTCATTTGGATTTTTTCTGGTGATGCCACTCTTAACATCGATCTAGCTTTTTTTGCTTTGAATGCTGATGATTTGGCAAGTATTCTCATCTTTCTTGCCATCTTTCTTCTTTGAACCATATTAACGACTCTGATTTCTTCTAAGTCTTTTGCTAATTCTTTAAAGTGCTTCATTTGTCCCATGCCTTTATCGCTGTGAAGTTATTAAACGAAAACTCCATTCGATCTACTAGTTTTACTGCATTACCCGATACTCTGTCAATTGCGACATAACCTTCTGGGTTTGTCACTTTAAATCCATTACTAGTCTTAATAAAAGTGTCAGTCAGTTGCTTTACATTATTTAGTTTTCTTACAATCTGCATTTTAGCATCTATAAGTAAGTTTTGAAACTTCGCAATATTAGTAAGATTATTAGTATGTTTTCTAAGTTCAATTATATATTGTTTTTGTATATTTTTATATTTCTGTTTCGCATTGGGGGTTTTAACTTTATCTATTTGTTTCTGTAAACTATCTTCTACCCACTTTAAATATCCGTTTGCATGTTGTTTAGGATTAGTAATCTTTTGTCCTTGTCTTACTTTACTATTATTATATGTTTTGTAACCTGCACCTACCATTGCCCCTGTCATACTCTCTTGTAGTTTCATAAACTTTCTTAACAAAGGACCATTAATTGCTCTAAATGTTCTTCCTGTATCAGCTAATATTGATGTGATTGCGTCTGTTTCTTTTTGTGTAAATGTTGATCTACCAGATACATCTTTATATGTTGCATCATCCATCCACACCGAATTTGATTTAGTTAGTTTACTAACATCTGCACCAAACTTTGCTTTCATTGATTGTAATTCACTACCTTCATATGTTGTATGCCATACTACACCAACTTTTGCTTTCTTTACTTGTTGACCAATATCAGAGTCAACAGCAACAGCATATACGATAGTGTTTGGCTGGAAAGTATAATAGTTCTCGCCATCGATCTTATCAGTTCCGACATCATCTGTAAACATGAGGTCGCCTTGAAGTACACCTTTAATGTTAAGTTTTGAAAACTCCTTGAGAGCAATTTTAAACTTTGAGTTAAGTTGACCAGATAAATCATTGTCAATCTCCTTATTAGTTTTATATAACTTTGGACTTTTATTAAATACACTTTTCTTTGCAACAAAAAACTTACCATCAGCAGGGTCAATGCCAGCAAAGATTGCAGGCGCACCATCCCACTTGACAGTCATATTAACAGACGATCTAGAAGAACCTGCTAACATATCTCTTAAACTTCTTAAAAAGTTTATTGATGCTCTTCCACCATCTGTACCAAAGTTTAGAATATGATCTTCTAAATGTTCTAAGTGTAGATTTTTTGTTCCTTCTTGTTCTTCTAAAAATTTCTTCATTTTTTTAATCCGTTATATTTAACTGCAAGAGAAAACTGACCTAACTTTTTAACTCCAGCATGACCTGATTTATTTGTTCTTATTGACATTTCGATAGTCAAACTATCTTGACCAGATTTTAATTCTACATACCACATTTGTTTTGATGTTCTACTTGGATATGCTTTTACAAACTGAACCTGAGGTAAGAATACACCCAACGCATCTTTATCAGTTACCTCTGCATAATCAGTACCAGACGCTTTAATAACCATTGTAGGAACATCTGGTGCGTCTCTTAAAATTTCTGTTTTAATATATTGAAGAGTATTATTTTTATTACTATTAAAAAGATCAATAACTGC
>Ga0187219_1001585_pt1 | contig 10870 bp, 8 predicted proteins | sample 13SPOviralmetaG_FD_130162 | JGI IMG/M metagenome (GOLD analysis project Ga0187219, IMG submission 130162) | Marine viral communities from the oligotrophic San Pedro Time Series (SPOT) site, San Pedro Channel, CA, USA - 13 SPOT_SRF_2010-07-21... | ecosystem: Environmental > Aquatic > Marine >... | reverse complement strand
TAAATTGTCAGTAGCTACTCCACTTATTTTATTGAAAGCTCCCAATAGTATGTCACCAGTTGAAGTTCCACCAGCAAATGTGATTGAATTAGTCGTAGTATTATCATTATCAGTTACTTCTTGCAAAGTATCTGCGCTTCCAACTTGAGCGTCTACATAAGCTTTGTTAACTGCGTCTGTAGCGTCTGTTACAGTATCTACTCCTTGTATTCTACCAGTTCCACCTAATGTGATATCGCCGCCACTTACGGTTACATCACCTGCAAAAGTTGCCCTAGAGCTATCTAATGAAAGTTCTGTAGCTCCATTAACATCAAACTCGTATTTACCATTAGATGAAGCTATATTAAAAGTGTGAAGAGCATGTGCAGAAATGTTTGTACCACTTGTAATTGACAATTGCCTTACACTCCCAGAACCTCCTGTGAAATATGTTCCTGCAGAACTTAAATTAGCAATTATACTAGGAACAGACACTTTCTTATTAAATGTCCAAGCGCCAGTAGAGTTAATCCAGTTGATTGTCTTATCAGTCGCACCTTTGAGTGTGATACCACCACCATCAGCGGTCGCATCAGTAGGATTACCAACTTTACCCAATTCAATGTTATGATCTTCAACTTGAAGTGTCTCAGTATTAATGATTGTTGTATCCCCACTGACCGTGAGATTACCCCCTATAACAACGTCGCCCGTGGCGTCCACCCTACCATCATTTCTAATACTAAACAAACTAGCAGAAGCAGAATCTCTGGCGACAAAAGCATTAGCGGTTGTGTCAGCCGTAGAGCCTTTTAATTCTAATCTGGCAGCGGGACCAGTTGTCCCTATACCAACTCTACTATTAGTAATATCAACATGAACAGTCCCATCTGCTACAGCCTTATTACTAGAATTACCTACAAACAACCTACCCTCATTCAAATTAGGAACAGCGTTTATACGGCCAGCACCCATTACTGTAATAGAACCAGAAGAAGCATGTGACCTAGTCACTTTAGCCATCTTCTGTAAAGCAGACGACTCTCCCGAAGGGGCTGTGCTGGACAACACACCAGCCGTGTTACTAACGAAAAGCTCGTCACCTTCAGAAAACCCACTCGTATCAAGGTTACTTACACGACCAAAATTAATGATCGTGACGTTCGCATTAATAGTAACCGTCTCACTAGAAACACCAAAAGCTGGCATTTTCGAGGCATTATCAGCATCTGCTTTTGCTACAACTGTCTGATTACCTGAGATGCCAGAAATATAAACGACATCTCCTTTCGTAAGAGCTTCACCAGCTTTTGCTGTAAATGAAACAGCTCCTCTGAGATTTCCAATAAATTCATTAGCCTCAATCTCACCTGCATTCGTGATGTCATTCGTCCCCATGTCAATGGAGCCTGACATTATACCACCGGCTGCTGTTAAATAGTTAGGATCAGACGAAGGAACCCACGACGGCGTCACATCGGCGTTCGTTGCTCCGGTATATCCTAAGTCAGCTAAAGTAAGCGTCCTCTTAGTCGCACTAGCTGAAGTTACATGACCTAACGCGTTACTCGTAAAACCTATAGCGTCTACAACTTCAGCTCCAGTTGCACTTACTGAAATAGACCTAGATGTTTCAGTAGGGTGTATAAATTTATTAGCGTCCGCAGCTCCGGTATACCCTAAGTCAGCTAAAGTAAGCGTCCTCTTAGTCGCACTAGCTGAAGTTACATGGCCTAACGCGTTACTCGTAAAACCAATAGCGTCTACAACTTCAGCTCCAGTTGCACTTACTGAAATAAACCTAGATGTTTCAGTAGGGTGTACAAATTTGTTAGCGTCCGCAGCTCCGGTATACCCTAAGTCAGCTAAAGTAAGCGTCCTCTTAGTCGCACTAGCTGAAGTTACATGACCTAACGCGTTACTCGTAAAACCAATAGCATCTACAACTTCAGCTCCAGTCGCACTTACTGAAATAGACCTAGATGTTTCAGTAGGGTGTACAAATTTGTTAGCGTCCGCAGCTCCGGTATACCCTAAGTCAGCTAAAGTAAGCGTCCTAGTCGTGATATTAGTCACATGGCCCGCAACATCAGAGGTAAATTCGTCTAATACAGACGCCCCACTAGTATTAATACTACGGGACGTGTAGGTCGGGTGGACGTATTTGTTGGCCTGAACCGCTATTCCGTCCAGCTTAGTCCCGTCTACAGAGAGATCTCGACCATCTACCGTCCCGCTAACCGTTATGGCGGCAAAGGTAGGAGAGTCCGTCGTATTTAAATCTTGGTCAAATGGATTAGCAGACGAGGATGACCCCGTAGATTGGTCAATAGTCAGCAGTATGTTGTTATCCTGAACCGTTATCGACGGGTCTGTCGAGCCGCTTACTGTGATTAAAGAAGTAAGTGATTCATCAACCGTTAGAGTTAAATCATCACTAGCAATGGTTAATGGGGCGCTAGTGCCACTGACAGTTAGACTGTGCGTGGGGGTTTCACTAACGGTTAATCCATACTTATTCTCATTTACTGTTAAAGACATTAGAAGTCAGTGATGTTATTCTCTACTTGAAGATCCCCATAAATAAGACGAACTGTGTCTCCTTCAGCAGGATCACCCGTATCCCCATGGATAATACGGAACAAATCCCACTTGTATCGGGCGTTCCCATCTAGTTTTAATGTCTCTTCTTTCGGAAGCTTAACTACAACAACCCCTCCCTCTGGTGGATTTGATATTGTTACGGTGAATGTCGCGACAAGGGGCTTCCCCGCATCTCTCCTAACTTCTGCTTTAAACAGGTCGTTCGTTAAATTAACAGGCCCTCCGCTAGTTGCTATCGTTAATGTAAACGAAAAATCTTCGCCGCGACCTACTGTAATGTTATGTTTTGCTGCTGCCATAGTTCGTCATAGCCTTCTACACGGCGATGAGCGATCCTACCTTATACAGCCATTTTTGTCCAGCGTGCGGTTACGTAGCCCCGCGACTACGTAACCCTACACACGTTAGGAATTACGATAAACCTGTAAAGCAAATTGGTTGGCAGACATGTCCCCCAAACCACCCTGCTTTTCAAGCATTGACTTCATCTTCTCAAGCTTGCCTTTATCCATACTAGACTTAGGGTCAAACTCAGTAGCGTGGACCGTCTTAAACAAATCCACCGCTTGTTGGGTGTAGTCTTCTTGAGCTTCTTCCTCAAGAACTTCCTCGGCAGCTCTCTCATCCAAAGTATCTAAAAACCGTTTATCTTTCTTTCTGATCTCAGGCTCTACAGGAGAATCTGAGACTTTAGCAGCTTTCTTAGCAGCTCTTCTAGGTTTACCAAGAACTTCAGCAGCAGCTCGCTCATCCATAGTGTCAAGGAACTCTTCGTCCTCTTCACTAATAGGCTCAGACGAACCATAAGCTGCTCCACGGAACTTCTCGTCAATCTTAGCATCAATTTCTCTCTGCTTCTGAGCTGCCGCTTCTCGTGCAACCCCAACGTCATCGCTAAACTCAACAACGTCAGAAGTACCGTAAAGACCTTCCCGCTCAAAATCGACAGGATCAAATCCTCCCATCTCTTCATCAGACATAGTATTAAAGGCTTTTTGCTCTCTAATCGCTCGGATTCTGTCTTTAACGGATTCACTCCTCGCTCTCCTCTCTTCACGACTAGAAGAAGAAGAAGATTGAGGTGCGCTACCATCTATTCTCTCCAAAGCTTGGAGAAACTGATAACTGTCTTCTTTCTTTCTGTTCTCCGTGGGTTCAAGGTTCTTTGGTTGAGAAGCAGGACTTGCTGTGGCTACAGGTTCTCCTAAAACACCCGCAAGATTAGATAAGGCTTCTGAGCCAAGCTTTGCTCCCATACCTTGGAAAGACATAAAAGCTTTAGCTAAGTCGATAGGGGCTCTCCCTACTGCCGCTGCATCTGCACGTAAAGCCCGCAGAGCTTCTGGATCATTTTTTAAATAATCTAATAAATTACTCATAATAAATGTAAAAAGAACCCCGCTACCCGTTTTAGAGACAGGTAACGGGGTTCATGTTAAATGTTTCGCTATTTATTAAACAGCAGGAGTTGTAGATGTCCGCTTGAACAAAATAACGTATCCAAACTCAGTCTTGATAGGCTTGGTAGCACTAGCAAGAACTCCACGGAAGAATCCGATGGTCCCGTCAGGGTTAGTAATCTCGTTAGCGATGTTCTTCCAGTCGAACTTACCACGGTAGTTGACAGGATCGAAGCTGATACCATTTCCACCAGCTAGTGGGTTCGGGATAAGGGCTTCACAAACATCAGGATGGAGGACATAAGCAGCTTCAATAGTAGCGGCCTCGTAAGCGGCATTCGGAGTAGCAACTCCGTCTGCGTTAACAGTGTAAGGCTCAACAACATTCAAAGTTCCGTCAGCGGTGTCAGAACCACCACCATCTGTGTCCGTATCTTGGACAAAGCGAGGAGCCATGTCATCAATCAGGTGGTAGAATCCTCTAAAGGACTTTTCAACACCGAGTGGTGCAATCAAATCACTAACAACTGCGTTGTTGTATCGAACATCATCACGGAATCCGGCTTCAGTCTGTAGCTGGTAGGAAGCTTCAGAAGAGAGGACAATCGAGAAGACTGGGCGACCGTTCTCACGACCGTAAGCATTATTACCAGCACCCGCTCTAACCTGTCGGAAATAGACTTTATCCAAAACAGCGTTTGAGATATTTGCGTCAATATCAGTAAGAGTAATCGTCTGATCAGCAGTAGCTGTTCCTTCTTTTGCCGCAGCAAAAACAGAGCCTGTATTAGCAGTATCGTTACAAAGGACGATGTTATCAGCGACCTTATCAAACTCATCACGGTAGCGGGTTTCCCAAGTGTTGCGGGTAACTTGCGTCATGATGTCCATGATTGCGCGGAGCTGGTCCTGACGATGTGCTGCAAAGCGGAGGTCTTCCAAAGAAATCTTTGGGGACTCAATTACAGCACGCTCCAGTGAGTATGGCTTGAGCTTTTTGTTGAACTTAACGAAAGAACGTTTGTCCGCAGCTCCAGTTCCACGACCACCTTGCGCGTCTTGTGCAGCGTCGTCGATTTGGCCTACAGGGAGGCTAGTAGAGGAAAACTGGTTACCTACGGCACCCCAGTTAGCTCCAACAACAGTTCCGTTTTCAGTTTTCTTTACAATAGCACGATCATAAACGAGCGTGGTCTGTTGATAGCCCATACCGTCAGCAAAAGCAGACTGTTTGGTGAGATCCAACCAAGGAGAGGTGTGGAGAGTACGTGAATAGATGTCCTTGCCGATGCGGTTAGCTTCTTCAGCGAGGATGGTATTAATTGCGGTGGTTCCAGCGGAACCGAGATCAAATGTAGACATTGGTTTAAGTAAATAAGGGTTTGCGCTTCCGGCCAACATGGTCGGAAACTAAAAGAGTTTAGGGCGAACCTCTTAGAACTATACAATGGCTAGAGCAACCTGAGTTTCTATGTGCTTTACCAGTCGTTTAGAACTATTTAAGGCTAGAGCAACCCAACTGATAAGCGCATATTAACATTGTCTGGCGATCTGTCAACGGGGTCACACAGCACCCAAAGCAGCCGCTACTCTTTCTTCAAAGGTACCGTTTTCAGGAACACCTGAACTAGCTGCTGATGCTTTCGTCTGACCAGACATCGCTGGCTCTGCATCCTCATACTCAGCAAGACGGTCAGTCAATGACTCGACTTCTTTCCTCATCTCAAGATATTGTCGAACAACCGTCGGGAACACTTGGGCTGAGACCGCATTGTAGGCGTGATCAACAGGATGGAGGACAGTAGGATCAGTCTCTGATGCCTTCTGCTGGATGGCTGACATGTCAAGACCTTCGATTCCTTTAAGGAAGGGTAACTTTTGCTGGACTCTTTCGACGACATTTTTAGTGATGTTCTCCCTCAACTGGGCTTGTTCAGCAGCTACAACAGCTTGTTGCTGCTCTTCAAGCTGTTTTGCTTCTGCTAACGCTGCGTCAGCATTCTCATACAACTGCTCTCGTCGTTGTATAATAGGGTCAATATCTTCCATAATACGGAAAATCCTAGCCTTATCGCGATCACTAGCATTTGGCAATAACTCAGCTAATTGCTCCTCCTGTTCTTGAGGGTCATCTAATGATAACACATCAATCAAAGCATCTGAATCAACCTCATACTTGTCAGCGATCTGATCAGCTTGCTCAACGAGAGCCTCCAATGGCTCAGATACCGCCTGCTGATACGCTTGAGTCTGCTCCAGATTTGATAGAGCCTGTTGTTGTTCATATTGAGCGAGCCTCTCTTGAAGTTGCTCAACATCTTTATTCTCAGCAAGTCCGGTCAATTCTTGAATCTTTGACTCATATTCCTTCGATTGCTGGCGCAACTGCTCCAATTCAGAACGGTTTGTCTTTAACTCAGTCTTGAGTTCCTTAAATCGATTAGCCGCTTTAGGGGTCCACTCGTCACCGATGTCTTCCGTTAAATTTTCGATTGGATCATCTGATTCCTGAACCTCGTTTCCCGTATCCTGAACCTCTTCCGACGATTCCTCAGCCACTGGTTCCGGTTCAGGCTCCGCCTCTGGCTCCGGTTCCGGTTCCGGTTCAGGCTCTGCGGGTGCTTGATCAAGATTAGCAAACGCTGCTTCTAACGAGGCTTCAAATGAAGTCGGTTCAGCGGCATCAGGTAAAGCATCTACATTAGTCGGTGCTTCTTCGGCTTCGGTGGCCTCTACGGCTGCTTCTACAGGTGCGTCCATTCGTCTGGTTGGTTAGTTTTTGTGGTGGAGGGCCGATGAGTCAGCTTCTCCAGATCATTAAAGGCATCTCTGTATCCAGCATACCAAGCCAGTTTATGGCTGTTAGCTTGCGGATCTGCGTCCAACGACGTAACCGTTGGCCCCGATGCCTCTTTCAAAATAGCAATAGCCTGCTGCAAGCAGGGGTCTTCTAGTAACTCCCGCAACTTTGTAACTGACTTTAAATCTTTGAACCAGTATTCCAACTTGATTGGAACTGTGGCTTTCTTTTTAGCGGGCATTATTCTTGTTCACGAAACCTTAAGGCGGCTTCGGCATCGCGGATCGCTTGCTCTTGGTCGAACTTTCTTTGCTTGATAGCCATGTCTAGTTCAGCCTTCTGCTGTGTGATCTGCATATCGACTTGCGCCTTCTGTAGCTTCATATCTACCTCAGACGCTTGGGGTTGTCCACCCTCTTCTTCAGAAATTTGCTGTTGCTCTCTCTGGAGCTTCTCCAACGCCTTCATGGTGTTGTTGATTGCTTCTTCAGCATATTGGAGAATCTGCTTGGCATTGCTGACCACAGCCCCCAACGCCGGATCTCCAGCAGCGTATTGAGCGGTCTCAGCAATGTGCTGGTAAAGTGCCTGCAACGCCGGAAGAACCTGCTGCGGATCGGCTTGGCCTTCGTTAATAGCCTGAATAAACTGCTGCAACAACGGAACGTGTAGCTGCAAGTGCTGGCCGTGCATCTCGCTAGAGACAACCGGAACGGGCTGGCCTTGTTGCAACTGCTGATTTTCAAGATAAGCAATCTTGGTGTCTACCGTTTGCCTGTCGTCTTCTTGCGCCGGAACATAGCGATCCGCGAGGTCGTGACCGACACGAGTGCTAACGATGTCACGAGTAAGGTTGCGGCGACCAACGTCGTCGAATTGGCCACTAATTCCTTGAAGCTCGCGAAGCGAGACGAGTCTGTTTGCGTGCGATCCATTACCAATGGAACGAACTGCTTTGGTCTGTGCGACATCTAATTTCTTAATAAATTCTTTTTCCACGCCCCGCTTCTCACAACGGTCGAAGAAATCTTTAATCGCCGCATCAGGCCGCTTGACCTGAACAATACGACGGACCATCTCGCGCATCAGGCGAGTCCAACTTGAATAAAAAAGGTTTAGCGTTGAACCACTAATCCGTGTAGCCACATCCATGTCCGCTACAACCTGCATCTGGTTCTTGTATGGTGAAGTCTGGTTCGGCCCATACGGCGACATCGTGTCGGTGTTTAACGAAAGCTGCTGAGAAAGATCCTGCAAAGCTGGCTGGACCGCTGTGCCTAAGTTAGGGATAGCTTTCTCGACGATCTTAACATTAGGTGACATCACGGCATACGCGCCATAGAACGTAAAGCTGAGTTCATCTAATGAGCGTTGGTTTTCTGGCTGGATCATCACCGACGACGCTAACATCGCGCCATCAATCTGCTGGCAACGAAGTCTATTACTTGTCTGGACGTGGGAGAAGATCCGCTGGCCAAGTCCTCTAATCGAATGATAAGTGCCATTACTACCAACTCCGTATGTGAAGAATATATACGCCTGCTCAGGCGTATCGTAGCGACTGACCTTCTTGTAGAGGAAATCTTTAGGACTAGACTCAGCGGATATGTAATGACTCACGCTACCGTCAATCTCTCGCACCCAGTAGTGCAGCACGTCAACGGTAGGGTTCTGGATGCCTGTGTAGAGATCGTTGTTCTTGATCTCTGCCTGCAACGCTTCGTAATCAGAATATGTATTACCAGACGTGTAAGAGCGGCCCGAAGTCTTGACGTTCTCCATCATGACTCGCTTAACCTCTTCTACGTTCCAGCCGACGGCTTTAGCGGCCTTCTCATTCTTAATGAAATGGTATAGCTCATGTAGCTGATACTGGCGGCGACCGACGGCAATATCGATTGCGTTCTCTGACGCCTGCGATTGACGCGGAATCAAGATGTCCGCGAAGCCCCCGATACGAAACTTCCAGTCTTCCGGTGAGTCGAAGTAGGCAATGCCGACTCCATGTTTAATGAACTGTGTGCAGAGGCGGAGGTAACTACTATGGAACTCCGGCCAACGGCGGAAGAGGTTTGTCAGCTCCTCCGCTACGATGTCCTCCTTTGGCCCTACTTCGCTTCTCTCGCCCGTCGTAGCCTTGACCTCCACTAACTTCTCCAAAGAGGTGTAGAGGTCAACGTAGGCCGAAAGAGATATGTCTAGCAAACGCTGCGCTTCCCCGAAGTTTAAGTTGGTCTTGAGACCCTGACCGCTAGCCGCTAGCTGTGATTGGCTGTAAGGCGCAACGCCATCAAACATACTGTCGATCCGAGAACGGTTAACAGCAGACTTCTCATCAGCGCGGAGCAAGGTTGCAAAAATACCTATAGCAGCTTTTACATCCTTGAGACGTGTTTCAACAGGCTTACCCTTTTCATCAAGGCTCCCTAAGTCGAGGCCGTCTAAGTCAATTAAGTTTGACATACTTGGCGAGTATATTGAATTGACAGGTAATGTCAATCATTGGGGTATGCCTCCTCCATTATCTTATCTACTCGAACTAAGTGGACCCTCCCATCTTCTGTCACCAGACGGACATAGTCGCTTCCATGTATATACCGCTTCGATACAATAAACGGAGTGTTACGCTTTTTCTTCGGGAGATTTTTACATTTCCAAATAGCACCCCAAGGAGTCACTTTATAATCAGGGTAACCTTCAACAGAAACCATTTCTTGATCGGGAGGTTCTGATGATGTAGCTACATTGCAAAAATTATGGTTAACCCACTTTTGCCTACCGTCATCAGCTACGACGCGGGTCGCGTAATACTTCCCTTTCCAGAATTTAGTTAGCTTTTTGTTAGAAATAGCATTAATCACACAATCGTCTGAGCCCATTAAGTAATTTGAAGCCCCGTAAATAGGTCTATAGGTTGTTTTCTTTTCCATGTATTTACAATGTGGTTTAGGTTCTAGTCGGTTTAAAAACTTTTCCTCAGCTCTTTACTCTTTATATACTTACTATAAAGAGTAAATATCTATAGAAAAGTTTTTTTTTCGTCTTTTTGAGACGCTGTCTCCCGCCTCTTTGAAAGTATACGGCTCTTATTTTTGACGTAATACACTCTATTGTAAGCACTTAACTTCTTTTTACGAGCTTCTTCCTGTTCCGGTTCCAAGACATCGTTTATCTCTTTTCTTCTTCTAAAACGCTCTTTTGACTCTTTGTAGTATTTATTTTGATACGCGAGCCTTTTTTCTCTGTTTGCTAAGTAATACTCACGTTTCTTCTTAGGGTCGTATTTTTGCATATACAAGCTTATCAGAAGCAGCATGCTCGTCAATTTTTTTCTAAATAGACATATATACATACACACACGCGCAAAAAAACCTAGACCCCACCCGTGGCGTGTTCACGAATCCTGATTCCCGAACCCTGAGCCATGAATCAAACAACAAAAATAAATTATTCAGGGTTCAGGATACGGGGTGCATGATTCGGAAGACCATCCGTTCGAGATGTCGTTGATGGTCATCAACTATGGTTGAATGTATCCCGTATCCCGTATCCCGTATCCTGTTTCTTTACCGTTAATGTAGTTTAATTAAGGAAGGTTAACTAAAAAATGTGGCTCTGTATCCCTTATAGAATCAAGGATTATTGAAAAAGTATTAGTTTTGTATTGCTAAAGTTTACCGTTTGTTTATGTTGTGAACGTCACCGCAAGGAGGCACCCATTCAATCCCAAGCAACGTTCGCAGTGATTAATGGTTGAAGGATAGGTCGGTCAACAACCTTCTAGATCTCAAGAAGATCTTACCTGAACGCCCAGTGATGGGGCAGCATTTTGAATTGCCAGCAAGTCACTGTCAGCGGGAATGGCGATTGAATCCCCATTTCGAAAATGTGATTACGTAGTATGCAGCTTACCAGCAGCCTTCTCTATCAGCTCAGATAGGAGCGATGAGATCCAGCGATGTAAGAGTCAGAGGGATACTACCACACCAAACCAGCAAGCGATCAGCTCAGAAGGAGCGATCAGCTCTGGCTCTGGTAGTGGATCACAAGTGAAAAGCTAGTGCCACCTTTTGGTGGCCATAGC
>Ga0187219_1001584_pt1 | contig 10872 bp, 12 predicted proteins | sample 13SPOviralmetaG_FD_130162 | JGI IMG/M metagenome (GOLD analysis project Ga0187219, IMG submission 130162) | Marine viral communities from the oligotrophic San Pedro Time Series (SPOT) site, San Pedro Channel, CA, USA - 13 SPOT_SRF_2010-07-21... | ecosystem: Environmental > Aquatic > Marine >... | reverse complement strand
GGTGGCTATGCAATGAAGAAGCCTAAGATGGGTTATGGCGGTATGGCCAAGAAGAAGAAATGAACTTCCTAGCGGTGATATTAGTATGCCAGACTGTTGAAGTCTCTAGTTGCATTGTAATAAATCACAAGTATCTACTTCCTAATTTAGGTGAGTGCCAGATATATGTTAACAAAAAAGTTGATAATGTCGCCGCTAGAGGTTTAATTGGTTTTGGGTATTGCGCTCCTGTGGATACGGGTATGTCGATATAGCAATCCTAATACCTTAATAGTTCTGATATAATTACCTCAGTAGTTGTTAAACGGAGGTAATTATGCTACAATATCTAAATAAAGTATTTAAAAAAGTTCAACTCACACAAGAACGCAGAGCAGCTCACTTCATGCTGCAGAACTTAAGCGACCGACAGCTCAAAGATATGGGCATCACTCGCGGTGAAATATATCACAAACTCTACGATCGGTAATTGATGTCTAAGATAGACAAATCAAGAATGGCCTGTAATAAACCTCGCCGCACCAGTGGCGGGGCTAAGAAGTTTGTAGTTAAGGCATGCAAGGATGGCAAAGAGAAGATAGTTCGATTTGGGGATCCTAAGATGACCATTAAAAAGAATAATCCTAAACGCCGTAAATCATTCCGTGCTCGCCATAAGTGCGACACAGCCAAGGATAAATTCAGTGCAAGATATTGGTCTTGCAAGAAGTGGTGACCTAATGGCCGCTAAGAAGAAAAAAGCTGATGATGCTTGCGTTAGAAAAGTAAAGTCTCGTTATAAGGTTTGGCCCAGCGCATATGCATCTGGCGCAGTAGCAAAATGCCGAAAGGTTGGAGCTAAAAATTGGGGCAATAAAAGTAAGAAGAAATAATGGCAGTTCGTAAATCAAAAAAGGGAGCTGCACTTAAGAAGTGGTTTAAAGAAGATTGGCGCGATGTAAAGACAGGTAAACCCTGCGGTCGCTCCGGTAAAAATGATAAGCGTAAAAGCTATCCCGCCTGTCGCCCCGCATCACAATCAAAGAGTAAGTCTGCAAAGAACGCAGCGAGCAAAAAAACCAGCTCTAAGCGTATTAGCTGGGGCAAAGCAAAAAATAAAAAAGGGTAGGATTACGATGGATGAACGTCTTAGACGTATGGAGGACAAATTGGATAGATTGTCCGAAGCAGTTGTTGCAATGGCTCGAATGGAAGAACGTATTCTTACCGTATTCAAACGTCTTGAGCACATAGATGGTTCATTTAAGAAATTTGATGATCGAATGGATGATATTGAAAAGCAATCAATAGCAAGAGGCCAGAAGATAGCCTTTGCTGAGAGGTTTTTCTGGATGATTTGTACGGGAGCCGTTGGCCTAGCCTTCGTGTATTTGAGATAATGGAAAAAAAGAAATTAACAGAACGCCAACAAGCATTTGTTGATGCATTGATGGGTGACGCAGCTGGGGATCCTCGGACTGCAATGGATATCGCAGGATATTCAAAGAATACAACGATAAAAGAGGCTGTAGAGCCCGTTAAAGATGACATTATTGCCGCTGCCGATCTAATGATTGCTATGAATGCTCCTAGAGCAGCAGTTGGGCTTACTAATGTTATGCTAGATCCTAGTGCGTTAGGTGCAAAGAACGTAATATCGGCTGCTAAAGAAGTTTTAGACCGAGCTGGGGTTGTTAAAAGGGAAACAGTTGAAGTCAAAGGCCCAGAAGGTGGTATTTTCATACTTCCCCCAAAACAAGCTAGTGAATGACAAAAAATTCAGATTTTCCCGACAAACGCAGGGCTAATAGAACCGCTAGAGTAGCGTATGGCTACCGACCCTCTGAAAACGATCCGTGTATCCTAATACCGGACGAGGATATGATGGATTTTATAGTCGAGGCGCTTGATCACATAGATAAAGGTGGATCTCTCAGAGAAACTGCTGCGTGGCTTACTCAAAAGACGGGTAAGTCTATTTCGCATCAGGGTATTAACAAGATCTGGAAGGAGCGCAGAGGTGCTCTAGATGGAAACAAGAGAGAAAAGCAACAGAAGAAGACTCGCAAGGCAAGGGCTCCTAAAACTGGCCCAGAAAAAGCTAAAGCTAAGATTAAAAGAAAAGCTGCGGATGCTAAGCGTGTACTGACACTACAGAAAAAAAAACTAGAGCAATGGGAAGACAAACCCGCCAAAGAAGTTACTCTAACACCCCGTAAGACGATAAGTGAAACTTTAGATTTTGACGCTGCCCCAGAAGAGAAGGAGATTGTATTTGCTCCTAATCCGGGGCCTCAGACAGAGTTCTTATCTGCTATAGAACGAGAGGTACTATATGGAGGCGCAGCCGGTGGGGGAAAAACTTATTCGCTAATAGCTGACCCCATGAGATACTTCTCACACCCAGAATTTAATGGGTTAATTTTGCGTAAGACTACAGATGAGTTGCGTGAAATTATATGGAAAACACAAGAGTTATACCCGAAGGCTTTTAAAGGTGCCAAATGGCAAGAAAAGAAAAGCCAATGGGTATTCCCAAGCGGAGCACGTTTGTGGCTCACTTACTTGGAGCGTGACGAAGATGTGTTGAGATACCAAGGGCAAGCTTTTAGTTATATTGCCTTTGACGAGCTCACTCAACATCCAACGCCCTTCGCTTGGAACTATATGCGTTCCCGCTTACGGACAACCGCACCAGATCTTCCGATCTTTCTACGCGCTACAAGCAATCCGGGTGGGCCGGGACATGGATGGGTTCGTAAGATGTTTGTGGATCCGGCTCCGGCCAATGTTCCATTTACCGCAACAGATATAGATACAGGTGAAGATCTTAAATACCCAGACACGCATCCATCTAAAGCGGGTCAGCCATTATTCCAACGTAGGTTTATACCAGCCTCACTATACGACAATCCTTACCTAGCTAATGATGGTGCATACGAAGCCAACCTTCTTTCTCTACCTGAGATGCAACGCCGACAATTACTAGAGGGTGATTGGGCAGTAGCCAGTGGAGCAGCCTTTACAGAATTTAGGAGTAACGTACATGTTGTTGATCCCTTCGAAATCCCAGATACTTGGCGTAAGTTTAGATCTGCCGACTATGGCTATAGCTCATACAGCGCTGTGCACTGGTATGCTATCGATCCTTCTTTCAATACATTAATTGTTTATAGAGAGTTATATCTTAGCAAACATACAGGCAGAGACCTAGCTAAGGCAGTACTAGAAGCCGAGAATGGTGAGAAGTTAAGCTACGGAATATTAGATAGCTCATGCTGGCATCAACGAGGACAATTAGGCCCATCCATAGCGGAAGAAATGATTTCCCAAGGATGTAGATGGCGACCCTCAGATAGATCTAAAGGATCTCGGGTTGCTGGCAAAAACAGATTACATGAACTTCTTAAAGTAGACGAAGACACACAGATGCCGGGAATAGTGTTCTTTAATACTTGTAGACAAATTATTGCGGATCTTCCCACGATACCGAGCGACCCAAAAGGATCAGATGATATTGATCCTAGATACGCATCAGATCACGCATACGACTCGATACGTTATGGAATTCAATCCCGCCCCAAAGCCTTTAGTGCTTTTGATGATGGGCGAGGAATTCCACAACAGAAATGGCAACCTTCAGATAGCATGTTTGGATACTGATAATGGCATTAATGAAGCCCCCTACCGACCCTATTAACCAAGAAGATATGACTGATGAGGCAAACGTCATAGCCCTTGAAGAAGACGGGGATGTGGAACAAGAAAATAGCGAATACTCTGGTGTCGTCGGATTTATTAATTCTGCTTTCCTAAGATCTAAAAATGCGCGTTTAACGGATGAAACACGTTGGCTAGATGGCTACAGAAACTACCGTGGTATATATGGCCCAGAAGTTCAATTTACGGACACGGAAAAATCTAAAGCGTTTGTTAAGATTACTAAGACTAAAGTACTTGCTGCCTATAGTCAGATTATTGATGTTTTGTTCGCGGGTAGTAAATTCCCAATTGGTATTGAATCTCGTAAATTCCCTAACAATGTGGCGGGTGAAGTAAGCTATGATCCTAACTCACTGACTAGGCAAAAAGTCAAAGAAAAAACTGGAGTTGATTATGATGTTCCAAGGAATATTACTCGCCCAGAAATAGCCAAAGATCTAGGTATATATTCTAATAAACTTAAACCTATTGAGAATGAATTAGAATTAGGCGCTGGATCTAATCCGGGCTCAGTTACATTCGAGCCCGCTAAGAAAGCTGCACAGAACCTTGAGAAGAAGATCCATGATCAACTCGAGGAAACGTCTGCTTCTAAGCACTTACGATCCATGTCTTTTGAGATGTCTTTGTTTGGTACAGGTATCCTAAAAGGGCCATTTGCATTTGATAAAGAATACGCCAAATGGAACAAGGATGGAGAGTACGAACCTATATTCGAAACCATCCCAAAGGTGGAGTATGTTTCATGTTGGGATTTCTATCCTGACCCGGATGCTCGCAATATGGATGAAACTGAGTTTACCATACAACGCCACAGGTTAAATCGCACTCAGATGCGCCAACTAAAGAACCGACCACACTTTCGTGAGGAAAGCATTGAGTTGGCGATAGATATGGGGTCTTCTTATATCCGTGAATATTGGGAAGATACCTTAGAAGATTCTCAGAATAAGTCTGATGTAGATCGCTATGAGATCCTAGAATACTGGGGTGTACTGGATAGTGAGCTGGCTCTCGAAGCCGATATGGAGATACCTACAGAACTAGAAGATAGAGACCAGATCCAAATCAATGCTTGGGTATGTAATGGTCAAATATTACGCCTAGTAATAAACCCCTTTACACCAGTACGCATTCCATACTCTGCAGTTCCTTACGAAGCTAATCCTTATTCATTCTTTGGCATTGGCGTTGCTGAAAATATGGCAGACACACAGCTGCTCATGAACGGATCTTATCGGATGGCGATCGATAATGCTGCGCTCTCAGGTAACCTGCTAATTGAAATTGATGAAACTAACTTAGTTCCGGGTCAGGATATGTCAGTATATCCGGGCAAAGTGTTCCGCAGACAAGCGGGGGCTCCGGGCCAAGCTATCTTCGGCACTAAGTTTCCAAACGTATCCCAAGAACTTATGATGATGTTTGATAAGTCTCGACAGCTTGCGGATGAAGCAACAGGTATTCCATCTTATTCTCACGGCAGCACTGGAATTATGGGTGTGGGTCGAACCGCTTCTGGTATGAGTATGCTTATGGGTGCTGCACAACAGGCAATCAAAACAGTTGTACGAAACATTGATGATTATATGCTTAGCCCACTAGGAAAAGCACTGTTTAGTTTTAATATGCAGTTTAATTTTGATCCCCAGTTTATTGGTGATCTAGAGGTTATCCCGCGTGGTACAGAAAGCTTGATGCGTAACGAAGTTCGTAGCCAGCGCTTACTACAATTTATGCAAATGACACAGAACCAACAGATGGCTCCGTTTGTAAAATATGACTACATTCTTAGAGAGTTGGCGGCATCTATGGATCTTGATGAGGATGGTATTCTCAACGATCCTAGGGAAGCGATGATTCAAGCTAAGATGATGGCTGAGATTCAGTCGATGATGCCTCCACCTGATCCGGCAACACAGGCTCCAGAAGGCGGCGCACCAAATCCAGATGATCCTACGGGAACTGGGGGAGGTAACATAGCTCCGGGATCCGCTCCTGAGCCAGATGCTGCAGGGTTCACGGGATCCGGTGGTGGAGACAATGTTGGGCAACCTCCTCAAGAAGCACAGCCTCCAGCGCAACCTCCGGTACAATAAATGGATAGACAATTTTACCGAAGCATTCTCTTAATGGTGAACCAAAAGGACACTTTTGGAATGCTGCAATCATACGCAGACGCTCGAATAGCAATTCTACGAGAGCAGTTAGAAATAACCAAAGATATAGGCGCTATTAGAGAGATCCAAGGAATGATTGGTGAACTTAAGCGCTTTAAAACTTTACGAGATCAAGTGGTTAAAGGGGCTGAGTAGTGGGCGCATTAGACTTTATATTCGGTAACAAAGATGATGATCTAGAAGCAACATCAACTGCTACGGATCCTAATGCCCCATTAACACTAAAGAATGTACCTTTCTTCCAGAGGCCTATGGGATCCAGTGAAGATGATATGTTGGTAGGTTTTGATGAAGCAGGTAATCAGAGATTTAGAACTTCATTTGGTACAGAATATACAGTTTCCTATAACCCTGATCAGCGTACTACTAGAGAAAAGATAGTGGATACAGTTCCGGTAGTTGCGGGAGCAGTTAAAGATTATGCTATGGATCCGTATCTACCTAGCAAGGAAGCCGTAAAAGATTTTGCATATGATGCTACTGTAGGCACGGTTAACGAACTTGATCGTATAATGAACTCCGGCACAGCCACTTATGGGGATATCTTCGGACTTACCCTAGGTATGGGAGCTGCTCCAAGAGCAATCAATAAGGTTGTTGATATAGCTCCAGAGGGAAACCCCGAAGATATAGCAGGGATGTTCTTACCGGCTGCTAAACTTAATGGCGGTAAAGATATTGTAGACAAAGCTAATGAGCTAAAAGCTGGAGGATCTTCTCGAGAAGACATCTGGTCAAAGACAGGATTATGGCAGCTTGGAGATGCAGAAGAATGGCTAACTGAGATACCGGACAATAAAGCTGAGATTGCAGATACAATTAAGGATGCCCCGTTCCCAACTAAAACGGTTACGAAGAAAGTTAGACGACAAGTTGGTGGTGCTGGGCTATCACAGGGTGAGATTATTCAAGCCAAGACTAGAGCTCGCATGGAAGCTATCAATTTGCGTAGACAGGCTGATAATGGAGAAGTTCCACCGCAGTTTGTAGAGAGCGAAATTGCTAGAATACAAGCCGAGCTCAAGGCAAAAATTGGTAATGTAGATTCTCCAGAGTATGAAGATGTATTGGTTACTAAAGAAGTAAATCTACCCAAACCAAAGCTAACTAAAGGGGATGGAAAATCAACTTCTAAATTAGATGAAATCCTATTCCATGATGATTTCTATGATGCAGTAGGCGCTGCAAATGTAACTAATATGGATGATCTACCTACGGCTGAGGCGGGCAGGAGACAAGCCGACTCTGCAAAACTATCGGGCGTATGGGGGGCTACTTTTTTCCCAGATAAACAGTCTGTTAGAAACAATAGAATAAATAAAAATCAATCTATGATCAGTGCGTTTACGGATTCTGGAGACAATATATATAGCCCTAAGAGTGACGCAGATAAAGCAATTGTAGCGCGTATGGATGTGAACGATAAAAAGTCCGTAGCTAAGGCAAGATCGCAGATGGTTTTATCTACAATGTTACACGAAACACAGCATTGGTCGGATGATATCTTTGATTCTGACTCTGGAGCGGGCTTTAGCTCAGATAGATCCCCTCGAGCACGAGCAAGGATAAAAACTAAGTTTGACTCCATGATGAGCTCTGCATTTAAAGATAGCGATAAGGCTAGTGGCAGACTATCTCACTTACTTAAAGCTACACCCGATACGGCTAAATTCGATGCACAATCAAAGTTCGACTTGGACAATTTTTCAGATGAAACATCTCTTGACGATGTAATTTATGGAAAAATTGAGGGGGCCAGTTCTCCATTAGCCGCAAAAATACTTAAAAAGTATAATCCTGCAGTTGATGGGTATTGGAACCCCAGTGATGGAACTCAAGACAGCATCGGTAGAATAATAAATAGGTTTTATGCCTATAGAATGGCTAACACTCAGATAGATCCTGCTATGGTTGAATCCAATAGGTCAGATTTCATTGCTACTTTAGCAAATACGGACATGTTAGCTTCTAAAAAGTCTAATGACTCTTCGTACTCCTCTAAAGGTACGGATAAAGATTTAGAATTTAGAAAGCAAAAAGCTGAGTTACTTTTACGGGTACTGGAAAGTGACGAAGGCATGAATTTATATAAAAAATACATGCAAATCGTAGAAGGTAAAACAGCTAATCTAAGAAACCTTTCAGATACTGAAATTTACTATCTTGAGATGGGTGAGGCTAAGTCTCGCTTGGTACAAGCTCGCCGAGACATGACCCCCGAAGAGCTTAAGAGTACTCCTCCTTGGTTAATGTTAGATCGCGAGGAATGGCAGCTCTGGAATGAAAAACAATACGGATTGAAATAATGGAAAGTCTTAAAGAATCTAGAAAAGGCATCACTACAAAGGCAGGATTAGAAATGGCAAGTAATAAATACCAACGCGACAATAAAAAAGCAGATTTAAACAAGGATGGCAAGCTAAACAGTTATGAAGAAGCTAGAGCTGATGCTGTTCAACAGGCGGTGGTAGAGGACGATCCTGAGCAGGATGATGTTAAAATGTACCACGGTGGAATGGCTTGTAGTGGAGATGAGGGTCTTATGATGGATCCTATGTCTGGTAACGAGATACCTATTGGATCAAGTGCTGAAAATGTTCGTGACGATATCGACATCAGAATATCTGAAGGTGAATACGTTCTACCTGCAGATGTTGTTAAATGGCACGGATTAAAGTCAATCATGGACATGGAAGCTGAGGCTAAGATGGGTCTCATGGGAATGTATGAAGATGGCCTAATCCAATATGTAGATAATGAAACTACACCTTGTCCTGAGTGTGATGGCGAAGGCTGTGATCATTGTGATGGAAAAGGATACCACGATGCGGAAGATACCGAATCCAGTGGCAAAGATTCTGAGGACTCCTCGGTACAGGCCGAAGACGATTCCGAACAAGAAGAAGATGGCTTCATCGAAACACCGGAAGGCAACAAAATTGAGTTGGCCGGAGTAGAGACTGAAGAAACTGTATTGGAACCCGAATATCCAGAAGAAGGCGAAGAAGGTTATTACCCTTCTCAAAATCGGGAATACGCAGAGATGAAAAAACCAATAATAAAATTCATCGTCTAAAATCAACTGGGCTACCCAAAACATCTCGGAGGAAGTCTTGGCCCCCAATAAGAGTAGTAAAAATGGCAAAATATCGAGGCGCACATCTTGATCAACTAGATCAGGAAGAAAAAGAATTAAATCAAGAATTATCACAAATGAAACAGGATCAGGTAGATGCTACCCCTGTTGCAGATCCGGAAGAGGATACATATCGAAAACGGTATGGAGATCTTCGTCGGCACAACTCTCAATTAATGCAACAAAAAGATGTTGAGATTAATAAGCTAAAGAACCAGCTGGACTCCGCAGCCAAAGGTCAAATCCGTTTCCCTAAAACAGATGAGGAAATTGATCTATGGGCTAAGAAGTACCCTGACGTAGCTAAGATTGTAGATTCAATTGCTCAGAAGCGAGCTAACGAAGCTATGCAAGGCTTACGAGAAGGGGAGAAGCGTCTAGAAGCTCTAGAGACAAAGATCTCTCGTAAAGATGCGGAGCATCAGCTCAATCGCCTACATCCAGATTTTAATCAGATTAGGCAGAGCGCATCCTTTCATGAATGGGTAGAGATGCAACCCCAATCAATTCAAGACGCTTTATATAAAAATAATACCGATGCTAGAGCTGCGGCTAGAGCAATCGATTTATATAAAGCAGACACTGGAAAGAAAAAGGTTAACAAACGATCTGCGGCACAAGCAGTCGGTAGAACCAATTCCAGTACCCCTACCACTAATAGCCCTAGCCGTTTCTCAGAAAGCTCAGTCAGTCAAATGAATGATCGAGATTATGCTAAGAACGAAGAAGCTATTATGGAAGCTATGCGTAGCGGCAACTTTGTCTATGACATGTCAGGCGCTGCTCGCTAAGTGTTGCAATTATAGGCACAACTGTGCTATAATAAAGGTAATTAGGGCCGCGTTATCGCCCACCCCTAAAAACCACAATCCCAGAAGAAAATATTAATATGTCCACCAGTACAGGCTGGCCTGTGAACTCTTGTTTGCACAACCCACCCACATCGTACTGCCACTGTTTTTTATCTCTTCATGTCCTGATGAGCTCAGAGAGCTCAGCCATTTCATAAAGGAGAAATCAAATGGCATTTGCAAAAGCAAGCGGTTATACCAACCTTAATAATGGTAACTTTTCCCCGGTAATTTATAGCAAAAAGGTACAACTATCTTTTCGCAAAACTACAGTAGTTGGAGATATCACAAACTCTGATTATTTTGGTGAGATTTCCGGGCAAGGTGATACAGTTCGTATCATGAAAGAACCTGAGATTTCAGTAAACGCATTGAAGCGTGGTACTACGATCTCAACACAAGATCTCGTTGATACTGACTTCCAACTAGTAGTAGACAAAGCCTCCTACTTTGCATTTAAATTGGATGATATTGAGGAATCTCATAGTCATTTGAATTTTATGCAACTTGCAGTGGATCGCGCAGCTTATCGTCTAGCTGACCAATATGACCAAGAAGTACTAGGTTATCTATCTGGTTATAAGCAAGCAGCATTGCATGCTAATGCAGGAACTGTGAACGATCAAGTTAACGGTACTAAAGCAGACACAACAGCAGGTAATGATGAATTGCTAGCTGGGCATAAGCTTAAGAAGGGTGACTTCGGCAACATCAGTACATCATCTGCCGGTGAACATTCTATTCCTTTGGCTGCACGATTACCGGGTGCAACAGCACTTCCAACAGCAACAGCTTCACCAGCAATGGTTGTAGCGCGTATGGCTCGTATCCTTGACCAAAAGCAAGTGGACAAAGATGGTCGTTGGATCGTAGTGGATCCAGTATTCATGGAAATCCTTCGTGATGAAGATTCCCGGTTTATGAATGCTGACTTCGGTGACTCAGGTGGTCTTCGCAATGGTTTGGTACTGAATAACTTCCACGGCTTCCGTGTTTATCAGTC
>Ga0187219_1001581_pt1 | contig 10882 bp, 12 predicted proteins | sample 13SPOviralmetaG_FD_130162 | JGI IMG/M metagenome (GOLD analysis project Ga0187219, IMG submission 130162) | Marine viral communities from the oligotrophic San Pedro Time Series (SPOT) site, San Pedro Channel, CA, USA - 13 SPOT_SRF_2010-07-21... | ecosystem: Environmental > Aquatic > Marine >... | reverse complement strand
TGACTCGGCAAATTCTCTGACGCTCTCACGAGGAACATTCCTGTCATTTTCTACTCCTTTTTCCATTATATATTCTATTGACTTTTTTGAACAATACTCTTTTATATAGGGTAATAGTCCAACGTATATTCTACCATTATGTGGGGAAAACAGTCTTATCTTTCCATCCCACATACGATTACGAAACTGGGGCATGAACTTAGCGCCTGGTACTTCAAAAGTAAAGTAATCAGACAGTTCTCTAGAAACGTCTTCGTCTACTTCTAGTTCTAAGTAAACCTCATTTATCTTTGATATTTTCATTATCTAGTAACAGGGCCTAACAACCAACCAACAATACTTTTTCTTACACCAGACTTTACTGGTCTTACTCTATGCCACATATCAGAATTGAATATTACACAGTTTTCATTACTACGTTTCCACTCTGATATATATCTAGGTTTTGCATCTGGGCCATGTACTTCTAAATCAAACTCACCACCCTCAAAGTTACTATTTAAGAATATAGAAAATGATATCTTTCTTATTCTACCATCTTCATAAGGTTTATTATTTAAGTCTTGATGCCAACCATATTCTTGACTTGTATCGTATTCAGAATATTGTAAGGGTTCTATATTATCCAGATACAGATTTGAAAAGTCTTCTGTTTTATTTTTTATCACAGAGAAAACTCTTTGACAAATGGTTTTATCTTTTATCCATGATACACTAGAATTTCTTTTTGTCAACCCACTTGCATCATTTATATTACCTTTTGTCAAGATGTCTTCTTTATTTCTCAACATATCTTGTATCAAGTCATTTGGAAAATTTATTACTGAATAGTTCATGTTTTGTAAAAATCTAATCTCTGTGCATTTGCATCACTTCTATATGTTTTAAAAACAATACAAGTTCTCAATCTATAACATTGTCTTGAAACTGACATGGCTTGATGATTTAATTTTGCATCAAAAACAAACAAACGATTACCAATATAATTTACATATTTTTCTATTTCTGTTTTTTGTGTATTCCAAAGTGCAGTTCCACCTAACCACTCTGGCTCCCAATCAAGTATAGGATAATATATCATTGTAAAGTCACCATCATCTGTATGTAAATGTGGTTCTATTCCATGTGTATGTGCATTACAATATACTCTTTTAAATTGTGTAACTTTATATTTGTTTGCAAAATCATATTTATTTTTAGCAATATCCCATATATGATTGATAAAAGTATAAGGTTCATTTATTACGTCATTTCCACAAAATGTGTGCCAATGTTTATTAACTTCACCCTTTTTAGAATTATAATCATATTTCCATGTCATATTTTTCATTTCCATATCAATTAATGATGCTGTATCATTGTCTAATACGTTATCGTATATATCATATTTCATTAGTATGTCACTCCTGCTTCAAATTTTTTCCACTCAATAGCGTTCTTAATATCCCAACCACGATTATCAACTGACTTGATAACTCCTTTAATATAATCAACTATCGTTTCTAAATAACCTACTTTGTTCTCTGCGTTTATTATTTCTTCATCTGAAGTAATATAAACAGCCAAGTCTGTCTTGAGAACTTTGAGGTCAAAAGGTTTAGTTGCATATATCTTTGCATCAGCTTTACCACCATAGTATTCCCACTTTTCACGATATAATCGTTTATAGTCTCCTTTTGCTTTAAATAAAAGAAGTTCATATCTAGATTTATGGTCTAGGTAAGTTGCTTTGATTTCTTGGTTTTTTAAGGATTCGGTATCTAGATGTTCATCATCTACTTTCAAGTCTTTTTGGACTTGTAGTTTCAATTCGTCAAGGGTCATATTATCTCACTTATAAAGTCACTATCTCATATAATTTATATCGAAAGTCAATCGTTGCCGTCTGGTATTCTACGTCTGTTGCCTGTTGGTTATAGTCTAATCCACTCAAAGATACTGGAAACATATCTGAATATCTAATCTCTACAATGGGATTATTTTTATTAGAAAGTATTGTAAGAGTTGCATCTGAATAGAAAGACCTATCAGCAGTAGGTTGTCCAACTTTACCTATATCAGTATTTCCACCAGCCCCAGCAGTTGGTTGATTTGCAGTTGTTGAACGAAAGTTTGTAAACTGTGTTCTATTTTTTGGAAAACCAATACCCACTAACCAATTATGAATAGTTATATAGTTTTCAAGATACTCATCTACTATAAAAGATATTGAAAGGTTTTCAAAAGTAACTTTATCTCCAATTAAAGGAATATCTTTGTAAGGTGTTGGTATAACTAACTCACCCAAACTTATGCCAGGTATATTTGCAGCTGTAGTAAAGAACTCAACCTTTGGTAGTTGATTGATACCAAATTTAAATTGAGTTGGACTACTGTAATCCAATACAGTTGGTTGTCTTGATAATGGAGAAGTTGCTGTTGTCATAGTACTATTTATAACAAAAAAAAGAGGGGAATAAATCCCCTCTCTGTTTTAGGTTGGTTCTTTTTAGTTTACATTAAGTTAGAAACTTTAACTTTTCTGTAGTACTTGTTGGTAGCAGATGAGATTGAAATCGCACCATCTGTACTTGCAGCAACTGTTCCTGTGTGGAATGGGTTTGCAGCAATACCATATCTTGTCTTAAAACCAATTTTTGGTTGGAAAGTATTCTCTCCTACTGCACGAACCATTTGCAATGGAACATATGGACAGTAGAACATACCAGCGTCATATGGAGAAGTTCCTTTATAACCAACTATGTAGTATTGTGATGCAGATACGTTTGCAGCATATGGGTCTACATATACTTTGTATCTACCATTCATAACACCAGCAAATGTTGTTGAAGTGTCATCAACATTCAAGTTGTTGTTAAGAGCAGGAGTGTAATCTAGAACACCAGCCATCTGAAGTGCAGAAGCGACATCAGCTGAACATAGTATCATGTTACCTTTTCCTCTACGAGTCTGTTGACCGATAGCGTTGGCATCTCTCTCGATTTGAAACATTAGTCCTTTGAATTTCTCAACTGACCATCTACCATTTGAGTCTGTATCTAAGTCAAAGATACCAGAAGTAGTTGTGTTTGCAGCTGCACCTTTTACAGCAGAAACATAAATGTTTCTTACAACTTCTCTGTTTATCTCTGCAAGAATTTCAGCAGATAAAATGTTTGCAAGTTCTGTTTCAGCATCTAAACCATGAATTGCTTTTAAGTCTTGAGCAAGTTCCATAGTATATTCTGCTTTTAGAGCTCTTGTTACAGCAGTAACAGTATGTTTCTCAATACTAAATGCCATTTCAGCGAAAGCGTTAGTAGTAGTATCACCTAATGCTTCACCTTGTGCAAGTGTCATACCAGTTGCAGTAGTATAAGTTCCAGCAGGACTGTCATTTAATACTGAAGGGTTAGTACCAGAAATATCTCCACCACCAGTATCAGAACCAGCGTCTTGGTTTGATAACATTGAAGGTTCGTCAGCAAGTGCTTCTGCACCAGCTTGTGATATTCCTCTTGCTCTCATTGCAAAGATAAGACCAGTTGGGCCAGTCATTGGCTGAACACCACAGATATCGTATGCGATAAGATTAGGCATAGAACGTCTAACTAATGAGATCAAAATTGGATCCCAATTATCAACTGAACTACCAGTTGCATTAGTTGGAGCAGCTTCACCTAAGAAGTTTCTGTCCTCTTTTAGAGCTTTTTCTTGATTCTCTAAGATTATTGTAGTAACGGCACGCCTGTAATTAACCTTGATTTCTGGTAAATCTGGATGTTGAAGGACTGGCGACCACTTTTCTTGTAGATGTTCTGTTTGAAACATTTGTTTCTCCTTTTTAATTTCTACTATTTATAAAATTGTTATTTTGCACTATTAACTGTTCGACCAATAGCGGACATATATGCAGCCATTGAGTCGGAAGTGTCAATGTCCTGTGCGATACCAGTTTCTACATCATCTAGTGTTTCAGTCAAAACTTGGGTCTTAGGGAAATAACTTTCCTTTAGAGTTCCTAGTTTCTCACGATATGATTCTTCACTTGAGAAATCAACATCTTCAATTAATGACTTAAACTTTTCAATTTCTGTTTCGGCAAGGTCAGTAGTAACTTCTGACACCACCTGCTCCTTAACTAGTTTTGAATTAACTGACTTGGACTGGATTTGCTCTTCCATCATTTCATTAATTCTACCTTCTAGTTCTGAAATCTTTTCTGATTGTGCTTCTAGCACATCATATTTTTCATCTGGAACATCAACATAGTGGTCTTCAAACAATTGTTTTAAACCAGAGATAAAGTCTTCTGCAATCTCACCTTTTAGGCCTCTTTCGATTGCTAACTCGTTCTCTTTCATCCATTCTTCAACAACATAATTCATGTATGAATCAACTTTTTCTGTTAATTCTTCCTTAGTTGTGTTTATATTTTCTTCCAGTTCAGATTTATATTCGTCTTCCATTCTTTCTACTTCAGAACGAACTTTTGATTTAACGGCAGCTTCAAATACTGTTGCAGCTTTACGTTTGAAATCTTCGGAAAGGTCACCCTCACCACTTATTAATGCTTCAAGATGCTCAGAAACGTCAATAGACTTTAAACGATTTTCAACAGCTTCAGATTTTGCTTTTTCTTCTTCTGTTTCTTCGTGTGCGCCTTCTCCGTATGCAGCCATCATTTTATCATATGTTGCTTGGATAACATCCTTTTTCTCTTTATGCATACCCATCATCATATCTTTCATGGCATTAATCATTTTGTCTTTGGTCATGTTTTCTTTTTTTGCATGATCCATCTCTGCGATAACTTCATCGCCTTCTGCTTCAAAACCAGCAGCAAGAGGCTTTGCAGCTTTCTTTTCTGCATCATTTGGTTTATCCATAGAGTCTGCTTTACCAGCAGATTTCTGTGCAGCATCTCCAGTAACTTGTTTTGCAGCTGCAGCTACTTTTTTCGCTGGTGCTTCACCTTGTGTTGGTTCTACTACAGCTTTTCCTGTGTCTTGGACTTCGCCTTCAGCTTTGTCCATCTTGTCTGGTTTACCAGCCGATTTCATAGGAGCATCTGCACCATTAGCTTCTTCAAGTTCACTAAGTACTTCTGCTTCTAATTCCTCAATGGTTTTATCTAATTCATTAGCCATGGGGATATTCTCCTTTTTTTCTTTTAATAAAGTTATTTATAAATTATAGTTTTTGTAGAAACCTTGCGAACTCTAAACTATCCGCTACAGAATTATTAGTTCTGTGGTTTTCTTCAATATTATCTTTAATCTGTTGAACTTCGGCTTCTTGTATCAAACCATTGTTCCAAATCCACTCTTTACCCTCCATTATACCCTCAACAAATGCGTTGGGAGCAGATGGGTCTGCAACTATATCAGCTGCAGTTGCAAGGTAAAAGTCTTTTCTCACTACGTTAGCACCATTCTTCTGGTCTAAACTCCCCATGCCTCTAGATGATACACCTAATTTTGCACCATCATCCATCAGAGATTTTACTATCTCACCCATAGGTGTTGAAAGTATCTTTGCTTCTCCGATAAAATTCTTTCCGTCTGGTTGTAAAGAAGTAATCATATGAGATGCTCTTTCGAGATTAACTGTTGGCCCGTCTGGGTGTCCTAACTCTCCAAATGCACGATTCTCATTGACATACTCTTTATTATATCTGTTTACTTCTTTATTTAGTATCTCCATAGGATACATACGACCATTACGATTCTTAATATCTGCCTGCATAAAGATACCTTTTATCTTATAGTTTTTCTTACCAGACTTTTCATCTTGTTCGATTAGATAATTAGTATCATGGTCAATATGTTCTGATATTAATTTTAATGTGTACATTATTTTATCCTTTATGAAGTATATGCTTCGTCTTTTCTAAATTCTAAGATTACGAAACCAGAAGTTCCTCTTGTTTGTCCACTAATGTCAGAAGATGTTACAGTCGTGTTGGTTGCGGCTGCTTTGATTGCACCAGCAGAACCATCATAATGTCCAGTACCAGCAAGATGTAATGCAACAACATCAGCTGATGCACCTTTAAATTCTATGATACAATCTCCAGTATTTCCAGCAGCAGTACCTTGAGTAAGTGCCCACCATGCTCTTACTAAATCTAACTTGGCACCATTCGCAAATCCATCTAATCCATCTCCGTCTAGAATAAGATTAGTTGCAGTATCGTTATCAAAAACTGCTTTGATTGTTACAAATCCACCAGCTTTAGGTGCATTGACTACTGTATCTCTCAATGTTGTTGTTACGAATGACATTATTTAACTCCTTAAAATGCTAACATTTCTTTTTCAAAATATCCCATAAGTTCCTTTTCTGGCACCTTATATTTTTTAGATACTTGATTAATAGTTTTTTCAAAAGTATTTAGGAAATCTTGAGGTTTAGAGTCCATTTTATTAAAAATATCGTCAACAGCGTCTTTCATCTTCGGAGAAAGCTTCTTATACTGTTTTGATTTCTTATGTTCATCTTTCTCTGGGAGAGATGTATATAATGAATTAAACTGTTTCATTTTCCTCTACTTCTGGTATGTGGTTCTTTACGAAAGTTCCAGCAACCTCTTTTCTTTTTGCTTCTAGTGATTGTGCAACTCTATCAGTCATTGCAGACTTAAATGCATCTTCAGCACCTAAGTTGTTACTTTTTTGTAATTCATTTACGAAATTTTCTGCACTCATAATATTCTCCTATTTATCTAAGTCTGGGTCATCAGCTTTTTGTTTTGATAGATTTGCACCAGCAAGTTTTGCTTGGTCATCTGCTGTTTGTCCACCATCATATTTAGTTAAGTCATCTGGAGATATTGGTGTTCCATCACCACCAGATGGGTATCTTGAAATTCCATCTGAACTGTCTGGAACATTAACTCCACCTTCATCTGGATCAAGTCCTGCTTCTTTGTTCATTTGTCTTTGCATATCTTCAATCTCACCATCATTTAGATTTAGTACGTTTTTCTGTACCCATTCTTTACTGAAGAATGTACCAATGTATGATTCGATACTACCTAAAGCATTAATTCTGTCTTCTAGAAGTTCTGCCCTCTTTAGTTCTGCGAAATGACCATCTTGTAAGAAGTCATACTGAATATGTTGAGAAATCCTTTTCCAATCTTCTAAAGTAATTACACCTTTAAGTATAAGTTGTGTCTTTAGAATATCAGTAAATATTGGTGTAAATCTTTTACGCAGTCTTTGTACAAACTTTGTAAATTTCAATTCATCTCTTGTAATTTCTGTAGAACGACCAAGACTAAAACCAGCCTCTGCTTCTAATCTTGAAATTGGTACATTTAATGATTGAAATAATTTTTTCTTGAAATACTGAATATCATCTATCTCACCAAGATTAGAACCGCCTGGTAATGTAGTAATTTCAGTACCACGACCACCCTCTCGTCTAGGCAACCAGAAATCTTCTAACATAGACATATGATTTCTGTCATCTCTGATTTCACCAGTAGATGCATCATAGACCAGTTTGTTCCTGTATCTATTCATAACATCTTTAAGATACTGTTCTGCTTTAACCTTAGGCAAGTTACCTACATCAATATAGAAGATTCTACGTTCTGGAGCTCTTGATATTCTGTATATAACTAACGCATCTTCAATCATGCGTAATTGATTTACAGGTTTAATTGCTTTATGTAAATAAGATAATACATGACCTCTATTTTGGTCAATCAATCCACTTGGACAATAAGTGATAGAATCTGGTGCTATCTTAATACCTTCATTAGTTCCAGTATGTAAACCTTTATCATTGTAAAGATAATATTCACTTACACCCTCAACAAGTTCTACACTTGAACCAGCCTTTGTTTTTTTCTTTATTTCTTTAACTTTACGAATTTTCTTAGGGTCGATATACCTAAGTTCTTGAATACCTTTTTTTGGATTTTTCTTATCAATAACTTTATGATAATACATTCTTCCATCAACATACCAACGTCTAAATATGTCGTGTCCTTTTGTATCAAAGTTTAGTAATTCTAAGACAGTATCAAATTCCTCTCTGATTCTGTCTTTAATTTTTTTGGGGTACATTAATCTATCAAGTTCAATCGCTACTGCTTGATCTTTTTCATTCGCAACAATTCCCTCGTTAATGATATCCTCAATCGCACTATCGCACTCTGGTTGTTGTGCAATATCACGATATCTACGAACCAAATCCATTTCAGTTCGTTCACGACCATCTGTATCTAAGAGTTGTCCGTAAAATCCACCTCCAACGACCTCAAGAGTTCCGTCTTCTGAACTAGGTTCAGTAAACTTCTCTTGAGAGCCAGAGTCTTTTATTTTTTCAAATTTGAAACCAAAAAGTTCAGCCATAATATCTCCTACTATTGTCTTCTATTTAGTAGGTTAGAAACTAACGCCTGAAGGCTCAAAGTGTTGATATCTCCAAGTAATAGGAAATGTTTCAATTTCAGTTGCTTCAGCAGAACTTAAATCAATCTGACCTATTGTAAGAGGAAATGCATTTCTAAAGATATAACTCTTTAAAACTGTATCATCTCTATCCAACTGTTCAACAGTTAAGTCTGTTTGATAATCAGATGGAGAAATAACTCCAGTATTATCAACATAACTATTGATACCATTTTGCCACAATTCCATTGCGTTTCTTATCATAAAATCGGTGTCGTTATATACTGTTACTTCCCAAGGCTCTGGAGCCGGTCTATCACCAGTAATATAAATGTTTCTACCTCTAAATGGTATAGGCATCTCTGTTAAATTAGATGCAGGCAAGTTTGTTGCTGTTACAAGGAATGAGGTTCTACGAACATCTAGTCCGATTGCAATTCCAGAAGGTGGTGTTAATGTTACTCTGAACTGGTTAGCACGAGCACCACCACCGATTAGATTTGCTTTAAAGTCATCTATGTTACCCATGATTAACCTCCTACTTCTGTAAAGCTTACCCCAGTTCTTACTGCGATAAAGTTTAGAGTTATAAAGTTAATAGACCTTGCTGGTTTGATAAAGATGTCTGCAACAAATTCGTTTCTGTCAATGACTTCCCCAGTATTATTTGTTCCATCTGCAACAACAGAGAAATCTGTAATACCTCGTCTACCTTGTATATCCCTCAAGAAAGGTTCTACTAAGTTTCTAAATTGTGCCCTTGTGAACTCATCATTGAACTCAAAGAGTTGAAACTTGGCTGCAGTCGCAATTGCTTTTTCTAGAAGTAAGAATAATCGTCTTACGTTAATTCTATCAAACGCACTTGGTTTTGTTAATGCAGTCTTATCTCCAAAGAGTACAACTCCTTGGCCTGGAAAGTTAACAACTGGGTTTACTCTTGCTTTGTATAGTTGATCTCTTTCTGCCTTTGTAGGGTTGTAAGATAACTTAACTGCACCTCTAACATTTCCTCTGTTAAATCCAGCAGGAGAAAAGAAACTATCTGCAACTTGGTCTGTAAATGCACAAAGTCCAGCAGTATCTCCGTTCAATGGAACAAATCTATATACATCAGAATACTTATCGTACATATATTTGTAACCACTATCGAAAACCATGTATGATGAACTTGGACAAGTATTGAAACCATCAATAACATTTGCAGTTGCATCTATTGATTGAGCAACACCAACTGTAGCAGCACGATATGGAGAAACAAATCCCACACAATCTCTACGAGTTTCACACATTGCAGTAATCATTGTTACATGAGTATCCATTCCAGCTTCTGTATCTGCAACAATACTTGATGAACCACCAAGAATTAAATTGACATCTAATGATTCAGTATCTTCTAACTTATCATATGCAAGTTCAATCTCACCAGCAGTTGTTGAGTAGTCATCAGTTCCACCAGTTAATGTAGAAACGTCAACACCAGATACTAATGTGTAGTCTGTACCAGATGTAATATCTGTTCCCCAGTTAGAACCAGCAGAAAGATGGTCTGTCCAGTAGATAAACTTTGATTGTGCAAAGATTACATCTGAATAATAGTTGTTAGAACCTTGTGATGTTTTAGCATTAGGGTTCTTTGACATATTTGGAAATACTTCCATTACTGATTGTGTTCTTTGTCCAGCAACACTAACAGCAAAACCTGTGATATCACCAACTGTGTCATATACTGCAACATGGATTTCATCTTTTTCTCCACGAGCATTTGCTGTAGCCCATGCTGATGTGCCTGGAGGGCCATCAAATAAATCAGAAAATCTCCAACGTCTTGTGATAAGTGAGTTGTCTGGAATGATTGTTTGTAAACCAGCACCAGCAGGATCATCAAGTAAACGAATTGTTAAAACTTCACCAGAAACAGAAGTTACTTCGTACTCTTGACCTTTTGACTCTACGTTTGTTCCACCAGATGCAGCGAATACAAGAGGTATATCGTTTGCGACTGTGATTGCTTTATCAAGTACAACAACTGTCTGTGAAGTTACAGTTGCAACTTTAACAACCTCATCTCCGTCTGATATACCAGCACCGATTACTCTTTGTCCAACTGCAAGTGTACCAGAAACTCCATCAACTGTCAAAGTCTTAGAAGCAACTGTGATTGCACCATTTGAAGTTGCAACAATGGCTGAAGCAGTTTGGAAAGAAATAATGTCACCAACTGCGATTGTAGCATTACTTGCATCTTGGTCATCAACTGTAATTGACAAGTCACCAACTGCACCAGCACCATTTACTAAGTTCAATGAACCTAATGGTTGTGCAAATGCTCTTGCACTTGAACAGATATCTACACCAATTCCGTTACCATGTGTTCCAGCAGTCCTTGCGGCCCACTCTCCATGAGAACCAGAACCATCTTGGAAAGATGCTTGGTAGTGATCTTCATCTCTGATAAGTATACCAGAGTTTGCACCAGCATTTACTATTGCACT
>Ga0187219_1001578_pt1 | contig 10899 bp, 10 predicted proteins | sample 13SPOviralmetaG_FD_130162 | JGI IMG/M metagenome (GOLD analysis project Ga0187219, IMG submission 130162) | Marine viral communities from the oligotrophic San Pedro Time Series (SPOT) site, San Pedro Channel, CA, USA - 13 SPOT_SRF_2010-07-21... | ecosystem: Environmental > Aquatic > Marine >... | reverse complement strand
CCTGAGCACCCTTCCAATAGACTGGAGATTCCGAATTCTAGATTTGGATGGAGAAGCAAAAATAACATTATGGAGGTTCTTGATGTTAATACCAGTACTAAACGTTCCATATGAAGCGACGATAATCGCGTTGTTTTCTTTTTCCGTAATCTCTCTTACTTGTTCTCTGTCTTCCGTTGCCACACCTCCGTGGACAAAAAAGACGTGTCTCTGTTCCACACTACCATTATTTATTAAATCATATAATGGTTGACCATGCCCCTCAACTCTTGAGAAAAGAATTAATGTATTACCTTTAAGATCTAAAGCAAGATTTCTAATAAACTTGTTACGTTTTTCATGATTAATGATGTACTGAACTTCTTCTTCAAAGTTTTCAAATTTATGTGCAGGATGCTTCAATAGAAGTACATTAATATCTAGTTTTGCAACGTGCCCCTTCTTCATCAGTTCTTCTGTTCTGATAATTTTATATGATGGACCAAACAATCCTTCCAACACCCACTTATGAGTTTGGGTGCCATCAAGAGTTCCAGTAAATCCATAACGATATTTTGCATCAGCAAGTTTTGTCATTATAGATATAAGTGACTTACTTTTGAACTGGTGTGCCTCGTCCCCAACAACTACGTTAAATCGTTCAAAATATTTTCGGGGGAGTTTGTAGATGGACTGCCAGGTAGTAATGATAACTTGAGAGTCTGTCTCTCGCTCTCTACCAGCGTATATCTTGTGGCAAAATGAACCTACGTCCCAGCCATATTCTGCAAAATCTTTATACATCTGCTCTACTAGCGAAGTCGTCGGAACAACTATCAGAGTATTTTGTCCGCGTTCAACGTGATATCTCACAATCGAATATATCATCAGAGACTTTCCAGAAGCAGTTGGGGATATCAACAACCTTCTATTATGCTTTAGGGCGTCGTATACGCCTTCGATCTGATAATCCCTAGGCGCATACTTACTAACCGCAGTCATATAATCTTTTACACCCTCCTTTGAGATTATTTTATTAACCTCAAAAGGAAGACCATAATACTTACTTTCTACAAATTCATATGAGTATTCTTGATCTTTGCAAAACTGTATAATCTTATCTAATAATCCAACATATATTTCGCCATTCTGGGTATTGAATAGACGTATTTTTCCATCCCAATACTTGTTACGGTATTGAGGCATAAATTTAGCACCTGGAACATCAAACGTAAACTGATCTGCTAACTCATAGTAGACGTGTGGCTCCGCTTTAATTTGAAGAAAAACTTCGTTCTTCTTCGATATAATCAAATGAGACATAATCCATAAGATTCACCTATGAATATTTATTACCCCACTGTATACTTATATTGTTTATTGTTGATTGAAAGTATAATCTAATATCATTTTTTGAAGAGTATCGCGCATATACCAAAGATGCTCCTGTTCCTCATATGGTCTAGCAGGTGCTCCTGGCCAATATTTAATAGTTTCCAAAACAGAATGATGTAAAAGACGCACGTCTGATATCGTTAAATTTACTTGGTAATCAAATTCTTGATCTTCCATTAGAATCCTGCTTGGAACTTTTGCCAGTCAATAGCATTTTTAATTTGAAAGGTTCTATTTGATACTGTCTTGATAATTTCTTCTAAAAATTTTAAAGAAGTATCGTAGTAGCGAATCTTCATATCAATCTTATTTAATCGATCATCTGCATCTAGATAGCGTTGAATAGCATCTTTCTCACGGACTTTATATGGAAAAGGTTCTTCTTCATACACAGCGGGGTCTGCTTTACCTGTGTAAAAGTTATGACGTTCAAGTTTTACTCTGTTATATTGCCCTCTTGCTTTCTCTCTCAGTAATGTTATAGTATTGTACAATGTATAATACTTTGAGTGGAGTTGTGGAATCTTCAAAGATTCTTCATGTAGATTATCAGGATCTATAACAGAATCTTTCTGCCACATATCCTGAATTTTTTCAAGGTCCATTATTTAATAGATGATGTCAATTGATATACAGTATACTTGAATGTTGCCTGTGCTGTAAAGTAGTTCACGTCAGTCGATGTTGCATCAAAGTCTAATGAACTAAGAGATACGGGGAACATATCAAGAAATTTTACATTAGCAACCTCATTGAAGTTGCTGTTGAGAATGCGGAGTGATCCATCAGCAAACTGCTCTTTCATATCCCTAATACCCTCTTTATCAGAGGTAACGTCAATAAACTGTTGTGCAGTTTCTGGAAATCCTAAACCATACATCCATTCATGAACGATTCTATAATTCTCCAAATTCTCATCAACTAGGAATTGAATTGTTAGATCACCAAAAGACAGTTTAGTTTCTGGGATATCAATATCTTTCAGATATGTTGGTTGTTTTGCAGTTGCCAGAGTTATTTCTGGTATCCTAGCACTATTACAAAAAAAGTCAACCTTTGGATATTTACCAAGATTGAATTTGAATCCAATACCAGATAAAAAATTTCTATTATTAATCTGGTTGGCCCAACTACAATTTCCCATCAGAGGTTTTTAGGTATTTAGACAAAAAAAGAGGGTCCGAAGACCCTCTTGAAAGAAATGTGTATCCGATGGATCACATAAGGTTTGCAACCTTGACACGTCTGTAGTAACGGTTGGCGTTCTTGTTGAGTGCGCCTGCAGCGACGTTGGTGCCTTCTGCGAATGGGTTCGCGACGATGCCGTAGCGAGTCTTGAATCCAATCTTGGGTTGGAAGGTGTCCTGACCGACTGCACGAACCATCTGAAGGGGAACGTATGGGCAGTAGAAGATACCTGCGTCATAAGGGGAAGAACCCTTATATCCTGCAACGTAGTACTGGGAACCAGTGCTGTTAGGCAGGTTTGCAGAATAAGGATCGATGTATACACGATACTTACCTGCGAGGACTCCAGCAAATGTATTGCCAGTGTCATCAACATTGAGGTTGCTGTTCAGAGCAGGGGTGTAATCAAGTACGCCTGCCATGGTCAGTGCGGAAGCAACGTCTGCGGAACACAGAATCATGTTGCCCTTTCCTCTACGAGTTCTTTGTGCGATTGCGTTTGCATCGCGCTCGATTTGGAAGATAAGACCCTTGAACTTCTCAACACTCCAACGACCGTTAGAGTCAACGTCAAGGTCGAAAGTACCAGCGTTAGCAACATTCTGCTGTGCGCCAGATTCTGCAACGTTATAGATGGTTCTGATAACTTCGCGGTTGATCTCAGCAAGAATCTCTGTGGAGAGAATATTTGCGAGTTCAGCCTCAGCGTTCAATCCGTGGATTGCCTTGAGGTCTTGTGCCAGTTCTAAGGAGTACTCTGCTTTCAGAGCTCTGGACTTAGCGGTTACGGTGACTTTCTCGATCGAGAATGCCATTTCGTTGAATGCACCTGATCCGTCGCCAAGATCCTCGGCGTCGTCGGTACGCATACCCTGACCTACGTTGTAGGTGTTATATGCTTGTGAACCCTCTGGGTTAAGCAAACCTGGGTTGGAACCTGCTTGTGCATCAGTACCCATACCAACGGCAGCATTTGTCATGCCATCGGTGAGAGCGCCAGCAGCAGCAGACTGACCAGAGAATGCGGTATCTGCTTCGTTGAACAGTGCTTCGGTACCAGTCTGATTGGTATAACGGGAACGCATCGCGAAGATGAGTCCAGTAGGACCAGACATAGGCTGAACGCCTGCGAGGTCATAAGCGACCAAGTTAGGCATTGCGCGTCTGATCAGAGAAATCAGAACGGGGTCGAAACCTGCAACAGGGGAGGAAGCGCCAGCAGAGAAACCTGCATTCGCTCCAGTATTGGTGTTAACAGTTGGACCTTCGGAAAGGAACTCGCGCTCTTCGCGGAGAGTTGACTCTTGGTTCTCCAGGAGTACTGCGGTAACAGCTCTACGGTGGGAATCCTTAATTGGATCCATTCCCTCGTAATCGAGGACTGGTGCCCACTTTTCCTGCAGAGCCTCTGTGTTAGGCATTTGCATTTGTTTAAAAAAATTAGTTTGAACGTTTATGATTTAAAAATCAGTTTTTGGCAGCTCTGGAAAGAGTGTCCAAATAGGCTTGCATCATTGGGGATACTTCCTCAGAAATAACCTCATCGGTAGAAACCTCTTCGGAAAGATTCTCAGAGGTGCTTGGAGTTCCGGCGGACTCGGGGAAATAAGATTTTCTCAGAGTTACCAGTTTCTCACGATAGTCTGTCTCACTTTCAAACTCAATATTTTCAGCGAGAGTAGAGAGTTTTTCTTTCTGGGTGTCTGCAAGACCCTCAGAAACAGTGGCGAAAACGCCATCTGCAGAAGACTCAGCTAATCTACGATTTAGAGCAACGTTTCTATCGATTTGCTCGTTGAGTTTACCTTCCATTTCATCTAGTTTATCTACCATGCTCTCAAGTACATTATACTTGTCTTCAGGGATAGTTACATAATGTTCTTCAAAAAGACCCTTCATTCCATCGAGGAATGATTCGGTAATTTCGCTCTTGAGACCTGCTTCTACTGCGAGTGCATTCTCTTGGAACCACTCATCAGCAACATACTCAAGATACGAATCGAGACGCTCAGAGAGTTCTTCTCTGATTGCAACAACTTCTTCTACCAGAGCATTCTGATAGGTTTCGTGCAGAGACTCTTGCATTTCTGCAACCTTAGTCTTAACTGCTGTCTCAAAGATTGTGCGTGCTTTCTCTTCAAACTCTTCGGAGAGTTCTTCACCCTCAAGAAGTGCTTGAACATCTGCTTCGATGTCAAGTCCTTCCTCTTCTACGAGTTCTTCTTCTGTTTCTTCCGCTTCGGTAACAACTTCCTCTTCGGAAACAACCTCATCAGTGGTTGTTTCTTCTTCGGAAACTACTTCCTGCGTTTCATCAACTTCAACTTCTTCGGCTGCAGCAGCACGAGAGTTGACGACATCTCTAACTTGCTTGAGAGTAGCACCTGGCTCTTTCAATCTATTAGAGTCATCATCTGGTCTTGAATTTTCGGGAGTAGGACCGCCGAGATCTTCTACTGGGATTCCAGCAGAAGTCATTGGCTCAGCAGCAGCAGCTCCTTTCGTTACTACGTTTTCCATTTCTTGTAAATTGTTACCAACGGACATTTGAATTATGCGATTAATTAATTAATTACATGTATTTATTTATAATTCAAAGATTTGAGAGGAAATTATTGAATAAATCCAATTTTTTCTCTTCAAGTTGTCTTTGATCTACGAGAGTATTAATTCTCTTCTTGGTTATTTCGGCAAGATGTTCACGAAGGATTCCTCCTTCCCAAACCCATTCTCTACCTTCCATAATTCCATTAACAAAAGCATCTGGGGCAGATGGATCAGCAACGATATCAGCAGCAGTTGCTAACTGAAAATCTTCACCAACAATCTTACATCCTTCACTGGTAGTTTGGAGTGAACCAACACCACGAGAAGAAACGCCAAGCATAACACCTTCATCGAGAAGGGAAGATGCAATTTTACCCATAGGGGTGGAAAGAATTTGTGCCTTTCCTTTAAAGTTATTACCTTCTCTAACTAAAGAAGTAATTTTATGAGAAACGCGGTCAAGATTGACGGTAGGACCATCAGGATGACCAAGTTCGCCAAGAGCACGACCCTTATTAACGAAAGATTCGCAGTAGCGATCTACTTCTTTAGAAAGGGTAGTAATGGGATACATTCTTCCATTACGGTTCTTGAGTTCACCTTGAAGGAATACACCTTCAATGTAAAGTCTCTTATTAGGACCCTTACCTTCGGTAATAATCTGTACGTTTGTTACTTCTTCTGTGATAAGTTTCATTTTTCTTAACCTGTTACTGGATTGCAGTTTTCATCATGACGTTGATATGTTCCGGGTGTTCTGGGAGAATTATCAGCATTTCTTGCTTGATATGTTCCAGGAGTTCTAGGTGTGTTATCAGCATTACGGGCTTGATAGTCCGCATTGAAGTTTTCATAAGTAACACTTGACCACCCTTCATTGCCACCAAATTGTGTGACTGATGTTTTTCCTGGTTGAGGAGAAACAGGATTGCAGTTTTCGTCGTGACGAATGTATGCCATTACTCAGAATCCTCTTCTGTTTCAGTTTCAATTTCATCAACTACTTCATCTGTAGGTTCATCGCCAACTTCAGTTTCAACTTGACCTTCAGGATATTCAAATTCTTGACCGAACATTGCATTAGCAACATATGGTCTAGCAATATCAATACGTTCTGCTGCTTTTGCATACAGAACTTCTTTCATTTTGTCGCTAATATCTGATGATGATCCATCAGTAGCGATCAAATCGACAAGATCTTCCATAAAAATTCAATATGTTAATATAATATATTTATAATTCAGACTTTCTGGTGTCTTTATCGTACTGATTGTTAATTCTTGCAGTTTCTGCATCAACATTAGGATCTGCAGGAACTTGCCCCATTTCCATAGAATCAGCACCCATTCCGGACATACCTGATCCATCTCCACCTTGCATTGATGGGTCAGCAGGTTGTGGTAATGGTTGACCAGTTACTGGATCAATTGACGATGGATCTGGCAAAATACCTTTATTGATTTCATCTTCAATTTGTAGATCAAGTTCAATGATCTCAGAATCGGTTTGACGAAGAACTCTCTTACGAACATATTCGGTAGAGTAGTATTTTCCAATATATGGTTCCATTGTTGCAAGAATGCCAAGTCTATTTTGAATTAACTCAGATTCTTTCAATTCTGCAAACTGATTATCATAAAGGAAGTCATATTGAATATGATCCTTCATCGTTTCCCAATCTTCTGGGGTACAGACATTCTTCAGAATCAATTGAGTTCTGAGCATATCGTTGAACATTTGAGCAAAACGCTTTCTCAAACGACCAACAAATTTTGCAAATTTCAATTCGTCACGAAGAATTTCTGATGATCTCCCCAAATTAAAACCACCATCAGAAGCGATTCTAGACTCAGGTACACCAAGTGCTCTATACAACTTCTTTTGGAAATACTCAATATCTGAGAGTTCTCCTAAATTCTGACCACCAGGAAGAGTTGTTATTTCAGTTCCTCTACCACCTTCTCTACGAGGTAACCAAAAATCTTCCAGCATACTCATAAACTTTTTGTCGTCACGAACTTCGCCAGTTTGTGCGTTATAGACTAGTTTATTTCTATAGCGAGACATAACCTCTTTGAGGTATTGCTCTGCTTTTACTTTTGGAAGATTGCCAACATCAATATAAAAAATACGACGCTCGGGTGCGCGGGAGAGACGATAGATAACAAGCGAATCCTCAATCATTCTCAGTTGATTGAGTGCTTTAATTGCTTTATGCAGATATGATAGAACTGTATTCTTATTTCTATCTACTAAACCAGAAGTGCAATAAGTTACAGAATCTTTTGCAATTTTTACAGACTTTCCTTTACCATTTAAAGATCCTGTTGGATAATTTGGTGATGGAGTATACTGGAAAAACTCTTCAAACTCTGGTCCATTAGCAAAATCTTCATTAGATTTGCCATTTAAATTTATCTTATTGCCTACTCGTGCAAATCCAGTATCATATCTAGTCTCGTCTTTCTTTTCTTGGCGAATATACTTGATCTTTAATGGATCAATATATCTAAGTTCTTTGATACCTTCTTGAGGTGCCTTTTGATCAATTACTTTTAAATAATATACTCTTCCATCTACATACCAATTTCTAAAAATTTCGTGTGACTTTCTATCGAAATCTAAAATTTCTTTGAGATACTTGAACTCTGATCTGATTCTTTTCTTAAGATTGTCGCTTGCATTCAGATTTGATAGTTCGATTTCTACAGGAGAATCATAAAGATCGCTAACGATTGCCTCGTTAACCACATCTTCAATAGCACCATCCGCTTCGGGATGGAGGGACATTTCTCTATATCTTCTAATTAAATCATGTTCTGTTTTATAGACACCTTCAATATCGACATATTGTCCATAAAATCCACTACTAATATAGTTATCAACCCCGTCCTGATTAGTTTCAGGAACGGGGGAAATAACTGAAGGTGACTTGTTTTGCTTGTCGTCAATAGAAAAACCAAAAAGTTTGGCCATAATAACTTAAAGTGCCTATTACCTTCTTCTATTTAGTTGATGTCTTCACCGCCAGCATTTACGCCGCTGCCCTTAGTAGCTTCCCACCACTGAACTTGAAGTTCAACAGTGAATTCTTGGATACCTTGAGCATCATAAGAAAGTTCGATTGGTGATACCTGAGTCGGGAATACATCGTAAAAACGATATGATCTCAGAGTAGAACCGTCACGATCTAACTGATAAACGTAAGCATCTGATTGATAATCTGCTGGATTAACCAGACCAGTATTATCAGATACTCTGTTAATCGTATTCATCCAACGCTCAAAGGCAGAGCGGATTGAAAAGTCCGTATCGTTCAGAACTGTAACGGTCCAAGAATCGAAGGTTCTATCACCTGCGATTTTTAGAACACGACCTCTGAAAGGTACTTCGATCTGAGCAATGTTAGATGCAGGCATATTTGCACCTTTGACCAGGAATCTTGATTTCTCAAGAACTACTGAGTCAGGTTGCGCTGTATCAGGGAACTGAAGAACGACTTCAAAGAGGTTGGCGCGAGCGCCACCACCCGTTAACTTACTCTTGAAGTCGGTAATTTTCCTTAGTGGGGGTGGATTAATTTGATTTCTAGATGGCATTTGAGTTAACCTCTACTTGAATTAAACGGAGCCGATTACTTCTTCAAAAGCAACACCAGTTCTGGTGGCAATGAAGGTAAGACCAATGAAGTTGATCGATCTTGCTGGTTTGATGAAGATGTCCGCTACAAACTCATTGCTATCGATAACGGCAGCAGTATTGTTTGTTTCATCACAAATAACAACATAATCTTGGATACCTCTCTTAGACTGAACGTCACGGAGGAATGGTTCAACAATATTTACAAAGTTAGTTCTTGTAATTTCATCGTTGAACTCGAACAGGAAGTCCTTAGCAGCAGCGGCGATTGCATCTTCTAAGAAGATAAACAAGCGACGAACGTTGATTCTATCGAATGCGGAAGACTTACCAAATCCAGTTTTATCACCAAATAGGATAATACCTGCTCCAGGAGAGAAGATAATTGGATTGATTCTGTTAGAGTACAGAGCGTCTCTTTGCTTTCTACCTGGATTGTATGCCAGTTTGACAGCATTGAGAATTGCACCTCTTGAAGTTCCAGCAGGTGAGAACCAAGGGAACTGTTGAATATCAGTTCTAGCACAAGTGCCTGCGATGTCTCCATTTAGAGGAACATAACGGAAAGTATCGTTGAAGCGGTCGTACATATACTTGTAACCACTATCAAATATGCCGTAAGTTGTAGAACTTAGTGGTGCATAGAACCCAAGAACGTTATTAGTAATAGTGTCAACATCATTGACAGTTACTGTTCCGACTTGACTATCACTCAAGAATGCTGCTCTATATGGCGAAATGAATGCAACTGCATCTTTTCTTTCTTCAGCAACTGCAATGCACTTTTGTGCGATTCCTTGAGAAGTTTCTTTATCATACTTGGCAGATCCCATCAGAATGAAATCTACTTCAAACTCTTCAGTGTTTTCAAACTTAGTGAGACCTGAAATAATATCATCGGCACCACAATCCAAAGAACCTGCGCTAGTTAAATTGGTTGAACCGCCATAGTTTCTACCACCTGCCATTGCAAGTGAAAGTGAACCGCATCCACCAAAGTTTACACCATCTGCATTTTGATCCCAACCAGTGTCAGCATCAAGTTCCGATTGTGCTCTACCATTGTCGGCGAATGCAATTGCAGTTGTTCCTGCAGGTGCAGAACCACCAAAGATATAGCGAGAGTTGGTATAAAGGTACTTTCTCCAATAAGAAGGAGAACCTACAGAATATTCAGCATCCTTTGCTTTGGAAAGGTTGAGGTGCTTTTCTAGGATTGAACCTGCATTTCCAGTAACCAATCCCTTGTCATCAATAACGACAACATGAACTTCATCAAATCTAGAGTTTCTATTTGCAGCAAACTCAGAAGTTCCGGGACGGTTTGATAGTTGATCCCACTCAAGTTTAGCTGGATCACCGTTAAAGTCAGTAGAACTCAGTTCAATATACTGATTTTCAAACCAGTCTTTTTCAGTAGTGTAAGAACGAGTTGCTAAAGGTGCTTCGAGGACAGCAGTGTCTGTGGTATGAATACCAATGCTTCCTACGTTTGTGAGGGCATATACACTGTTCTGAGTGTAGTCTGCATTGCTTACTGTTCCTGCAGCAGAAACGTGTGCAATAAGTTTTGTGGATATTTGACCATCACCAACTTCAGTGATAACACCTTGGAAGAATCCATCGATTGATCTTGTTCCACCTGTCGCTGCAGGAACAGTTGCTCCTGAAGTAACTGCCTGTGTAAATCCATAACCAACGTTAATATTGGCAGTAGAGATTCCAGTCAGAATTTGATCCGCCTTGGCATCAATAATTCCAATTCTGATTCCGTTTGCCCAAGTTCCTGGGTTTCTTGCAGCAACTGTTACGTTGGTAATTGAATTGTCATCATATGCAAGTTGCTCATAATGTTCAGTACTCTTGATTCTTATGCTGGTTGCTGAACCAACATATGCATTTTTAAGTCCCGTTCCATTAGTGATATCAAAATCATCTGCTCTAGAAACTCTCAGAGTTCCTCCGTAAGCAAGATAGGATGATGCAACCATCCAACTCTCATAATGCTTATCTGTTGAATATGGTCTGCCGAAAGTGTTTAAGAGATCGTCCTCGTTTTCAATAAACTGTGGAAGATCTACAGGTCCCTTGGCAAAAGGAGCAACAATCGCCCCAATAGAGCCAGAGACTGGATCGACTCTTCCAATAGTT
>Ga0187219_1001573_pt1 | contig 10919 bp, 16 predicted proteins | sample 13SPOviralmetaG_FD_130162 | JGI IMG/M metagenome (GOLD analysis project Ga0187219, IMG submission 130162) | Marine viral communities from the oligotrophic San Pedro Time Series (SPOT) site, San Pedro Channel, CA, USA - 13 SPOT_SRF_2010-07-21... | ecosystem: Environmental > Aquatic > Marine >... | reverse complement strand
TGAAGAAGTTCTATCTGAACCAGATGTTCCAGTAGTTGCAGAACTGGACTTTACAAATACAATTAATGATTTTGATGGTGAGGTAGTTGTAGAAGATCAACAGATAGTAGAAACTGTAGAAGTTGAAGATGGAGATGGTTTTCAACAAGTCGATGATAATATCGAAGGTGAAAAATTGCAGATGGAAGATGATATCGAAAAAGAGATTGCTGCATTAGAAAATGAGGCTGTTGAAGATGATACTGCACCTGATTTTGTAAAGGGTAATGCTAATCAAGAGGACGATATTGAGAAGGAACTTGCAGAATTAAAGAATAGTGAAAATTCAGATAACAAGAAAGATGCACCAAAACCAAAGACAAAGAACGAAAAGATAAAACTACTACTTGCTATGAAAGCAATAGAACTAACAAAAAAACTTGAGAAAGAGGTAAGTCTGGAACAGAATATGATAATGCAAAGACAACTACTTGCGTTGATTTCATATGTGCCAGGCTTTGATTATAATGAGAAGAAATTACCACAGACTAATTTCTATCCACCAAAACCAACAGTTGACCATGCCTATGCAAGGTGGTTCTTAAATGACCCTAATTTTGGTTTGATGGAAGATTCACAATATAATTTCAAATAGGAGAGAGAAATGGCAGAAATAGAATACGGTGGAATTAAAGTAGGGGGTTCTAAACTTCTACTTGTTTTGCCACTAGTGGGAACAATTGGTGGTGGACTATGGGCCGGATTTGAGTTCTACAAAGACTACATGGATATGAAAGAACAAATCCAAAACTATGTTGCACCAGACTTGTCAGAGTTTGACAAACAACTTGCAGTTATCACAGAAGAGATGTCACTTACCAGAGAAGAGGTAAAAATCATCAGAGATTCTATCGGTGAGCAAGTAGACTTCATGCGTGATACCAAACACGACTTGCGTGGTGACTTGGTTCGTATGGAGAAGATACTGGACAAGGTTGAGAACGACATTGATGCAGTAGAAGATGAAGCACAGGCACTTATGGACAGAACAAAATCGGATGCAAGACAGATGATTGAGGATGCAGGCAATCGTTTCAACGATAAGGTATCTGGTATGGAAGGTTATGTCAAAAGAGAACTGACTTCACTTGAAAATGACCTTGACAGAAAGTTGCAAAAAAGTTTGGATAATCCCCTCGCAAACAGGTAGTAAACAATAAATACTTCTGAGAGATTGAGGGAGAGGTTTATTGATTGACCCATTTAGTGCTATTGCCGCTGCAACAACGGCATTCAATACTGTAAAGAAATTTGTTAATGCCGGACAGGATTTTGAGAATACTGTCGGGCAGATGGGCAAGTGGTATACTGCTGTATCTGATTTCCGTAAGGGTCATCAGATGAACAAGAAACCACCCATGTTCAAAAAGTTGTTGGCGGCAGGAAGTGTAGAAGAGGAAGCATTACGCCTTCTGATGCACGAGAAGAAGATAACAGAGCAGGAAAAAGAACTCCAACAAATGCTCAATATGAGATACGGTTACGGTACTTGGGATGAACTCAAAGAGATGCGTAGAAAGATACGAGCGCAACGTGAGAGGGATATCTACAGACAGGCAGAACTGAGAAAAGACCTTATAGAGACTATATCTATTTCTATTGTAGTTGCTATTGGTATAGTGTTTATAGGTGCTATTATCTATTTCATTGGTTCAGCACAGGGTAAGTGGTAATGGGTTGGGTTGTGTTTATCTTGTTTTTTCTTATTATAAGTGCTTTACTGGCATTCGTGATTCATGTTGACTACCACCTAGATAATCCCCCAGACTATCCTCAGACTGAAGCAGAAGCAAATGTGGAGTTGATGAAGATGCGTATCAAACACGCACTTGGAAGGATGAAGACCGAATGGGATGGCTCGCAGTAGTAGTTGCTACATACGGTACATTACTTACTGTACCTACGGTTTATTCATCGTATGAACAGTGTATGTATCACGCAGAGAAGATTGAAGACCAGAGAAGGTGGACTATGGATTCGCCCACTATAACGGTCAAGTGTGTTATTAATAATAAACCCTAGCAGAATTAGCAGCAGAACTTGAACCATCTCTTGTAGCAACTGGTAACGGTACTATTGGTGCAGATGGCGGTGGTGTTCTATTCGGCGGCACACCCATAATAACTACATTGTTACTCTGTGCTTGTGCAGTAGTCAATTCAGTTGAAGAATCATTTATTGCTTGTCCAGTTTTTACATTATCATTTGCTGGTGCAATAGCAGGTTTTTTCAACTTACGTTTAACAAGTTCTGCCCTAAGTAATTCTTCCGTCTTTTTATCAACATCATCATCATCTAAGATTGCTTGTAACTGTTCGTTAGTTGCGTTTCCAATAAGGTTTTCATTTACTACAGACTTGCCGAGTATATTTTTATTGAAGAGTCCTGTTTCTTGTGCTTGGTCGATAGCATCCATTGACTTGAATTCATCAGACTGAGTATCTACTTTTTTACCAAAAAGGAAATTAACTGCCGCAGCAGGCATGATACTTTCTGCTAAAGACCGTATATCCAAATCAAACAGTCCAGCGAAGAACTTACCAACTTTTGCTAAACTTTCTGAAATAAAAGTTTTAAGACTAAATTCTTCATCTGGAGAACCAAATTCAAACATATTTTTGATTGCATTGACTGCCATATCAATAGGTTTAAAGAAAATATCTGTAACATTACCAAAGATAGCTGTGAAGTTTTCTAAACTGAAGTCACCAGAAAATATTGATTTAATGGATGTCCATATTTCGCCTATTTTACCCTCTACAAATTTAAACAATTCCATTTCAGTAACAAAAGATGATACCTTTGTAAATCCCTCTGTAAATACTTCTTTGGTTTTATTAAATCCATCTGTTATAGATGTAGACATTGATGTTATACCTTTGGATATAGTCTCCTGAGAAACAAGACCAAATGTAAGTCCAGAACCAATGCCTGCTATAGATTCTCTGAGGATACTTGACTTTGTGGCGTTCTCCTTCTTTGCTTCTTCCAATCCGGCAGTAACACCATCAAACACACCCATAAGAGCGGTTACACCAACACCAACAATGGGTAAGAACTTTGCACCTCTAAGTAAACCCCTACCAACAGCCATAGCACCTTTTGCTGTGGCGGTGCCTGCAACTTTAGCGCCTTTTGCTACGGCGCCGCCTGCAACCTTAGCACCCTTCCCAAGACCAGTAACCGATTTTTTCAGTGCATTTGCTGCTGAAGTCTTCAAACCTTTACCCATTTTGCCGAGGTCAAGACCAGCAAGAGTTGCTGCTAACTTAAATGCCTTAACACCCAACTTCAAAGCACCAAACACCAATCCTGGCGCCAACAAGGTTGCTATTCCTGCTAACCCTGCTACTAAACCTAGAGGGTTATCAACATCAAATATCGCCTTAAAATTCTCAAAAGTCATATCATTGAAGAACGTCATTAATCCTTCACCAAAAGGTTTTAATGTACCCTCGTAAAACTTTTGTATTGCCGGAACTATATTTTCCATAATATATTTTTTAGTATCTACCCAATACTTACTATTCAGAAACGCAATAATAGCAACAGCAGCAGCTCCGAATGCTGCTTTTTTAAGCATACTCATCAATCCGCCTCGTAATGCTTTTGCCTTTTCTTTAGCAAAATTACCAAAACTTGTTGACAGACTTAGTATACCTGTTTTCAGTCCACTAATACCTTTCAGTATTCCTTTAGAAAGACGACTCTGTTCTCTCTTACCCTCAGTCTGAGCAGAGGCGTTACCGTCTAAAGCTTTTTGTTGTTTTTTGGCCGCATTTTCTTTTCTAGTTTCAGCAGCTTTTCTACCAGCCGCCTGTCGCTTTGCGTCCTTACCCTGTTCTGCAATCTCTTTTGCTACAGTTTCCATTGCTACAGCTGTAGCAGGGTTTCCAGCAATCTGATTTAAGAGTTGGGTTTGTCGTTTAGTTTCTTCTACGAGTGATTTGAAATCTGCCATTTACTTATTTCTTCTTATCTGTGTAAGCGTTTGCGCCAAAGTATGCGGCAACAATTGCTGAAGTAGCAACGAAGTAAGTCGGAGCAATATCTCCAATAATATTCGCCGCTGTATCATAACCTAACATTGCTGTAATCAAAATTGCGCCTGGATAGTTGAATATACCCATCAAAGCGAACCATGTCATATATCTCATTGCATCTCTTCTTGCGTCCACATCTTCAAATTCTTTGCGTTTGAATTCGAGATACATTTGATGCTCAACATCATCTACTTGTCCATCACCATTTGTATCTGCCGGATGCGCCTTGCTGTCTTCTGTCATAGTTCTCTCTCCCTATGTTTATTTATTCCGATTCTCTGCGGCTCTTTGTCTTTCTCTTAACTTTTCGTCTTCCAAATATTGCATGAGTAGAGCAACATATATTTCCCTCTCCCATGGCATCATTTCTTCTATTTCCGTTAAAGAATAGTTGTGGTGTTGCATTAGTCCAAAATTAGTCTTGTAGTAATTTTCTAGACTATTGTGAGAGAGGGATATTAAAAAAAATCTTGCATTCCCTCAAGTACAACTTCACTCTCAACACCAGTATTAGGGTTCTTTACTTTAATCGGATGTTTCACTTTAGGCATAGTATTGAAAAACTCTTGAACCTTTTCAAACTGTTCGTGTGACATAGATTCAACAAACTCATCTAATTCAGACTTCTCCATATCAGTTTTCTCATAAACATTTTCGCTGTCATATATCTGTCTGATACACGCTTTAACAACATCAAACATCGCCTCAACTTCATCATCTCCAGATAAAGACTTAATCGAATCTACCTTTGGGTAATCCATAATCATACCAATATCATCAGTTATTTTGATGTTATTGTCATGTCCAATTTCTTTAACGCACTGTATTTGCATCAAATCTACTTTTACAGCAACTGTTGTAGTACCATCATCTGGACAAGTAATATTCAAGTCTACAACTTCTCCAACAGACTTTGCTCTCAAATTAATAAACATATATTCCAAGTCGAATGTTGGAAGTGTTTCTGCCTTAACCTTATGAAAAGTACAAGCATTGATTACATCTTTTAGTGCTCTCATTATATCAGAATCTTTTCCTGATTGTTGAGCAAGCATGAGTGCCTTTTCTTCCTTTACAAGAAAGGGTCGAAACTCAATTTTTTCACCTGTACTTGGGAGTGTCAACTCATATTTCGCCGAAGCGAGCTTTGGTAATGCCATAATATTTCTCCTATTGCATTATTAAAAATCAAAATCTAGTCCTCCGAAACTAGATAATGTACGTCCTCTTTGTGCCAATGGTTGGGTAGCAAGAATAGGTTTATAATTTAAATTGATAACCTTTCCTAAACTGTCAGTGTGAAGATGCTCTCTAAAAACAAATTCAACATTTATCTGTCCAACATCTGCACTACTTTGTGCATACTCAATTGCACCAATTGTCTTTGGATAACATTCTGTTAGTGTTATTCCTGCCGTTCTTTGTTCATTCTTATTTAACTGGTAGATTTCAATATTTCTTTTATAATTGTCGTAGTATTCTAAGTTATATGATTCTGGTTTATATATCATATCCATCCAGTTCATAAAATATGTTCTTTCAAAATGTTCACTAGACAAATAGAAGTTCATAGATATGGTTTCTGCATATGTAACTCCCTGTGCCATTTCAAAGGTTGGGCCATAAACATTTTCGTTGGTAACAGTTCTCAGATTTTTACCTGGCATCACTGCACTAACAACTTTAAATGATGTGTGTCTATTGTCTGAACCGCTGTTTCCTGTTTCTGTGGGAGATGTAATAATAACCTCAAACCTATTCAGAAACGCAGGGCCGCCCTTATCATAAAACTTGGAGATGAATTCTTGTAGTGCCATTATGGACTCCTAGGCTGTCGGGTTGCCGTTCTAGAATCTGCATACACTTGCGTTTCCTGTGCCCGTACAAACTTTTGTACTGGTAACAAAACTGCAACCATCATCTCATCTGCATCAATTCTACGATACGGTGATTTAACATGGTCATACAGATATTTTTTCACTGTTGGGCGAACCAACTGGTTTCTTTTTATCCTATTCCATGTCAATCTAATTCTTGTATTTTCATCAAACTTATCATCACTTGCATATTCAGACATTATGTTCAACAATCTAACACGCATTGGTATAGAAAGATAATGGAAGTTCAATCCCATAAATCCTTCACGCATTGGTGTTGTGGTCTGTATAGGTAAAATCAAAGGGAACTTATCATAGTATGGAAGTACGTTCTTGTCATCTTTATATTTTGGACTATACATGAAGAAATTCATTCTAGCAATATGAGGACGTACACCTACCTTGCCCTCACGAATCAATGTTCGTGAAGGCACTTCACCTAGTTCCTTTACCTTCTCACGAAACCAACGAACACTACGGTCTTTACCGCCAGTCTTTTTAAGTATGCTTTCAATTATATCTGCCATACTTCTATTTATACGTTATCCCACATGGTCTTCAGTAAGAATCTTAAATTCTATATTTCTGTCATTACACCATTCAATCGCTGCATCCCACTTTGCCTTGTTGACACCCCATGTACGAACCTCATTGATGAATCGTTGTGTCTTACGTTTGGGTATAGGGGGAGGGCCGCATTGTGCTTTGGGTTTGACTTCAATCAACATCTTTTTGATTGTACCGTCTGACTGTTTTACTTTGATGTAGAAATCTGGGAAGTACCTATGCATCCTACCATCAAGGGGTGATATATAGGGTATGATAATCTCTTCAGAGCCCCATTCGATGATTGCATCACTTCTATCACAGTATAGCATAAACCTACGTTCCCATGAAGAACGATAGACGATGTTGTTATAATCGCCTCTATATTTTTGGGGTTTATTGGGAACATATCTTCCCTTATGTGGTTTATATGCCATTACAATCCGTATAAATACTTTCACAAGGTTATCGTAGGACTATTTATATGGCACTTATAGGAAACATAAAAAGAGAAAATGAAAATAGCATTGGGTCTAACTTTATAAGTTATCCAAAAGAACTCGGTACTATGGAGAGAAGTAAGCATTATGTAATGTTCTTTATCAATGTACAAACAAGTGCAACCATTGACTTTGAAGCGAAAAGTGCAGAAGACAAAGCAATGGCGGCATTTTATCAGGATGACCGATTTGGTTATAGTCCACCAAAATCTAAAACTAGGACAGATGGTTCTACTGTTACTCAGAAAAGAGCTCCAACAAAAAGACTATCTCAAGCAATTGCATTGTATATGCCCGCACAACTTAACATGAGTCAAAAGGCAGGATATGGTGAAGCAGAAATTGGTGTTGCTGTTGCGAATGTTATGGCTGGTTATGATGCAGTTCAATCAGACGCATCATTTAACGAACTGGCAAAAAGGTTTATAGGTCAGGGCGAAAATATAGTAAAAGATATGGCTACTGGCGCTTTAGATGCAGTTGCTACTGGAGCAAAAGCAGCAAGAGATATCAGTCAGGGCAGGGTTCGTAACAACAGGTCAGAGATGGTATTTGAGGGTATTGATAGAAGGTCTTTTGCATTTACATTTAAGATGTTACCTACCTCTGCTGAAGAAGCACAAGCTATCGAAGATATTGTCACAGCATTTAGATATCACGCAATGCCAGAGATTGATGGTTCTGACCCTACTGGACGGACAATGACTATACCTTCTACGTTTGATATTGAATATCATCCCAATACTCACCTACATAAAATATCTACATCAGTTCTAGAATCAGTTGATATTCAGTATGGTGGAGAACGAGTACAATTCTTTACAGATGACCAACCAGTAGAAACACAGCTTACACTGAACTTTAAAGAACTAGAAATCATTACAAAGAAACGTATAATGGATGGATTTTAATCATGTCTTATTTTAAAAAGTTCCCTAAAATTGTTTATGATGTCCAAACTTCTGGACAGTTTGTTCTAATGACAAATCTAACCAGAAGGGTTAGGTTCAGAGATTTTGTAAAGAATAACCAAGTTGCATTTGATTTCTATGATGTGAAGGCGGGTGAAACGCCAGAATATATTGCACACGAGTTCTATGGTGATTCAGAACTTCATTGGGTTGTGCTGATGGCGAATGACATTGTAGACTACTATAATGAATGGCCTATGACACAACATTCATTTGAGAAGTTTGTAGAAAGTAAGTACGATGATGTAAACGGTATTCACCACTACGAGTATCCACAAACCTCTGGAGATACAACCATTCTAATTGAACAACCTGTTGATGATGCAAATAGTATCCCAGCAGGGTCTACACCAATAACTAACTATGAGTTTGAAGACAGGTTACAGGATACAAGAAGAAGAATAAGACTAGTATCACCAGAGTTTATATCTCAAATAAAAAAAGAATTCAAAAATAGGATGAACGGATAAAAGATGGCGGATTTCAAATACGCTGGTGAATTTATTATTGAAGAATGTACTCTCTGTACGGTAGGTGGACTAGAACTAGACCTAAAAGAACAATTCAGTAATATAAGTATTTTTGAGGATATCTACTCAAATTCAATCACTGGTAATATATCATTTATTGACACAAACAACTTGACTGCTAACGCTTCTATTGTAGGACAAGAGAAGTTGCGTCTTTTCATTATGTCTCCAGATGCAGATGATGATACTGACCGTTCAATTTGTATTAATTTTACAGATAGTCCATTACACGTTTATCAGGTTGCAAACAACGTCAATATCAACGACAGAACAAAGGTATTCACTCTTAGATTTACAACTGCTGAGTTTGTAAGAAACCAAAGAATTAGAGTTAAGCAGTCCTTCTCTGGAGAGCCATCTGATATCATCAAAACTATTGTCAGAGGAGAAGAGTACTTGAATTCCAAAAAGGAGTTCTACTACGAAGAGTCCACTAACCTGTTCAAGATGATTGCCCCCAACAAACGTCCATTCGATTTCATTAACGATTTATCTAAACGGTGTCTATCAAAAGACTACAATTTCTCACCAAGTTTTCTATTCTTTGAGACTTGCGAGGGATATTTCTATAGAACCATTGACAGTATGATGGATAGAAAGAATCCTAAGATGGTATATAGAGAACTCACACCATCAGAAGACCAATCTAAAGTTGTACTTAATCTTAGCAATATCCTTAGTTATGATGTTGTGAGTTCTAGGGATACCGTGTTACAGGCACGAGCAGGGATGCTCTCATCAAACTATCTGGAAGTCGATACGTTCAACAAAACCTTTACTAAGTTTGCATACGACTATTCAAAGGATTATGAAAAACAGGTCAACGTAGATGAATACAATGGATACGGTTCTGAGAAGTCTATCCCTCTATCCATGGCTAAAGATGACTATGGCAATAAGATAACAGAATATCCAGAGACAACGCAGTATCTTCAGTACACGCAGAGAAACAAACCGGCAGACGATGGTGGACAGTTAAACCCAGCATATGATATTGATGTGGATTATAACGGACATGATATCTGGTTACAGAAAAGAATGTCTAGAAATGTTTCTATGGACACTGCAATCACCCTCAGAATTGCTGTAGCAGGAAACACAGCAGTTCATGCTGGAGACTTGATTGGAGTACAGTTAAAGAATCAATCAACTGGAGATGATGAGTTAGACCCATATCTCTCTGGTAAATACCTTATCAAAAACCTGAGACACGAGTTTAAGAATGGCCCAGGCAAGATGATGCATGACTTACATATAGATTGTGTTCGTGATGCCGTACAGAGTGCATATCCATCATCAGGTGTGACAGCAACAGATGGTGGAAAGAAGATAGATAAAATATTACCAAAGGGCGATGAAGATTCATCCCCACAATCATTCTAAGGAGACAACTGACAACACTAGTTTGTTATGATAACCATTAACCAAACATAGAGGTAACAAATGACAACCAAACTCAAAAATCGCCTAAAGAAAATGACATTTCAGAAGACACTAGATAGAGAGATAAAAGTTGAGAATACCAAGGAAACTAAATACTATGAGGAAATGTACAAACAGCGAACTATGGAGTTGTTAGGAATAAAACATGAAGAACTTTACGGAACTACAAGAGGGAGTCTATGATCCCAATATATTCAAGGCAATCTTCTTAGCAGGAGGGCCTGGCAGTGGCAAGTCTTATGTAGTTAGAAGAACTACTGGTGGACTTGGTATGAAAATTGTAAACAGTGATGATATCTATGAAAAGATGTTGAATGATGCTGGACTAGAGACTACACCAGAAGACATCTTTTCAGACAAAGGACAGGAAATTCGTGTAAAGGCAAAAGCTGTCACCAAACGTATGCAGACTAACTTCTTGAGTGGTAGACTAGGACTTATCATTGATGGTACTGGTAAAGACTACGACAAGATTGCAAAACAGGTACAGGGATTGAAAAACATTGGATATGAATGTTCTATGATTTTTGTCAACACCTCACTGGATACTGCACAGGAACGTAATAAGAAAAGAAAACGTACACTGCCTGAAGACCAAGTAACTCAGATGTGGAATGAAGTGCAATCAAATATAGGTAAGTTCCAAAGGTTATTTGGTGGTTCTAATATGATTATTGTAGACAATAACGATGCTGGTGAGGATGTGTTTGCGAAAGTGTGGAAACGATGTATGTTACTAGTAAAGAAGAAAGTAACGAATCACCTTGCTAAAAAGTGGATAAATCAAGAGTTGAAGAAGAAGAAACGATAAAAACAATAAAAAAACTTTCTAAGGCCCTGTTTTTACAGGGTCTTTTTTTGTCTTTTTTGCTTGACATTTGTTCTAAAAACAGGTATTATCTATAAGTAAGATGAGTTGAAAGAGAAAGAGATAAAAAATGTTTCGTATGAATGATTTCCAGATTGTAGA
>Ga0187219_1001565_pt1 | contig 10954 bp, 6 predicted proteins | sample 13SPOviralmetaG_FD_130162 | JGI IMG/M metagenome (GOLD analysis project Ga0187219, IMG submission 130162) | Marine viral communities from the oligotrophic San Pedro Time Series (SPOT) site, San Pedro Channel, CA, USA - 13 SPOT_SRF_2010-07-21... | ecosystem: Environmental > Aquatic > Marine >... | reverse complement strand
TTTACAGATGACAAAGGTACAGAAGGTTTATTCGCTGCTATTAAAGATAGAGGTCATGAGTACCAAAATTTTGCAGGAACAGGTGATGGATCAGGCGCTTTGGCTGACTTCGATACTATCTTGGCTCAATTAGATTTTGAAGGTGCTATTGAAGAAAATATGATTTTCTGTAATAGATCTTTAGCTTTATCTATTGACAACATGATAGCAGAAGTAAACGCAGGTTTTTCAGGCGGTGCTTCTTATGGTTTATTTGAGAACGATTCTGAAATGGCATTAAACTTCGGTTTTGATGGATTTAGAAGAGGTTCTTATGATTTCTATAAGACTGACTGGAAATATCTAAATGATGCTTCAACTAGAGGTTTAGCACCAGATATCGAAGGTGTATTAGTACCTGCTGGAACATCTACAGTTTATGACCAAATGCTAGGATCAAACATTAGAAGACCTTTCTTACACGTAAGATATAGAGCTTCTGAGGCTGATGATCGTAGAATGAAGTCATGGGTTACTGGTTCAGTTGGTGGAGCTTACACGTCATCTTTAGATGCTATGGAAGTTCACTTCTTATCTGAAAGATGTCTAGTTACTCAAGCGGCTAACAACTTTATGTTGTTTACTACTTAATAACATCAAAATTATGCTAGGGTGCTTCGGCACTCTAGCTTTTTTATTAACTATTATATTATATTATGTCAAAACAAAAATCTAGTATAGATGGATCTTGGGAAATAAAAGATCGTCTTTATACACTATTAAACAAAAACCCACTAACATTAAGGTTAAATTCAAAACATTCACTAAGATCTCCTTTGCTTTTCTTCGATGAAGGTAATGGATCTCAAAGAGAATTAAGATATGCTACTAATATGTCTAGCCCTTTCGTTGATGAACAAAAAGGAACAGCAACATTGGGTCATATTGTTTTTGAATCAGGTCGTTTGTTTGTTCCGAAAGAACAACAAAACTTACAGAAACTTTTATCTTTATATCATCCAAAAAGAGACAGGGAGTATGCTGAATACAGACCAGAGCTACTAGCAGAATCAAGCGTTGATACGCTGGAGCTAGAAGTAGATGCAATGATAATAGCTAGAGAATTAGAAATAGACCATGCAGAAGCAATACTAAGGGTTGAAATTGGATCTAAGGTAGTTAACATGAGTTCTAAAGAAATAAAAAGAGATATATTGCTATTAGCTAGAAATAATCCTGCTTTGTTCTTAGAATTAGCCAATGACGAGAAAATTCAATTAAGAAATGTAGCTATATTAGCCGCAGAATCTAGAATAATAAAATTAAGCGAAGATCAAAGATCGTTTAGTTGGGCTAGCAATGGTCGTAAACTTATGACAGTACCATTTGAAGAAAACGCATATTCAGCTATGGCTGCTTGGTTTCAGACTGATGAAGGGTTAGAAGTTTACAAATCAATACAGAAAAAACTTAAATAATAAGTGATTATAATCATTAGGGGTCGCGATTGGCGACCTCTTTTTTAAAATATTTATAATGGCAGTAGACGTAAACAGCGTATACCAAACAGTGTTAACAATCCTAAACAAAGAACAAAGAGGATATATGACACCGTTTGAGTTTAACAAAATAGGAACTCAAGTACAAAGAGAAATATTTGAAAGATACTTTCAAGATCTTGCTCAACAAGCTAGAGTCCAACAAACCGAAGTAGACTACGCTGACAGACTAGCCGAAATAGAGAAAAAAATAGAGTATTTTAGAACTTCTATCTTACCTACTTATAATGTAGGTGGTGATTACTTTGAAATACCAACAAATCTTTATAGATTAAATGAGGTGACATATAGACCATCTCTAACATACACAACATGGACTCCACTTGCTGGTGCAATCTCATATAACAACGATTATATAGAAGCTCAACCAGTGACTAGACACGAGTTCAACTTGCTAAGAAGATCTACTTTAGCAACTCCCACCAAAGAATACCCTGTATACCTATACGAAGAGAATAAAATAAAAACAACTCCACAGTTAGCTACAACAGCAGGTCAAACTCCTATAGAAATAAGTTATATTAAAAAACCAGAAGATCCTGTGTGGGCTTATACAGTTGGTACTTTAGGTGAATTTAATTATGCACCAGCCGGTACATCAGGAACAGTTATACCAACCACTGGGTCTGTAGATTTTGATTTAGACAATAGTGAGTACACTGAATTAGTTATTAATATACTATTTTATGCCGGTGTAGTCATAAGAGATCCACAGATAGTACAGATAGCATCACAAAAGATACAACAAGAAGAAGTAAATGAAAAAGCTTGATAAATGGGATTAATAAAAGAAACTAACGCACAGTATTACTCTGGTCAACATGTAGTAGAGGTATCATCAGGATCACCAGGTCAAAATGATTTTGTATTTAGTAATTTCAATACTAAATTACAAAGTAGACTTGCGCCAAATGGTACAACTCTTAATTCTACTTCTAATTTTGAATTATATTACATAGCAAGTTTTGGAACACCACCTGTTTTAGTAAATGATAATTCATTGAAAATTATAGATGCTAATGGAACTAGAGTTTTAACATCATCATACTATAGTGGTGGTTTCATGATGTGTCAATTAAAAGATTTTGCAGTACAGTCAAACTATGGTAGCTACGAATACGTAGCACTAAGTGATATTATAAATAATTTTTTAGCAGCTTACGTTGGACCTGACAATATAATAACTAGAGTTAGAAGAAGTGATGTACTCTTCCACGCTAAAAGAGGTTTGCAAGAGTTTTCGTATGACACGTTGAGAAGTATTAAATCTCAGGAGCTAACTATTCCACCTAGCTTATCTGTGCCTATACCACAAGACTACGTTAATTATGTTCGGTTATCCTGGATTGATAAGGGTGGTGTTAGAAGAATTATATATCCTACTAATTTAACTACTAATCCTACAGAATTACCAATACAAGACGCCGGTGGCATTCCTATACAAGATAATAGTGAAGATAACTTAGAAGCTAATCTATCTATAACGGAAGACAGATGGAAAAACCAACAATGGAATTTTGAGCAAAACTGGCAACAGTATCCTTGGGGAGATTATTGGGGTTATTATCCCACATTAGATTCTTATGGAAGACTATACGGTCAACAGCAGCAGTATGCGCAAGCAAACGGATGGTATACTATAAATGAAAGAACTGGTATGTTTTCTTTTAGTAGTGACTTAGCACAAAAAATTATAGTATTAGAATACACATCAGATGGTTTAGGTTACGACGAAGATACTAAGGTTCCTAAAATGGCTGAAGAAGCTATGTATAAACATATACTGTACAGTTTGACCTCAGTAAGAAGAAACATGCCAGAGTATGTAGTGCAAAGGTATAAAAAAGACAGATATGCAGCTCTTAGAAACGCTAAAATAAGGTTAAGCAATATTAAACTAGACGAGTTTGTACAAGTAATGAGAGGTAAATCTAAATGGCTTAAACATTAAACATGGCTGAAAGCAAGAACACTTTTATAAAGTCCAAAATGAATAGAGATTTGGACGCTAGGCTTTTACCTAATGGTGAATATAGAGAAGCTGTTAACGTATCGGTAAGTCAATCTGAAGGCGCTGATGTAGGAACTCTACAAACTGTATTAGGTAACATATTAGAGACTAACTTAAATATAGAAGATTGTAACGTTGAAATAATTGGTTATTTCGTTGATCAACAAGGTAAAAATATATATTTATTTTTAACTAATTTTATAGACACGTCTGTAGATTTGTTAAGCTCTTATCCTTCTGATGAAGCTATATGTAACATATGGAGATATAATATAGAAACCGAGGAAAAAGTAAAACTTGTTGAAGGTAAGTTTTTAAACTTTTCATTAACTCATTACATTGAAAATATAAATCTTTTAGAAGATCTTCTGTTTTGGACAGATAACCGTAATCAACCTAGAAAAATAAATATAAACAAAGCTAATCCTGGTAGATTACCTAATCCTTCCTACTATACAAACGACGATCAAATAAACGTTGCAAAATACTATCCTTTTGAACCTATATCTTTGTTAAAGGATTATATAGTAGATTACTCTATAACTAGTCCAGGTGGAATTGGAGATAGCGAATATAATAGTTATTTAAATGAAGTAGTTCCAACAGCTGGAGGATCTGGAACAGGTTTAACTGTTAGAATAACTACTGCAATATCAGTTGGTCCAAATATTGGGCAATTAACAGGTTTAGAAATAGTTGATCAAGGTTTTGGATACGAAGATGGAGACGTTATTGAAATAGCTCCTAGAATTGGTGAAGCAGAGATAACAATAACAGTTGAGTCTCAAACAACCATGAAAGATACTTGTACTGAATTTCTTCCAGCTTATAACTCTTTTCCGGCTACTGCTACTGTTAATCTAACTAAAGGTAATCCGTTTAATGTAAACGCAGGCGAAAACTCAAATTTAGATTTAAATGAAATAGATTGGACAGGAGCATTAGCGAAGTTAACTAGTGGTGATGGTACACCCTATTTATGTAAAGTGCAAAGTACTAGCGGTGTTTCTGGTGGTACTATAACTTTAACGTGGCCAAATGGAGGACCAACAGATACTGTTACTAACGTTTCAATAATAGAATTAGGTCTTAACCCTGACTACAATGCTAATTGGCCTGGTGATTGTCAATATTTAAAAGATAAGTTTGTAAGATTTGCATATAGATTTAAATTCGACGACAATGAATACTCATTAATGTCTCCATTTACACAAGCATGCTTTATACCTCAACAAGACGGTTACTTCTTAAGTAGAGAACATACACTTCCTGACGGAACTTCTGATACAATATTAGATACTGTGAAAGCTTACGAAGATACAGATGTAGAGTTTTTTCAAAACAAAGTCACAGATGTAGAACTATTGATACCTTGTCCCTCATTTTTAAATGATGCAGAAGACTTTAGTAGTTTAAATTCTCAAATGCATGTAGAATCAATAGAAATAATATATAAAGACGATAACGAAAACGTATTAAAAGTACTTGATACTATACCATTAGACAAATTTGCGGCGTTAGATGATAATGTACTTTCTTATTCTTATCAATCACGTAGACCTTCAAAAACATTACCAGAAAGTGAAATAACTAGAGTTAGCGATAGAGTACCAATAAAAGCTCTTACTCAAGAAGTTACTGGAAATAGAGTAGTATATGGTAACTATGTAGATGGATACACATCTGTTAGAACATTAAATTATGAAGTTGCTGCTAACCAGAAAAGAGATGAAAATGACGACGCTATTAGGAAAGAATATCAGAATCATACATTAAAACAAAATAGAAATTATCAAGTAGGTATTGTTTTAGTGGATAGATACGGTAGAACCTCAGATGTTATACTTTCCTCTTTAGATCAAGAAACTTCTACTTCCGCTGTTACGTTTAGCGGTTCTACTATATATCACGGGTATAAGACATTAGGTTTTTCTGCAGAAAATATTGTAACTATAGGTGGTGACTCATGGCCTGGAGACGCGCTGCAAGTAAAGTTTAACGCTCAAATTCCAGAATCAACTGGTCAAGTAGGATATCCTGGTCTATTTACTGATTCAACTGCTAGTCCTGTATCTGATTTATTTCCTGGCGGAGGATATGCTAACGCAACTGGCGTAGCTACTACTACAAGTGGTACAGGAACTGGTTTAACTGTTGATATCGTTAACTGTAACTGTGGAGCAGGTTTTTTAACTGAAGTTACTATCAATGCTCCTGGAGCCGGCTATGTTAGAGGAGATGTTATCACGATAACGGGAGGTACGACTTCTGCTACTTTTGTTTATAATCCTTTAATAAAACCAAACCTAACTGGATGGTACAGTTATAAAATAGTAGTAAAACAAACAGAGCAAGATTATTATAATGTATACTTGCCGGGCATTGTGAATGGAACTATAAATAAAGACGGCACTGATAGTTCTGTAGAAGCAACAGTTAGTTTATTTGCTGATAACATAAATAAAGTTCCTAAGGACTTAAGAGACGTAGGGCCATCTCAAACTAATTACAATTCTAGTACTGAACTATCTTTAAGAGTTTCAAACTCTGAAGATCCTGTTTGGGCTAGTGCTCAATTTTACCCTGGAACTGATATAGAAAAAGTAACTCAAATATCTGAATTATCTGATTTAGGTGTAAGCTTAAATAGAATACAAGCACAATCAGTTACCCCACTTTTAACGAATCCTTATAATCTTGGCACTTTTAATGAAAATGTTTATCCAGGAATGTCAGTTACTTCTGTTACTTCTGGAGGAGCAACACAGATAACACCTAGTGACGGAGTATATATCAAGACTTATTATGCTAATGGATCAGGAGCACAGGTTTTGTTTAATATACCTGCAACTGTGGCTCTTGGGGATACTTTTACTTTTGGACCTCCAGGAGTTGTATACAACGCTAGCAACAATCCATTAATAGGTATATTAAGCACGTCAACTGGTATTGGTGTTTCAGAACAACAAGGTTTTATTCCTTATTTATCTGTAGGAGAAACTCAACCTTTTGAATCTTTATTAGATATATATTACGAAACAACTAGTTCTGGTCTAGTCAACGAGTTAAACAATGCAATAGCTAGTGGTTTACCCGCTACATTCCCTGTTAGGTTATCTCCATTTAATTTTAGTTTAACTGAAGCTGAGGTAGGTGTTAACACTGTTAGTAGTGTTGTTACATTAATTGATAATGCAAACGATCCTATAACATCGCCTAATGTTACTGGTTCTTTAATAAGCGTTTTAGATGGTCAGCAAAATAATAGAACACCAGAGTTTACTTTATCAGATAATGGTAATGGAGGTTTTGAAGTTTTAACAAAGTCTAATTGGGCTTCATATGTTGGTCAAGATAGCTCTTTAACTACGTTTGATTTCACTTTGGCTTTATCCGATGGAAACACTACTATAAATCAAACATTTCTAGGTGAATCTATAACCAATGTAAGACCTACTTATACTGGGTTTTATAACAGTCCAGCACAGATTTTCACTTCACCTCAAATTGGACAAAGAAGTATTTTTCCAAAAGACCCATTGGATCCAACTAGAAACGGCTTTCAATGTATTAATGGTAGTGGAGACGCAACGTTAGAAACTGAAGAAATACAATGGGAGTTGATAAGTGCTATATGCAAAGATGGTGAAAACGCGCCACCACCACTTAATAATCAATTAAGTCCTGGTGAAACTATAACTGAATGGCCTGTAGGTTACATAACTTCAGGAGTTCCAGAACCATACCAAATACTGCAAAACGCTGATTATAAAAATAGTCTCTTTTCTATTGTAGCCAATGAAAATGCTCTTCAAGCTTCTTATAATGGTAATAATGTAATAATTTCACCAACATGTATGATTGATAGTAAAGGGCTCAGAGGATGGGCTCCTGTAGATGTTACTGTAGAAGTTCCTGGTGGTGTTCTAAATTTAGGAACTGAAAATGAGACTTATCAAACTGGTGTTGAAACGTGGCAACTTGTTACTTTTATACAGTTTGAAATAATTTTACAGGCAGTTGATAGATCTGGTAGTGGTTTATCGCCTAGTTCCCCAACACTTACTATTGATTTAACTTTAACAAGATAAATATGGCAACCATAATAGATGTAAAGTATTACAATTCTTTCATGATGAAAAAAGCTGAAAGAAGTAGAACACCTATAGGTACATCTTCACAGCCGGTTTGGCCTGGATTACCTTGGAATCCTTTTGGTCAACCAGCTTTTCCACTAGATGCTGCAGTGGTAGACACAGCATCATCAGCTAATTTCTATATTGAAGAAGCTAGAATTAAAGGTGGTTTTAATAACCAAATGGTTTCACAAGGAGTTAGAGCTTATCTAAATGAAGAATCGCCAGACCAAGACACTAGACAAGCTTCTCTTATATACTCTGGCGTTTATAATTCAAGAACTGATATTAACCAAACTAATGTGTTTTCTGTTGGTGAACCAATTACTAAATCATTAGACCCGTCTTACGGTAGTATACAAAAGTTATTTGCCGAAGAAACGAACTTAACCATATTCCAAGAAGATAAAGTAAGTCAAGCTTTAATAGATAAAGATGCTATATATTCAGCTGAAGGTCAAGGACAACCCGTAAGCACGCAAAATTTAGTGATTGGTCAAGTAGTTCCTTATTTAGGTAGATATGGTATAGGTAAAAATCCAGAGTCATTTGCTCAATTTGGTTTTAGAAAATACTTTGTAGATCCTATTAGAGCGACGGTAATGAGATTGTCTCGTGATGGGTTAACTGAAATATCTGAATATGGTATGAAAGATTTTTTTAGAGATAATTTAACCGCATTAGACAATAACATTAGAGAAAAGTTTATTGATTTTACTGTTGATGAACCGTCAGCTACTGCAGTGTCTACTTTTGAAATTATGGTAGATGAATTTTGTAATGTATTAATAGGTAGTAAAGTATATGAATCAGATAGTGGTGACATAATAGATTTAAACACAACCGTTACTTCTATAGAACCTGTATTAGGTAGTCCAGCTGGTAGATATACCTTAACAGTTGACAGTGCTATAGTACCTCCTGCGGTAGGACTTTTTAGTTATAATTATAAAACGAGAATATTAGGTGGTTGGGATAATCATAATAGGTATTATACAGTCTCATTACAACCTACTCCTACTTATGTAAACAGTGATAGTGACTACTACACATTGTCCTTTGATGAAAAAGTAAAAGGTTGGGTAAGCTTTTTCACTTACAAACCTTCTTTTATGTTTAGTCTAAAAGGTAATTATTATTCTACAATTGATTATTCTTTATATTTACATTACAGGAATACTCTTGATCAAAACTACAACAACTTTTACGGTCAGCAAAGCACTAGTTTCTTATCGTTTGTAGTAAATGCTTCTCCATCTATGAAGAAAGTATTTCAAACAGTTAATTACGAAGGTGATAATGGTTGGTATGTTAGATTAATGTCTACTGACACAACAAGTGTAGATATTGCTCCAAATGAAGTAAATAGTGATGGATCAGGTGTAATATATAGTTATAACGAAGGACTTTATACAGATCCAATTAGCGGTTACCCTATGAGAGCAGGCTTCAACAGAAAAGAAAACTTGTATGTAGCAAACATAAAAAACTCTTCATTATTACAAAACGAACAAGTATTATTTAGCAACACTTCTTCCGGTTTAAAAGGATACTTTTTAAATGTTGTAATGCAAACAGACGCGACAACTGATCCAGGAGGAGCTAAAGAACTATGGTCAGTAGGTACAAAATTTATACAATCATCTTAAAATAAAATTATGTGGCAATTAATCACAGCAGTAGCGGCACCAGCAGTGGCAGGTATAGTAGGTGGCGTCATCATGCAAGGCAAAGCTAACGATATGGAAACAGATGTTTCTCAATCAGCACAAGCAGTTGAAGCTGCAATAGCTGGAAGACAAGACGTAATAAACACAGCTGACGATATTAGAGCTTTAAAATCTCAATTAACAAATCAATACGCTAATCTTGGAGTCGCAACAGAATCAGCTAAAATACAAATGGAACAAACCGATTTAGCTTTAGCAAACATGGTGGAAGGTATGACGTCTTCAGGTGGTTCAGCTTCAGCAACGGCTTTAGCTAGAGCAGCTTCTGAATCAAAAAGAAGTATATCTGCTGACATACAAAAACAAGAGGTGGCTAATCAAAAACTACAAGCTCAAGGAGCAGCTCAATTACAACAACAACGTGTAGCTTTAGACCAAAGCGCATTACAAGCAGAAGAAAGAGCATTTGCTATACAAGAAGAAAGAGAAGTGTTTGATATAAATAGATTACAAGGTGAAGCAGACTATTTAAGAAATCAACAACAAGCTTATGAAGATGCTTCTTCCGCTGCTTTTTTAGGAGCAGTTACAGGCTCAGCAAGTGTAGCTGGATCAGCAGTCGGATCAGGAGCATTTAACTAAAAATAAGTAAATAAATATGGCACAACCTAACTTACCTCAATACAGATTAAGTGCTTTACCTGGGCAGGTAACACAATCTATATCAAGTCTTACCTCTAGTCTTTCAGAGTCTATGAAAAACATGGGAGCTAGACTAGCTGAGAAAAAAAAGAAAGACGAAGCGGCAGAAGCTAAAGCTTTAGAAGATTCTTATTCTTTTGAAAAAACTGTAGCTGCATCAGCCACGAACGCGAATACAGACGTCAACAACGCTATTGAGAATTGGGGGCGTACTCAAGCAAGCGCCATAAGTAATAAGCAAATTGCGGCTTATGGTTCTGGTGGTAATGCACAGATGAAACAGGAGTCTAATCAATTAAAGCTATCGTCAGATATAGATGTAAAAGGTATAGGTACATTTAGTCAAACAAGCACAAATGACCAACAAGCATGGTCACAATCCGCAAGGAATACAAATTTATCTGGTGGAAATAGTATTGGTACTATAAGTGATGATGCTAATTATCTAGCTAAAAACCGATTATCTGATGCGCAAAATCTTTCGACCAATAAAGCAACAGATATAAATTTTGAAACCTTGAAGAACGGGACGGTAAAATTTACTTATAAAGATAATAATGGATATGATCAAATAAGAAATGTAACTGCACAAAATGCTGCGTTTATGAAAGACGGTAGAGATTTAAACCACTACGTTATAAAATCTGAAAATGCTATAGGTAATTGGTCTAATTCTACTTATACTACTAAAAAGAGAGAAAATCTATTTGAAAACTATAAAGAAAAAATACAATTTAAAGATCAAAAAGACGGTGTATGGAAAACTAAAGTAACCGTAAAAGGTAATGACATAATGGAAGCAGCTAAAGATGAAAATAGTGACATATATAAAGCTCTCGCAGATGATATAAATAGTAACGCTTCAAGCTTTTTTCAAACATATGCAACGATGCGTAA
>Ga0187219_1001563_pt1 | contig 10964 bp, 11 predicted proteins | sample 13SPOviralmetaG_FD_130162 | JGI IMG/M metagenome (GOLD analysis project Ga0187219, IMG submission 130162) | Marine viral communities from the oligotrophic San Pedro Time Series (SPOT) site, San Pedro Channel, CA, USA - 13 SPOT_SRF_2010-07-21... | ecosystem: Environmental > Aquatic > Marine >... | reverse complement strand
AATGTCTGGACATATTCACCATTTAAAGTGGTATAATAACTAAGGACAATATTGGCTTGATTATCTTTTACATTTTTTATTGTTTTTGTGGTTTCTGTAATAGTTTCACCAGCATATTTTCTTCTATAAACAGTACTATTAAATATTTCCGAGAATTCAAATACTTGATTGGGTAATGGGACTGGTGTTATCTCGCTTATCTGAAACTTTTGTTCTTCTTGAATGATAGCACCTTTAAATTCAATTGTAGAATCTTCAGCACCTAAATCACTAACAAAAGCAGAATGTACTGAAATTTTATCACCTACATTTAATTTAATTCCACTTGATACTTCATTCGTCCATTCAGCATTAGATTGTGCTTCTCCGACTTGTTGACTATTTTGTCTATTCGCTTCTAGTATTATTGTGTCAACATAACCAGACATATTATTAATATTATATATATATTAATAAGATAAAAAAAAAGTATAAAAAAATTTAATAAAGATTTTAAATTTATGCAAATACCGGAGTTAATACACCATCATTTAGACTAGCCATTCTAACCACTTCAAGGTAAACCCTCCAAGTAAATGAATTAGCAGGAAGACCTCCCCAAGTATCATATAGTTCAATACCTCTGCTGTTGATTCGTTCATTACGATTTAGTCTATCTTCTACAAACTGAAGTTTAGTATCTAAACTAGTTTTTAGTGCTCGCCCTTGAACTTTTTCAGTAGTAATTAAATCTTGTTCTCCAGAATATTCATCCTTACTGACAAAAGGATTTGAACCGTGTGCTAATGCTAGATTACTAAATAGACGAGAGCGATTAGTAATATCAATAGGATATAGGTAGTTGTCATTATATCTAACATTATGAGATAATACACCCATATTCCTTGATGCTGGTGCTGCTGCTGCACTATCAATTAGAGTTCCTTGAGCGTTGTATACATTAGTTAATGATTGTTCGGCAGTTCCAGCAGTTTTATCTTGTGATAACATATAAAATAGTTTATTTATAATTCTACCAGCACCACCTACATTTTGAATTACAGTTTGAGAAGTATCACCGGTATTATCAACCGTCCTTTTATTTAGTCTATAATCAACATAAGTAAATGACATTTGAGAATTAGCATTTGCATATGCTTCCATCATTTCCTGAGGGTAATAAATATAATCAGCAATCATACTAACTTGTAATGAGTCTATACTAAAATTAGTATTGTGGTCTGCTACAGTAATACCTCTTTTATGACTATCAGCATAATGTAGTTCTAAATCAATATCTTCTTTAAACATATAAAGTGGTAATTGATTCATTTTAAGAAAAGGGAATAAATCATTTAGAGCAATTTGAAATACTGGAGAAGATTTATCTCCATTTTTACTATCGCCTCCACCTTTTTGCATTTGACAAACTCTTGGAATACTATTCTCGTGTGCTGCTGCTCCACCAGTTTCATCAACTTCAATACCAAAATCTAATGTATATTTTTGAGCTTCATTATCACTTGCCGAATCATACAACCATTTACGACACATCATTCGTCCAGTAGTAAATGCTTCTCTTTGTTTATTATGTTGAGGATTAATAAAACTAGATTGATAAGCAGAGAAATGACCGAAATCACTAGTTTCACAAATAGTTTTATTACCTGCTTTTAAAACACATCTATCAATTATGGCGTGTACTCCAACATTTAAAGGAAACGAACAAACACCGGCATCGTGATTAGTTACATCTACAGCAAAAGTTAATTTTGAATTTGAATGAAGTATTCCTTTGTTTTGTAGGCGGAATCTTGTAAATCGCTGATTAAAAACGACTGGTTCTAAAATATCGGTTTCTACATCCATTTGTGTATTAACCTGTGCTGGTCCTATTTTCATAAGGTCGGGAACCATACCTGCTTGTGGAGCGGGAGCGCTTGAAGATTGTTGACCTGAATTCATACTATCCATTATATATATATTAAATATATATAATAAAAAAAAAATAAATTTTAAAAATGACTATTTATCATAACTCAGTTGATTACTTGAATTCCGGATTGGTTGAATACAACGGTATTTTTATGGTGAACAAACATATAAACAGCTTGGGGATTATCAGTTACTAAATCCATATCCATATTAATTCCAAAATTAGTTGAACTAAAATCTACACCTTGATTACTGATTGTATCAAAAGCAACACCGATTCCATAATTGATTCCACCATCAATTACCTTTTGGTCAGATGTTACAATACTAGAAGCAGCAGAAGGTAAAACCATATTTTCCGGTTTCAGTAAATTCCTACGATTTTTAGCAAATGAATGAATAGCATTCATATAGTTTCTAATGATTTGACCGTCTGGGTTTCTGCTTTTAGAATCTACTTGCTGAACTGTATCAATATTATATTCTAAGGGCATCCTTTCACCTCCACGAGTAAATACTAATGATTTAACATATGCTACTTCACCAGTATCACCTTGATTACGATTATAACCAGTAACCATACCATTAAAGTTTCTGTTGTTAATAGAAGCAGCATTAATGAAATTACAAAATACACTTAATACTTTAGATAATCCTAATGAAAAATTAATGATTGCATTCGCCGAATTAACGGTTGTATAATAACTACTAATAGAATTGTATTCAAAAGTATTTCCTTTTGCTCCACCACTTTGTAATTGAGATAGTTCGTCTGGTGCTGGGGATTGAACTTCACAAGAAAGCGACATATTTTGATATTCATAAAAAGCAGTAGAAATAGCCGTTGCTCCACCATCATCAGAATATAATACATTACTATCCGGTGCTAAATGAACTTCAATTAGTAATCCACCAAGACCCCACTCAGAAGCAAGTGGAATGTTTTTAGTTCCATTAAATAGTCCACAAGGAAGACTTAAGGAAAAAGTGCTTGAACCAGTAGTGGATAAATTTACAGCATTATCAACAACCGCTTTTTTAACTGCTACACTATTTAGTACTTGTAAATCATCTTGATTTTTATGGGATAGACCATCACCCAAATCACTTGTGACTCCAAGGTAGGATGCCATAAAACGATTGTAATTACGAATATGTTCTATAGTTTGATTTGTTCGTTGCGATTTAATGACAAGTTGGTCTATAGTAGAATATAAAGATGTTCTTCCATCCATATTCAGAGCAGCATTAGCAGAACCTAAAGCACCAGCATCATTTAGAATACTGAAATTACCTACAAGTCGAAGAGATTGACCTAGTAGAAATCTTTGCTGTTCTCCAATTATAAATTGAACGACCGGTTGTCCGTTGCGAAATGATAGTTTCCCATCAGAAGTAATATTAGAAGGAACAATCTCTAAATACTGGTTACTCATTTTAATTATATATTATATAATTATATAATATATAAAAAATTTAAAAAAAAAATTAAAAAAATAAATGGTTATATGAATTTATATTTTTTATTCCATTTATACTTGGAGACTAATTCCGTCGCCCCGAAATTCAATCCTTCGTAAATGGCTTACGAAATTACACCACAATTTATTTTTAGTAGGAGCAGTAGTTTCGTTATATTCTAATTGTAAATTAAAATCTTTTCCAACAGCATTATAACATCCATTATGAAGACTGAGTGCACGACCGATTACAAAATTAGTATTAAACTCCCTAAATGAAAATGGAGTAATATTAGACATACTTAATGCTTTTTCTAGTTCAATAAGCGGTTGCTGTGAAATACTTACTTGAGAACTCGTTTTGGATGTATCTACTCGTCTGCTCGGATTTAGTTTTCCATCATAAAAGAACTGATAATTTGTGAGATTATCTACAATTCCATTTATACCAGATTTATCACTACATTCAAACTTATCAGCGGTGTTGTCTGCCGTTGCTTCTTCAAATGTAACATAAGTTTTATCATTAGAAGGAAGACCACCAGATATCGCTTGATAAGGAAAATAAACCGTAGCATCCGTCGGAACAGATAAAATAGCTTTTGCCCTAGACATATTAAGGGGTAGTCTAATATTTGCAACCCTATCACTTTGTAGTTGAGAATATTTATAATTAGTAAATGATAAGAAGTCATAATTCATACTTCCACCTTCTTTCATCATACTCATCATTTTAGATTTATAACCTTGAGGCATTTCAAGTTGCTGTAAAACTAATTCTACATTAGATACAGTATAATCAAAAGAACTATAATCTGTTCCAACACTAGAACTGAAAACAATAAAATTGTTTGAAGTTACATTAACGGCGGCAGCATCTAATTTTCCACCAGTTCCTTTCATTACTAATTTAACAAATGCAGTATCTATTACAATTTCATCTATTATAAAATCATCTGCTACTGCTAAAACAGTTGCATCTAATTCTGCTGCTGCTGTATCAACTTTAGCAAATCCAATTCTTTCACCTACACAGAAAGGACAGTGTTCTACTTTAGTCATTTGTGTATTATCTTTGGCTAAAAATATTTCAGTAACAGCAACAGAAGTTCCACCACCAGTTCCACCACCACCAACAATAGGGTCACCACCAGAATTAATACCGTGGAATATTGGTTTAGAAAGTGCTTTAGTATTTAGTCGTGCTGTATCTAATTGACGATATACACGATTACCGGATTCTAATTGGATATCTAATACTAATCCTTCAGTTAATAGTGTCGGTAATACTTTATTAGATGAAAATAGACCAGTATTAATAGGTAGTTGAACTTTAACAGTTTTGAAATTTTTATTGGCAAAAACAGTTCCAGCAGCATTAGAAGAAACATTTTCAAAATAAAGATTTTTTGCTGGGTCATTTTTATGGGATTCAGTTGTTCCCCTATTTGTTCTTGTAGCGATTGTATGGCAACTTGAACCCTCGGTTAATGCTCGTTTAGAACGAATAACATCATTAGTTTCATAAGTATATTTAACATTAGTTAAAACATTATAATCTTGATATTCTTCTAATAGAATTTTACCAGCACCTCCAGAATAAATTCTAACATCTTTCAGTAAAATCTGTGCTCCAAGAGTTTCATCTAATTGTAGATATGTTTCGTGTGTAGCACTTGTCGGAAGTTGAAGTTTTACATCAAACTGTAAATAACTTTCTTTTGGTTGTATAAATTCAACTGTAGGTGGAACTTCAACAACTACTCGTTGACCGCCTTTATATTCTAAACCATTAGAACTTGGAATACTAACAGATTTCTGGGAAATAGGAATTTTATCTTCACTCGTCCAAAAGGAATCTTGCTGAACCGAACTCATAATATATATATATTATAAAATATAAAAATTTAAAAATAAAAAAAATTTTAAAAAATCACCAGAGATAATTTAAACTCCAATATGCTGGACTTGTTTTATCTTTGTATGCAAAACTTCCATCCTTTCTTTTAATACCCATCATTCTAGCCCTGAATGATTTTCTTTGTTCTTTACTTGCTTTACCACTTCTCCAGTCATCCATTCCTGCTGCTCCAAAATGAACTGTTTTATAACCTTTTTTATTATCTGCTTTTACATATACACTAAATTTTTTATTTTTTGGTGTTGATTTACCTTTGAAAGGTTTATTTAATATAGGTTTACCTTTTTTATCTAACGGCATTATATATATATATAATAAATATAATAAATAAATTTATCATAAATTTAAAATGAACTACTCCCTCCAATTAATTTATGACTATCTGTTTGTGCTGATGCTAAAAATCCAGTTCCGGCTAAACTCGGTGCAATTTTAGTTGCTTGAATACCTTTTTGATAATTACCTTTATCCGTGGCTTGTGTTGCTTTTTGGTCTTTTACAGATTGAACTGTTCCATCTATAGCACCAGCAACCGATACTGCTGCTGCTACTGGTTCTAAAAATGGTAGAGCAATAGAAGCAATATCTAATGCTGTCCCTCCAACAGTTAAAGCATTAGATATTTTATCACCAGTAGAAGCATTTTTCTTACCACCAGAAAAGAAACTATCACCCGAACCTAAACCTTCAAAATCTTTAACAATATCAATACCTCCACCAACATTACCTAATGCTTTACTTAATCCTGTGTGTGCTAATGACCCTTCTGCTGCTCCAGTTAATTTACTAATTACACCACCTTTAAAAGTTCCACCTGCTTTTTCAGCATCTTCGCTTATTGTTCCAGCATCTTTAACACCTGCTTCTGCTGCTGCTGGTGCTACTGTTCCTTCTGCTGGTGGTGTTGCTGTTGTAGAAGGTGCTGGTGCATCTTCTCCGGCTTGTGCTGTTGGTGCTCTTGCTTGTGATGATGTTAATGCTGGTGTTTCAGATTGACCTACTCTAACTGGCGAAGCAGTTTTCATACTTCCTTCACCTTCAGCTTGTAGTGGAGTGCTTCCATCAGATAATTTACCAGCATCATCAGTTCCTCCAGATAAAGGTGTAGATTCTAAAGGTCCTTGAACTTGATTTTTTTGATAATCGGCATCTAATTCTTCTGGTGATAATTGTTTTGGTGCTCCAGCAGCATCAGCACTACTAGAACCACCAGCACCTTCACCTCCAGCAGTTCCAAAAAAAGTTCCTTTAATAGATTTACCTATACCGACGGCTTTATCGCCTGCTCGTTGTGCTGCTCCTTTTAATGAACCAATAGGGTCACTAACACCTTTTTTTATAGCACTTCCAGCATCACTAATATCTTTTTGTGCTAAACCAGTATAAGATAATCCTAATTCTTTTGCTCGTTTACCTTGTCTATAATAAGATGCTACTGCTCCGTGAGTTCCTAATACATCAGTAACACCGTGAAACCAATCTTCACCCTGACCTATTTCTTTATCTTGTTTTTTTTTATTCTGCCAGTTATCAAAATTAACTTTATTTTCTGCTCTTATATTATCATTAGCGTCTGTTGCTGCCTCTAACAATTGATTACCTTGTTCCATACTTGCACTCATTATGATATATATATAATATAAATATATAAATTTTAAAAATATTATTTTTTAATATTTTCTGTTTCTTCTGTTTCCATTTTATCATCAATATTTACTTCATCTTGATGTCCTCCAACTAATACAACCTTATCAAAATTACTATACATTAATGGTGGATTAGATTGTAAATCCATATAACAAAAATTATATTTTTCTGGAGTCGCTAATCTATAATATTTTAACCAATTATCAGCACCACCAAATAAATCGCCATATTCTTCTGCTACTGCTAATAGTTCTTTTTGATTAGGAAATGGAGAACCGATAATCACGTCGGTAGCATTTGCTCTAACAACTGGACTTACACTTCCTTTAAATTTTTGGGAACTTATAACTAATAATTTAATATTAAAATGACGATATCTACTACATAAATGATTTACTTTACTTTCTCTTTTAATTGAACCTAAACAATCATCCAATATTAATGCTGTTTCTGGTTGGTCTTTTTTTTCAAACCCTTTTTGTCTATTAATTAAACCATCAATAATACTATCATCATAATAATCATATACATTAAAAGCTTGATTTAAAAATCTACTTGTAACATCATTTTTAATTGTATTACTAATTATCTGAACATCATCAAAAAAATCTTGTCCGAAGAAATTATCATTTAATAATAAATTACTTATGATTGTACTCTTTCCAGTTTTAACTGGCGATATCATTAACATTAATGCACCTCCTCCCGGACATCCACAACCGACATCTGGAAGATGAGGATGATGATACTTTGCTTTTACTCCTTCTGGTTCTACAACTGGTAATACTTTTGGAACAATCTTAGGATTTAACTTTTTATCCATTATATATTATATATGATATATTATTTTTATAAATTATTTTTTTTTATTTTATCATTTTATCATAAATAAAAATATAATATATATATATAAGATGTTAACATATAAACAAAAGTTTAATAAAAAATATAAATTTAAACCAAATGATAGTCATTCATTAGCAGAAATTAGTAGATTAACTGGATATAAATTAAGTGGTTTAAGAACAATACTAAAAAAGGGTAGAGGTGCTTTTAGAAGTAATCCTCAGAGTGTTCGTCCCCAAGTAAAATCTGCTACTCAGTGGGGAGTAGCAAGGGTATACAGTGCAGTAATGGGAGGTAAGGCGGCTAAAGTAGATAAAGCACATTTAATTAAAAAATAATATTTTACAAGTTTAAAATTCAAAAATAAAATATATGTATATCTTATTATGGGGATATTTGAAGATTTATTTCCTGAATATGAATTATCAAGTGATGAAGATGATTATGACCCATATGATACAACTGGAAAATACGGACAATATGGAATTTGTAATCGAGGTGTAAATTATAGTTCTACAAATTGGTGTTGTATGGATTGTGAAAGGGATAGAATGCGTAGAAGAAAACAATATAACCAAATGAAACAACAATTTATGGATAATGGTAATTTTGATTTTAATTGTAATTATAATATAAATAAAAAAAGATTTTTTGATAATGATAATTGTTTTGATGATTTCAAATATACAGTTATAGATGAAGACCCTATATTACAAATAGAAGATGATTGGAAAATATTAGGGTTGATACCTCCAAAAACAAAACAAGAATTAAAAAAAAAATACAGACAATTATGTTTACAACATCACCCTGATAAAGGAGGTAATTCACAAGATTTTATTCGACTTACAGATTCATACAATACACTTTGTTCGGTTTGTTAATTATTTTGTAATCCAATTATAGATTATATCACGATTTTTCTTAATAGGAAACCAATAAGTTAAACCAGTAACTATTCTACCCATTACTAATATTGAGAATGGGTCATCAATATCAGCGAGTTCCCCTTTATCATCTAAAAATTGAAGTGTCATACCATAAAATTTACGACCATTAATTTTACATTCATTTTCACAATTATTATGTTCTAATATTTGTAGTTTTTTATTTTTGTATGTTTTTTTCCAAGACTTTACATCTACTTTCATAAACAATTGTTTGTCTTGATTTAGTAAATGACAATCGTCTTGGGCGTTATGATTCCAATACATACACAGTAAATCTCGTTTATTGTTGTATACTTGTTTGTGTAGTTTTGTTTGAAAATCTTTTGTTTTAAAAACCGGCATAATTTATATGATAAGTTGTTTTGTTTTTACCTATCGCAGCTTTAGCATATTCTATATATATAGAATACCTAAAGCGTGTTTTATTTATTTTTTTGTTTTTTTATATTTATGATTTAGTCATAATTTATGGACTATTGTAAATCCAATATACAGTTCCATATAAACTATATTCACTATTACAATCCATACTATAATATTCTTCACAATCTATAAGATTATTATCAAAACAATAATCCGGAAAACTGTCATATCCGTCCAAGTAAGTCCAAGGACTATCCCTTACTTCTTCATATTCGTCGTCGCCTTCTTCATAACCTTCATATGACATAAATTCTTCCCAATTATCAGCCCAACAATCGTCAATCATACTTTCTGTAACAATATCAAATCCAAGTTGTTCCATACAATCAATAGTGTCTTGATGATATTTTAGTGTATTTTCAAGTTCCCCGAACCATATCATAAAATCAGAATTAGTTAAATTTTGTAGCATATTCTCAATCATATATGTCATATAATATCCCAATCGTTTAGTTAACGAACATTCTTCCATTTTTGATATTTTAGATTGTAATAGTTCATTATCATTTTCTACGATAAGTTTATCTTCATTAAGTTTATCATATTCTTCATTTAGTTTGTTAATCATATCGGCGGTTGTTTCGGCGTCAGCTTGAATGATAAGTTTTTCATTTTCTTTTTTAAGTTTTTCATTTTCTTTTTTAAGTTTTTCATTTTCTTTTTTAAGTTTTTCATTTTCTTCCCTTAATGTGTTTATTTCTTGTTGTTTACAATCCGCAAATTCTATTATTTGTTTCATAAATTCACTTATTTGTTCTTCATTAGCATATTCTGTTTGGCTCATTTTTAATGACTTGTTGTTGATGTTCTTTTGGAGTTCTTTTTCTTGTTTTGGAGTTCTTTTGGAGTTGTTTTTCTTGTTTATATGATAATTATTTTAAAATGTAATCAAATTAAATCAATAATTTATATAGAATTAATGGTATTTAATATATTTTGTTTTTTTATATTTATGATTTAGTCATACATTTATGGACTATTGAAAATCCAATATACAGTTCCATATAAACTATATTCACTGTTACAATTCATATCATAATATTCTTCACAATCTATAAGATTATTATCAAAACAATAATCTGGAAAACTATCATATCCGTCCAGGTCATCCCAAGAAATATCCCTCACGTCTTCATATTCGTCGTCTCCTTCTTCATAACCTTGATATGACATAAATTCTTCCCAATTATCAGCCCAACAATCGGCAATCATATCTGTTGTAACAATATTAAATCCGAGTCCTTCCATATAATCAATAGAGTGTTGATTATATTTTATTATATTAGGAAGTTCCCCGACCCAGATCATAAGATCAGAATTAGTTAAATCTCCTTCTAAACAATCGTTAATAATATAATATATCAATTGTTTAGTTAATGAACCTTCTTCCATTTTTGATATTTTAGATTGTAATATTTTATTTTCATTTTCTACGATAAGTTTATCTTCAATAAGTTTATCATATTCTTCATTTAGTTTATTAATCATATCGGCAGTTGTTTCGGCGTCTGCTTGAATGATAAGTTCTTCATTTTCTTTACACTTGTTTTTGTATAGTATTTTGTAATCAACAGCATTATTTTTAATACAACCGTTAAGGAATACAGAGTAATCAGTATTAATCGGCATTTATGATGTTCGGTTGATGTTCTTATGATGTTCGGTTGATGTTCTTATGATGTTGTTTTTCTTGTTTATATGATATTTATTTTAAAATGTAATCAAATTAAATCAATAATTTATATAGAATTAATAGTATTTAATATATTATGTTTTCAAATTAAATGGTTAAGGTATTCATTT
>Ga0187219_1001560_pt1 | contig 10973 bp, 18 predicted proteins | sample 13SPOviralmetaG_FD_130162 | JGI IMG/M metagenome (GOLD analysis project Ga0187219, IMG submission 130162) | Marine viral communities from the oligotrophic San Pedro Time Series (SPOT) site, San Pedro Channel, CA, USA - 13 SPOT_SRF_2010-07-21... | ecosystem: Environmental > Aquatic > Marine >... | reverse complement strand
GTCTCGCTGATGCGGCTAAGATGTACCGCATCAGCGAACCAGATGAGAAGTGTGTTCAACTCGCAAACGCGACTTGGATTATGAAGAAGAAGTATCTTGAACACGAGAAGAAGAAAGATTCGAGACAAATTGTTCTTATTGACAAACTTCCTGAAGTTGTGAATGAACAGAGGAAAGCGAAGAAGATTTGTTGTGCTCTAACGATGACTGGAAAACCTTGTAGTTTCAAGGCTGTGTGTGGCGACTACTGCAAAAAGCATAGTGTAAAGCAACCACAATTGGGAACCAAGGTTGATGTGAGCAAAATTAAAATCAACGACTAATAGAAAGATGATGTTTGATCAAGAAAGTCTTAGACCTGTAATAATAGCGATGGCACTTTACCTCACTATACTCACAATCGTTCCTCGTATAGCTAAAAAACCCACGAATATTTCTGTCATCGATGATCTTGTGATGACTATCATTTCACAAAAGGGATCAATGATGAGTGGCACCATCCTCGTTGGTCTTATCGTTCTCGCCACCAATTACATTCAGGACGAACTCCTGTAAAATATTCTTTCGTCCCACTAGTTTCTTCGTGTGCTCGTGATCCATATATCGCACACGATTATCATAGGCGTGTCTCATGAACTCCAAGAGTTGGTCAAAGTTTGGCTTACCCCAAGTCGTACCCTTTTTGAAGAGGAAATCGTCCTCCTCCAACTCTTGAAGTCCACAATCAATTGTATATGGCGTCTTCACATACTCGGGAGCACCACCATAATTTGTGAGGATGACAGCTTTGTCTCGAAGTGCAGCCTCGACAGCACCCATACCAACACCCTCAGAGTGTGAAAAGTTTACATAGCAGTCACAGCGTTCGTGGAGTTGATCCATCTCTTCATCTGTGAGTAAACCATTTATGACTTCAACCCTAGGAAAGGGGATATGCACATCCGTTTTAGCAGTCGCTTTTATGACAAGTCGAGTATTAGGTTCATTCATACGTACAAAAGCTTGTAGAACATCGCGGAACTTTTTACGTGGATCTGTAACGTTTCCTATATGATAGAATGTATAAGGCTTCTCACGGGGTTGTGGGATGTGTGCATGAAGTACGTAAAACTCATTGTCAGGGAATTGTCGAGAGAGAACCTTTTTACAAAACTCACTTGGAACAGCGACACGTTTGAACTCTTTCATGATGAGACCATAATCTTCGTGGACAGTCTCAGTCTCACAGACAGTCATACAGGCGAGATTTTTCACCCGTGTTCTCGCATACTTGATATACTCCAGGTGATGTTTAAGTGGGAGGGTAAACACGAGTCCATGTTCACTCTCAGGGAGTTCACTTCCGAATACATAATACCTCGAGTCAGGTTGAAACAATTTGGTATATTTTTGGGCGTGATGACCAATACCTGTATTTAGTGCAGGTCCTATCACGATCATTATGTTTAAAGATAATCTTTCTTTTATGTATAGTACAATGGAATCTCTTCGCAAAGAAATTGAACAGGAGATGAAACGCACCCGTCTCGACAAAGGTCGCCTCTATGACCTTCTTCTCAAAATAATCGATAACAATGGTTCTGGTGGTGGCTCCGGTGGTGTTGGACCCCAGGGTCCTCCTGGTCCCACTGGCCCTGCCGGTCCCGCCGGTCCCGCCGGTTCATCCGGTGAATGCAAGTGCACTACCACCGAGGCTGCTCCCGCCACACCTAAAGCTCCCGCCAAGGTGACCACCACAAAGAAGGCGCCCGCGAAGAAGAAGGTTGTTGCCACTTCGGGTGTTTAAATTAATATAAAGTTTTTGTCCATACTATAAATACATGTTGGCTGCTAGACCATTGCGTATTTATAGCACAGGTGAGAGACATTGGCGTCAGCATTCTACACAGAGACCGAGGCGTCTCCCTATTATTGTGAAAGCGGCTTCTTATACGAAGGATGATGAGCATGAAAAACTAAAATTGATTCCTCAAACAAAAGATGATGAAATTGTAAAATTAAAGACAGAACTGAACAAATGTAAGGAAGCTGAAAGAAAGATTAAGAGGCATGCGAAGTGGTTGCTACGTTCTACACAGGCTGCTCACAAAGATGCACAAGATATCATTGAGATTATTAAGGATCTATACGGCGATGATGCCTATGAGTCTCCATAAATTTCTAAGATGTCCCTAACAAGGGGGCTTCTCTCAATATCCTTGAACTCAAACTGGATATATTCGATGCGTTTATGGTTTTTACCCGAGATACGTTCGCATATATCTTTGAGACCATTTTCTTCATACTTCCTGTCGTGTTGTTTGAGGTCACCCGTCACGACCATCTTTGTACCTTCACCTATGCGGGTGAGAAGCATTTTCATTTGATTTGGTGTAGAATTTTGCATTTCATCTGCGATGATGAACGCATCCTTGAACGTTCTACCACGCATATATGCTAAAGGGCAAATTTCGATTATCTTTTCCTTTATCATGTATTGAATGTCATTTTGTGTATAGTATTCAGCGAAGATGTCCATGATGGGTCTTGTCCATGGATCCATCTTTTCTTCCATTGTACCTGGTAGAAACCCGATATCCTCTTCCACGGAGACAACTGGACGAGTCAACACAATCCGTTTGTATGTTCGGTCGTTGTACCCCTGTATGGCTGCACAACACGCCAACATCGTCTTTCCTGTCCCCGCTGGTCCCACCGCGAATATCATAGGTTTGTTGATACTGTACAACACACGATTGTAATTTCTCTGATTGTCACTCTTTGGAACCACAGTTGGCTGCACTTCCTCTAGTTCCATTTCTTCCTCGAAATATTCAGTATCACATGATGATGAGAGTGAAATCTTGAGACGACGTCCCTTCTTACCTCCCATACTTTTTACGCAGAACTTTTATTGACCCACCATATGAAGCCACCTAGAAGGGAAGCCAAAAGGGCGACTAATAAACCAAATGAGAACTTTTTAGGGTTTTCCTCTGGAGGTTTATCTGGCAACTTTTGAACATTTTGGTTGAGAGTATCGATCTTTTTGAGAAGTTTCTCGAGTGCTTGAAGAATTTGAAGTTCTCTATCTTTTGGCTTCTCTTTGACATTGACTGTGGTAATCTCGAGTACCATATACCATTGTGAATCTGGGTGAAGAGATACGTAGTCACCATCATCTTGTTGTTCAAAAACTTTGAAATCTAACTTCTTAATAGATATGGGATTGAAATAGTTTTGTTGACGATGAAAACTTTTCCATTGTTTGTCACGAAGAACTGTTGTAGAATCTTTTGCGAAGTGTCTTTCCAGTGGTACACGAGCAAACACTTGTCCATGACGTTCATCGAGAATCTGGGCAACCTTTGGAATATCAGGACATACAACATCCACATACTTGGCTATGTTACTTGGACTCACAGATGGACTAGCTTCACCCACCTGTGTGATGTAAAAGTCAGCCATCTTCACACCGAGAACTCTACCCATATCTTCGACGTGTGTATTCGACTTCAAGGTGAGGTCGAGAGAGAAGGTATTATTTGTACCATTCACGAACCTAGAGTCAACGATGATATATTGAACCTTTTTAGGTATGTCATCTAAAGACATTTCTAATGTTTACAAATATTATAATATGGTTCCTGCAATCGCGAGGAACACGATTGTCCTTACGGGAAGTTTTTTTATATACGCTGTTTACGACTTCTGCAAGCTGATGAACTCATATAAAAAGAAGAACCCCTAGATATGTAAAGATGCTTCTCACAGCCATATTTAACACTGCGATTGGTATGGGTCCGTACTACATGGAATCAACATATAAGTGGTTGAAGATGGCTCTATGGGATGCTCCGACTCGTGTCATCCTAGATGTTCAACTCGAGCAAATGAGACTTGAAAGAAACCTAAGTGATGATATTGACCCCGAAGAAAAGCAAGAATGAAAGAATATCACTTCCCACTTGTTACGGACGAATACCGTATCGCGTTTTTGCAAGCGACGGAACCTTTGTGTGCCGACGTTCAACGTCTCATTTGGGAAGAAGTACTTCACTGTACACAGCCAATTGAACCTCCACCTACTCCTAGGAAATGTCCAACCTATTCCAGACTATCTTCGGCTTCTTTGCCCCGAAACCTGAACAAGGAGTTACTTCTAGGTTAATAGAGGCTGTGAATGAATGTGGTGAGAAGCGATACATTGAGATGGAAATGGAGAGAAACTATCAACAAGAAAGACAGCGAGATTTAGAAATTCTCCTTACGAAGTGTAAAAGGTTACTATCCTTCGTAGAAAGAACTGATGATCTACAGGTTTTTGATAAAATGGCTCATTTTGTTGTAAAAGTGAGACAGGCTAAATATCGTGGTGATGATATTCGGGGTTTGTTTCGAGAGTTTGAAGAAATTGAAAAAAATATAAAAAGAAGTTCTCAGTCTTTCCGAAACCTAAGTAATGTGGCGATGATGATGGGATGATCATGAAACAATGGATCTCTTCCATAAAATAATGGAGCTTATTGACAAGAACTCTGACAGGATCCCGGAGGGGGATTACCTTGAGTTGTGTGACACTATTCACACATTGCGAGAACAAGTGAAACCACCTTCGTTTCTTATTAACCAAAACCAACCACTCATGTACACACCTACGATCGATGACACATTACCATCTGATCCCGAAACCGCTGCCCAACGAGATCGAGAACAACTTTATCAACGGTGGAGAGAACTTGATGAAGAGGTTATGTATCCGGGATTGAATGAATTTTTACAGGAATTACATGAGGAATGGACCGACCGAGAAGATGGTACATCGGTCGTAGAAGTCAACTCTCCTCCTGAGACGTGACGTTTATATAAGGTGGTGCTGATGGATCTATTCTAGCCGAAGATCGTGTATCCACTTGTGCAGATGGATCTAGTCTACCCGGTGCGTGTATTACTTTTAGTCTCATAAGCTCTTGTAATTGTAAATGTATCTGTTTGAGTTCGTTGCATATTTTTACGTACACCCACTCCCTCTTTGTTGGGAACATCTCATCATCCATGATTTCCATGATCTTTCGTACGTGTTCCATACCTAAGTGAAGCCTAGAATTTATATTTTTCAAGAAAACATGGAAGACCTTCAAAGCCTCATGGCTTGCCTCGACGACATCTCCAGTAAGATCCCCGATGGCCTCTATCTGGAGATGGCTGATAAAATGAAACGCGTTCATGACCACATGAACGGTAACAAACCATTCCACGAAGACACTTTCTATTACAGTGACACGGAGAGTGACGATGACAGTGACAGCGACTATGAGCCTCCCACCGAAGCTCAACGACTTCGGTGGCGAGAGCGAGAGTTCCAGAAGATCAAAGATGAGATTTTGGAATGTGTGAAGCAGATGCATGCAGAGTACAAGAATATGGAGAAGTTCGACAAAGTGGCGACGAGTACTTATGGTGGCATCAAGCGTATGACCGCGTTTCGAAAGAGTCAGGCTATCAAGCAATGGTGCGAAAAGAACACTCGTTGGGCTCCTGGTGGTGAGGCTGGGGAACTCGTTGGATGTGGTCCCATCGTCACTGGGTTTAACTTCTGGACTTGGAAAAACCTGACGGAATGGGGTCTTCGGACGATTGTGATGGAAATTGGAACCGATGCTGAGATTGACAACGCGAAAAAGAATAAGTTCTTCTTTGAAGAACTCTCCCTCAAAACGCTCCAAAAACTCCCTGCGTTTGAGAGACAGATTTACAAAGACTACAAGGAAGAGTGTCACAGGAAATGGAACTCAAATGTGGAAGATGCTGAGAAGAAGGTCAGGGAGTCTGAGGAAAAGATGAACGCCTTAGAGACGGCTTGTATACAGAGAGAGTATCTATTGGGTGGATATGGTGCTGAGCGTGGATGGCGTGATTTCTGGTCTATCGACAGAAAGGAGTTCACGACCGGACGAACAATTCTGTAGAAAAATAGCACCTAAGTTTGTAAGAATATATGTATTTTTCAAGTAATAATGGAACACCCACTCCCCACCGGTATTTTCGTTGAGATGTCGAATGAGTTTGATGACTGGACTGAAGAGGATTTTGACAATGAGATCAGAAGACTTCGAGAGCGTGTCAAAGAGCTCGAAGCCAAAAAGGTGACACACAAAGAGGTTATACTGGATCCACCTGACGATGACGATGACGATGACGACATCATGCACGACCCCGATATTCGTGAGATGGCTGAAAATGGTGAACACACCTGTCACATGTTTGACGCACCTTGTCAAGCATGTGAAGATGATGAGGACGAAGAGGAGACTATGATTGAACATGTCGACAAGTTACGTGCACACTTTTGTTAAATACATATTTAAAAAAATAAGTTTAATTCATAAATATATGGAGTATATCTATGAAGTGCGGAACATACTACCAAAGACATTGTGCGATGAGATAATTGAAAAGTTTGAGAGTGATTCTAGAAGGCGGCCGGGAGAACTACAAAGTGGTGTCATAAATCCTAAAGTGAAAAAGTGTACAGATTTATCAATAGAACAGATTGGTAATTGGGGTGCAGAATCTACCCGTATAAATGACGCTTTTAATAAAGCTTTTGTAGACTATCAAAATTATTTGAAATCAAATATATTTGGAGAAGACAAAGCATATATCGTAGACAATCTACTCACTGGAGAGAATGTAGTTAGAAATACCTTTACATTGAGAAAATATCAAGTAGGGGATTTTTTTGATTGGCACATAGATCATAACCCCTCTACAGGTCGTATTTGTAATCTTATTATTTATTTAAATGATCACGAAGCCTGTACAGAATTTTTAAACGATAAAAAAATTAAACCTGAAGCTGGAAAGATTGTATTTTTTCCCACCACATGGGTTCATGCTCATCGTGGCCAGGTAGTTGAAAAAGATGCTAAATACATGATAACAAGTTTTGTACATTACGACGATGTCAGTAAGCGTTATGTCCCTCGTTTATGAAATAGTATCATTACCAAGTAAGTCTATCTCATGTTCATACGTTTGAGAGAGTAGGATAGTTTTTAGGTCTCGTGTAAATGAAATAAACTGTTTTGGGATGTCACCCCACAATCTTTCATTAGAAACAAATGCATCAACGGCTCCATCTCTCAATAGGGGTTCAAGGAGTGTCCAATTGGGTTCATTGTACTGTATTTTTTTACATCCTCTCGCGAATCGCCTGGAATATATGTACCACGCCGCAATACCCTTATAGATATTTATGGGTTTTTTTCCCTGTTCGAGACACTTCCGAAGAGACGGTACCACAAAAGTGTGAAACTTTGTGAAGCCATCCATACAAATTCTATCAAGTTCGTCGACATTGGTTGCGTTTGAGAAGCGCTCCTCGACTTTGTCGACGTACTCATAAATATCAAAGGGAAGTTCACCTTCGACAGATGGTACAATCTCTTCATATTGGAGCTGTTTAAAATGATGACGATGTATTGGGTCATTCATGACTTCATCAAATGTTCTATACCCTGAGAGAGCTCCAAGGTAGGCAAGGGATGTGTGTCCACCATTGAGGATACGAATCTTAGTTTCTTCGTAGGGTTCTATATCTTTCGTGATAACAACCCCAACTTGTGTCAAGTCTGGAAAGTCGGAGGCAAACTTATCTTCGATGATCCATTGCCTGTACTCTTCTGTCTGGATGGCATTGTAACCATAACCGGGAAATCTTTTTTCAATATCTATACGAAGAGTATCTGTCGTCCTTGGTGTTATTCGATCGACCATACACGAGGGAAACTTGACATTTTCACGAATCCAAGTGGCGAGTTCGTGTTGATTTGTATGATAGAGGTACGCGAGAAACTGAGTTTCGAGGGCTATACCATTCTGGCGAATATTGTCACAACACAAGATGGTCACAGGTGTCTTACGGTTCCTGAGACCACATGCCAGGTACTCAAAGAGGGGTGAACCAGGTGCGTACCCACTCTCTGTGACAGTGACTGTGATGAGGTGAACACTGGGTAGAGTGAGCATGTGCTTAGCGATAGTTCTGTTCTTCGTCCAATCAATGTAGTCGAGATGTGACCTGACAACCTTGTACTCTGAGGGTGTCTTCACGACATAGTTATCAATCTCACGGAACCCTTCATTCCTGAGGTTGACAGCAACGATACCCCACCGCAGATCACCAGTCTTTTCCATATATTCATCTATGTACATAGCCTGATGCGCCCTGTGAAATGCACCATAACCTATATGTACTACACCAGTTTGACATTCGGACTTGTCATACATTCGTTAAGTTACTTAGACAAATTAATATCAGTATCTTTAAGGATGAATGATTTACTTCAAGTAATGCAAATAATTGACAAGCATTCAACTGTTTTGCCTGAGGGGGACTATCTCGATTTATGTAAACATCTGAAGAGTGCGTACAATAAGAGGGCAGACCCAGTGTACTTCTTCGATTATGACGACTTTCGAATCCCTCCCATTGGTTCAACCGAGGAGACATATCGATATTTTTATGACTATTACTTCGATAAAGCTCTTAATGTTGACAGTGATTTCATTCAGGGGCAGATTACTTATCTTCAAAAAGAGCTAGCAGACGCACAACCAATAAAGCGAATTACCAAGAAAATACGACAGAGGGTTTTGTTGCATTATCGTCATATCCATGGTTTCGATGAAGATGATATAGATCTCCCACTTACAAAGGTAGAACTTTTAAGAATGTGTAGGTCGTATGTGGATATTGAGAATGACTTTAGATTCAGGTATCGTACATCTATAGAAAAAAGACTTGAATGGCTTGAAGAATCTGATGATCGATTGGATGCAATGTAATGTATAAAGATTTGGAGATCTAAAAAGATAATGTTAGCTATCCAACCTTTAGCTACATATAAGCCAGTATCGACACACACAAAACGCAATGATAAGCGTTTCAGAATTTATTCTACAGTAACTAAAAATGTCGACCCTTACCGTGAAACTTCCTTACGGTACATGGGCTACGCGAATGAGCTTGGTGAAGCTTTTACATCGTATCTCCCTGAGTGGGGTCTTCCCGCGTCCTACTGTGTCGCCGCATCCTATGTCATGTTCGACACGATCGACAAGGGGCAGAAGGCGTTTGATGCTGCCGAAGAGGAGGACAAAGTCACCGACACCCTTCGGATCTCAACGGAAACCTTAACTTGGCAGATGCTTGCTTCCGTATTCTGGCCAGGTTCGATCATTCGTGTAATTGTAAATATGGCAGCCCACATGGCAGGTAATGATCATCAGTTTTTACCGACACTTGTTGGTCTAGCAGCGATCCCCCTTATCATTAAACCCATCGACACGACAGTCGATAAGTTGATGGAGACTTCCATTTCGAAGGTTATCAATGGTGAAATCAAAACACCAGAGGATGCCAGTACCGCATTCGCTACCACAGTGGGATCTGTATCTGTACCCCCAGCTATGTACCTGTTGGCAGATTTTATCAAACCTAAGTGAAACGTGGAAGTTGTAAAAATTATGTAAAAATGGATAATCTCCGTAATCTCATGCAATGTCTGGACGACATTTCCAAGATGATCCCTGAGGGCACCTACTTGGAAATGTGTGACAACCTCAAACAGGTTCATGACAACATACCCAAGAATGATGATCCACCGGTAAGGGATAATCGTCGTGTACCTTTCCAGGCGGTTCTTCCGGGTGCGTTGGATGTTCATCGAATCGTGAATGACAGTGAAAGTGAAAGTGAAAGTGAAAGTGACCAGGAGGATGAACCATGGCACCCTGAGTGGTACGATGAGTGGTCACAGAACGAGGAGTGCCTTCGACGACTCTTGACGGACTTGAAAATGGCTAAATCTATGATTCGGGATGCGAAACCTATTCAGCGTATGACTAAAAGGGTCAGGGAAGAAGCTATGAAACATTTCGCAGCATTTACTCCGATCTTTGACATTAATGTTTTTGAAGAAGTTGAAGCGGGTGAAGCTACTTTCGAAAACTATGTTCGACTCACAGATTTCGCTAATTTATCACCAGCGGATCGTAAAGAGCTCACGAGTAAGAAGTTTGAGAAGAAGATTTACGAAGACTATAAGATGCTCGAAAACCATCGCATTGAGGCGAGAAAGAACGATGCGATGGAGTTGAAAAGGAACTTGGAGATTGAGATCAATGACATTAGGGAGCGGCAGAGTTACTTGAGGGTGCATTACAACTTGTAAGTTTGTGTACACCACCATTTGTTACCACCTGTATATTCGAAGATGATGTGGATGAGAGCACCGGCGATGAGGTGGAGCACTGGGGTATCAATCTTGAGGTTGAGTTTACTCACACCCAGGATGAGCACAGCATTCATAATCCCGATAATCAGTGATTCCAGGGCGACGGTTTGTATAGGTCTAGTCATTTAATATATATTCAGGAAAAAAATATTTAGTAACAGTAAAACAATGAAGAACGATACATCTAAGATTGCTATGTACGTTGCGATCGGTGCTCTTGTCGCTGTCATTATTCTCCAGCTGATGGGTCGTCTGAAGACTGAGGGTTATGAGGGTGGTGATGCTGACAACACCGAAGCCGAGCTTGCGAATCTCCTGGCCGAACTTGAGGGTGACGCCGGTACAGAGGAGGGTGACGAGGAGATGGAGGGTGACGAGGAAATGGAACCCGCCCCTATGGGTGAAGACTCCGATGATGAAATGTAATACTTGTGACTTGTTAATATAAAAATCTTACAATATATAAAGATGGACTTTAATCCGATGATGGCGCCACCACCTATGGCTCCTGCTCCGGTTAAAAAGGGTGGAAACACAACTTTATATATTGTGATCTTTTTCCTATGTGTTATCTCTGTGATGGCGGGAACTTTCTACTTCCAGACACAGAGCGCGGCTTCGAAAGCTGAGGCTGAACTTAAAAGAATCCAGGCTGATGCCGCTTCCAAGATGGAAAGGGCCCAAAGTGACTTC
>Ga0187219_1001558_pt1 | contig 10978 bp, 9 predicted proteins | sample 13SPOviralmetaG_FD_130162 | JGI IMG/M metagenome (GOLD analysis project Ga0187219, IMG submission 130162) | Marine viral communities from the oligotrophic San Pedro Time Series (SPOT) site, San Pedro Channel, CA, USA - 13 SPOT_SRF_2010-07-21... | ecosystem: Environmental > Aquatic > Marine >... | reverse complement strand
TAGTTGGTGGTTTATATGGTGGCTTTACTCTATATCAAAAGATAGAAGAAGTTGCAGGGTTAGACTTAACTGCATATCAACAACAGATGGATGTCATGGATGCTAAGGTATCAGGTATATCTGAGAAGGTTGAAGAAAGTGTAGAGTACACTAGAGATATTAAGAATGGTCTGAAGGATGATCTGTTAAGAATAGAACAACAGACTGATAGAGTAGAAGACATGGTACGTGACAATGAAGACAAAGTACGTAAGATGATTGATGATGCTGAGATACGATTCGAGAATCAAAGAGAACGTGTAAGAGTATCACAGACATCTTCCATGAAGGAACTAGAAGATAGACTCAATGCTAAACTACAAAGAGCCTTAGATAACCCTTTAGCTGACTGAATTAACTTGACTTTTTAGTCTTTTTGAGTTTAACTATAGTAATGGAAATAAATAATGATAAGGCTCTAGCTGACGGGCTTGAGTTATTCAAACAAAGTAAATGGCACAAGGTATATAACGTAGATGATATCTATAGATACTTAGTAGCTCCTATTAAACACAACCGTATTCGTATATACTATCAAGACAACAAGCCTATAGGTTTAATAACATGGTGTTGGTTAGATAAAGAAGCAGGTAAAGATTTTCTTAACAACGAATACTATATTACAGAAGCAGATTACGTAGCAGATAATAAGCAAGAGCTTTGGGGTATAGAGTTTATAGCACCCTACGGTCATACAAGACAGGTTATGTCTATGTTACGTAAAGAATATCACAATACCTATACAAAAAAAGAAAAGATCAACTGGCGTAGACTGCACGATTCAGCCACCAGACATACTAAGAAAGTTTAAATTATGAGCAGACATCTTTATAACCCTCTTATGCCAAGTGTTCACTTCCGAGATCAGGCTGTCTTTGGTGGTGGAGGAAGTAGTGGCGGTAATGGTACTGCACAACCTGCACCTCCTGTATTTAAGTCTTCTAAGCCTGAACTAGAAGGGCAAGAATATGCATCGCAGGAGCTACTAAATCAAGCAGAGGCTGTGGTAGATAAAGACAACGCTTCTATATCTGCATATAAGAGTGCTATAGGTCAAGCTTTGTCCGCTACAAATATAGAGGGTACTGATGAAATAGGAGGACTACAACGTAAACTCCAAGCAGTACAAGGCGTAGCTAGACCGGCAGTTACATACAATTCAGAACAAATTACTAATGCTTTTAATGAACAAGTAAGAGCACTAAACACTAAGATGCAAAGTGCTCAGCAGGTAGGCCAAACTGAAATAGATGCAGGTACTCGTAACCTAGTTAAGAAAGCTATAGTAGATCCTACCACACTTACTACTACTGCAGAGGTAGCTGAGCTAGATCCTAACACTGCAGGTGCTACTCTATCGCAACAAACAGGACAACTATCTTCTGATGTATCAGCTACTCCAACTGCAGAAATAGCCCCTACTGCAACAGCGGCAGGTGTAGATCCTATAACTACAGCTACAGCTACTACAGGAGCTACTCAGCCAGCTATCACTACCGCTACAGAGGCTACCACTGCGGCTCAAGGACAGCTAACACCACAGGCTATACTAGAAGGTGCTACAAAAGACCCTACGACTAGTGACGTTACGGATTTAACTGCGGCACAAGGTACAGCTACCGTAATGAATAATCCTGTACAACGTGAGATCCAAGCAGGAGAGATTGTCTCAGGTGCGGCTGATGCGGCGAAAGCGGCTACGTTTACTGAACAGATACAAGCGGCTACAGCTACACCTTCTGATCAAGCTACAGTTAAAGGTCAACTCGACAATCTTATGCAAGACTTTGAGGGTGGAGCTACACCTGTATGGGCGGCTGGAGCTATGCGTAATGCTAATGCTCAGATGGCGGCTCGTGGCTTAGGTGCTTCTTCTATGGCAGGTCAAGCTATTATACAAGCGGCAATGGAATCAGCTATACCTATAGCCGCACAAGATGCTCAGATTACTGCAGGGTTTGAGATGGCTAACCTGTCTAACCGTCAGGCTAGAGCTATGCTTGCCGCTGAACAAAGAGCACAGTTCATGGGCATGGAGTTCACGCAAGACTTCCAAGCAAGAGTACAGAACTCGGCTCGTATTGGTGAGATAGCTAATATGAACTTTACTGCTGAGCAACAAGTAGCACTAGAGAACTCACGTAGTGCTAACTCTATGAACTTAGCTAACTTAACTAATGCTCAAGCTATGGTGATGGGACAAGCGGCGGCTATCTCTGCACTAGAACAACAGAACTTATCTAATCAACAACAAGCGGCTGTACAGAATGCACAGTCTTTCTTGCAAATGGATATGACTAACTTAGCTAACCGTCAACAGACAGAGATGTTTAAAGCACAGTCTGTAATACAGTCTATCTTTACGGATCAAGCGGCAGAGAATGCGGCTAAACAGTTTAACGCTTCATCAGAGAACCAGACAAAACAATTCATGGCTAACATGCAAGCTCAGGTACAACAGTTCAATGCGTCTCAGATGAATGCAATGGAGCAGTTTGGTGTGACTGAAGAGAATGCTATGTCTAAATTTAACGTAGACATGATGAATCAGAGAGACAAGTTTAACGCTACTAATCAACTTGTAGTATCTCAAGCTAATGCACAGTGGAGGCAAAATGTAGCCACCATAAATACAAATACTCAGAACCTAGCTAACCAAGAGGCGGCTAAGATATCTAATGCTTTCACTGCTTCTACTATGGATCAGATCTGGCAAAGAGAAAGAGACTTAATGTCTATGGCGTGGAAGTCATCAGAGAGTTCAGCAGATAGAGCTAACAATATCTTACTCACACAGATGACAGTTACTGCTCAGAAAGAAGCATTAGCCTTACAAGCGCAGGCTGAAAAGAGTAGTGCATTTGGTAGCTTCTTAGCCTCTATGGTTTTTGGTTGATAATAGATAACTTAAAGGTAAATAAATAATGGCATATGGTGGCAAGAATACTCGTAGCTCAATAGCAGATGAGATAGCGGCTGAAATAGAATTAGACATGACTTCTTCTGCATCAGCAACTAAAGGTAAAGGCTATTCTTTAGGACAAAGAATTACTTCTGATACACAATTTGAAGTAGATAAACTTAAGTCAGACGTAGACAAGGGATCTAAGACAGGTGTTATACGTAGTAGAAAAGACAAAGAGGATGACTCTCCTAGTTTAGCATCAGATCTATTTGGTTTTGCTAAGAGTTGGATATCTGAGTTAGGTAGTGATGCCAAAGAGAATACTGTGTCTACTGTAGGTAAAGCTTCTGGTATTATTCCTGAGGAAACTAAGGTAGCTTATAGTGCAGAGACAGAAGTAAACCCTAAAGTTGTAAGTGGTGAACTTGAAGAAGAATCATCTGCTAACTCTTTTGTTATTAGACCTGCATCAACAAAAGACTTTAGTAAGCAAGTAGCAGGGTTAGTTAAATCATCTGGGGATGACGAGTTTCCTGAAGCGGTGGAGATGTTTGCTGAGAAGTTTGACATTACACCTAACGAAGTATACGCAGTTATCAATGGTGAGAACAAAGACTGGGCGTATAACAAGACAAACAAAGGTGGGTATAAAGGGTTATTCCAAATAGGTAAAACAGCCGCAGAAGAGGCAGGTATAGACTACGGATCTATAGCTAACAAATCCCCTACAGAACAACTTGCTTTGTATGATACGTACTTGACTAGGTGGAACTATGATAATAGTATTCCTTTAGGTTTGTATCAAGCCGCACCCGGCCTAGCGTCCAACTTAAAAGATCAAAGTGATGATACAATAATCTATGCTAAGGGATCTCCCGCATGGAAGAAGAACAAAGGGTGGCGTAGCGCAGGTAACGGAGCTATCACCAAAGGTAGCATAATTAGCTACTATCAATAATCCAAAAAGGTATATAATATAATGGCACTATTAGCACCCATCCCCGGTCAATCTTTAACTGACGAACCTAACAACTTTGCATGGGAGAGGCCTCCTGAGATTACAGATCCGGATGAGGCTGTAGTGTTTCACTTAGATAGGCTATCCGAGAAACCTATAGTCGATTCCGTTTTGCACTTATTACAGATGGGCTTCCCTGTAGACGTACTAACTCGTAGCATTCTTACTGGTGCAGTAGGTAGTGGTATGCATAGCATTGACGTGAGCTTACTTATATCTCCTGTGATAGAGGAAGAGATAGCTTACATGGGTACTACTGCAGGTGTTAAGTTTAAGAATACCTTTGGTAATGATGAGACAGACGATGATATACAAGAGAAGAAACTCAAGGATGTTATTATGGTTAGGCTAGAAGAAGAGCTAGGTAAGGGTGATGAAAGCTTTATTCGTGAAACTACCGAGGCCTTAGGTTCATCTCAAGAGTCAACCTTAGAGACTATGCAAGATGAAGCTACTCCTGAACAAGAAGAACAACAACAAGAGATAATGGATGATAATCCTATTGATAGAGGCCAAGGCCTAATGAGCAGAGGTGTATGATATGAGTTTTGCAACAGGGTTTTTTAAGACAGCGGCTGATAGAGTCACGGCACGTAAAGAATACATAAGAGATAAGAGAGCTAAAGATCGTGACTACCTCATGACCTACGGGACTCAGGCTGTTAGGAAGACAGAAGAAGAAGCCAACAAAGCAATTACTATAGGTAAGCTTTTAGAAGGCAGAGGGATGACTCAAGACAAGATAAACTTTGTAGTAGATACATCAGGGCCTCAAGGTTTAGCTATCCTCTACAACGAGATAAAAGACTTCAAGCCTAACGAATTAAGTACAAAACAACTTAACGATTATGTAACTATGGCAGAAGACTATAGGCCTAGTGGTACTACATACGATGATATGATTAAGAAGTCCTTCGGTCTATATAAGAATGGTGTGACAGATAACCCAGAGAAGAACGAAGAGAGAGGCATATGTTCTTTCTTAGGGTTAGATGCGAATGCGGCAGACTCATCTATGACAGACTCTTACATAGGTGGTTACACAGGGTATGACTTAAAGCGTATCATGTCAACGTCTGCGCCTTCTCTGAAAGGCCCTCTACCTGTAGACAGAAGCTTGTTACCTAAGGTGTATAGTCCTACTGATAATCGTGCAGTATTTAATTCTATTGAAGATGATATACTAAATCTAGCAGAAAAGTTTATTGGTGGTTTTGGTACGGCAATACCCGGTATGGATACAGAGGATGGTATCTTATATGATAAAGTTAAATCAGCCCTTTCTTCAGAAGACACTAAGACCTTACTTAAAATATTACCTGATGCTACTCAATCAGTACTAGATTATGAAACAAGATATCCGGGCTCTTTAACTAATAACCCAGACTTTACTATGAAGTTTACTGATTTTAGTTTTGGTGGTGAGGCAGAACCTACAGTTACAGATGACGATGCACCTCTTAAACCCAAACTACGCCCTGATAATTTAATGAAAGGCCTAAGCTTAGAAGATCAATATAGTGCATTAACAAGTGGCAATGAGGATGCTACTCCTTTCTCATTACTACCTAAGTTTAAAAACGCAGAAGAAGCTAATAAAAGTAAAGACTTGAAAGAAGGTGATTATGTTATCATAGGTGGACAACTAACTACCGCAGGTATTTCTACTACTGAGATAGCGGCTACAGAAATAGAACCTATGTCTGACTCTAAACTATCTAAAGCTTTAATGCCTATTATGAAAAAGTGGGATAAGGAGAATCCTGAACCGTCAGGAAGAGCAAGAGTAGGGCATAGCCGCAAGCGAGAGCAATACTATATAAAACAAAGACAGTTATTATTAGAAGCACAAGCTCAAGTGGCTGATGTATCAGGTTCAACAGGTTCTATAGTAGATACAGATCAAGAGGCGTTTGATAAAGAAATACAAAAACAAGTTGCAGATAGACTTCTATTAATACCAGATGGAGATGCTAACGACATAGCAACAATGATAGCTTATAGAGTAAGAAAGACTAATCCAAAATGGAAAAATCTAAATCCTAGTAAAATAGAGAAAGATTAATAGATGAACGAGTTTACCTTTACTCCAGTAGATCTAGGGCTTGATCCTATTAATGTGGAAGAAGAAGAAAAACCAGAGTCTAGTGGAAGGTTTACTTTTAATCCTGTATTTACAGAACAAAGAGAAACCAAAGCAGAGCCTGTCTCTCAAACCATACAAGCCTTACAACCTACGTCTAGCGCAGAGACTATCAATGATCTGATGCAAGATAATAACTATGCTGTTGTAGGTAACTACATGAAGCAACGCTTTGGCATGACAGAAGACACACATGGTAGGCAAGAAGTTATAGATAGCTTTGTAAACCACATGAGAAAGTTTAACTTCGGTCAGTCAGTAACGACAGGCACAGAGTTAGCCTACTTAAACAAAGCAGAAGAACCTAACAAGTTAGCCGCAGGTCAAGCCTATCAACTGTTTGACAACATGAAGGGTGCATTCTCTGAAGAGTATTCCTTTGCACAAAAGGCTGATGCAGTGGGTGACTATGCTCGTGCTCTAGTAGTAGATCCTGTTAACGTTTTATCTCTAGGCTTTGGTAAGTTAATCACTGGTGGTGCTACTAAAGTTGCGGCTAATCTAGCTAAGGATGCTGTTATAAAGCAGGTTAAGAAGGAGCTAGGTAAGAAAGCTCTAAAGAATACCGCATCTAAAACTGCTCAGGCTCAAGCCCAACAAATAGAACGCCGTATCATAGGTAAGATAATAAAGGGCGAGAAGGTTAGAGGTGTAGCTAAAGGTGCATTCGCAGAGGGCGTTAAGAAGTCTACTAAGAAAGAGATACTTGCTACTACTGCTTTTGATTCTGCTTCTGCCGTTACTATAGATGCAGTCTATCAGAAAGCATTACAACAGGGTGGAGTACAGACTGATTACAACGTTGTACAAGGTGCTGTTACAGGCATAGGTGGTGTGTTCGGTGGATCATTAGCTTATGGTCTAAGCCTACTAAACAAAGCTCCACACACAGAGGATTCTTTACCTTTAGCTATGAGCTTCTTTGATGGTGCAGCTGTAGCTGAAGCTAATGCTAAGAAGTTAGCTCGTACTGCTAAGTCTAAATCTAATAAAGCTACACTTAAGAATATAAACGCTAAGGCTCTACAGAAAAGTCTTAACAAGAGTGCTACTGCCTCTGAACGTTGGGCTAAGAAAGTACTTAAAGGAGATACTATACGTAGGTTAGGTGATGATATGCCTGACCCAAGAAGAGATGTATTCCTTGGGGCGTTTCTTCATGGCGATGCTAGTGGTGGCTTTAAAGGTATTAAGAGTATACTAGAAGACTTTAATATTGAGTTAGCTAATGATGGAGATACTTTTAGTAACTTCACCGATTTCTTAACGGAGACTATAAAGACATTACCTAAGGGTGCTAAGAAAGAAGTAGCTAGTCTGTACAAGAATACTATGGCTCGTCTACCAGAGTTCCAAAATAAATCATTAGATGACGGATTACTCATGCTATCTAGTATGGCTAGTGAGTGGGGTCGTACAGGTCAGACGTTATCTAGACTAAGCCAAGACTTAGACTTTGCTAATAGGTTTGCTCCAGACAAGACTGCATCACAGAAGCTAAACACTGTAGTAAATACTACACTTAACCCTGTACCAAAAACATTTAGAGATAAAGTAGTAGATGGTACTAGTGGTATGCAACAGAACCTTATACGTATGTTGATTACACATCCGGGTACAACTGCATTGAACGTAGTTGGTTGGGCTAATGCTACAAGTATGCAGTCTGTAACTGATATACTAAGAGGTGCTCTTTATGGAGGTCGTTCCTTAGCGGAGATGGCTATAGGTAGAAATACAAATGCTACTGAGTTTGCTAATAAATCTAAGCTTATGTTCACACTACAAAAACAAAAAGCTATGAACTTAGTAAACCCTTTTGCTACACAGCAATCAGCCTTAGACTTCTTAGCGGCTAACCCTAAAGCACAAAAAGAATTGTTTAGGTATATGGCAGGTGGCATAGAGTTAGATGACGTGTACAAACAACTAGGTATTCAAATAGGTGACATAGGTAAACCTTCAACGGCAGAGAAGGTGATGAACTTTGCCCAGACTATGTATGGTGTTAAAGCTCAAGACATGTACACTAAGACACAAGAGTTTATGTATGCCTTAGACAAACAAGTACGTATTAAATACGGTAAAACTTACTCTGAGTTCTTAGAAGACCCTGACTTATACAAGGTAATGAAGGGCGACACCTATGCAGAGATACAAACGATAGCAGTAGAAGATGCATTACGCAATGTATACGCTAAGTCTTACGGTAAGAACCCTAAAGGATTGCTTAGCTTTGGTGCTAAAGTTATAGAAGATATGCGTAAGTACCCTGTTGTGGGTGCAATGATTCCTTTTGGACAGTTCTTTAACAACACACTAGGTCATATGTTTGATCATACAGGTATCAGTCTTGTACATAAGTATGCGGCAGGTACGACTCGTGATCCTTTAGAGCTTCTCACTAAGTCAGCTATAGGTCTATCTCTTATAGGCGTAACAGCGGCTCGTGAGTATGATAATATGGAAGAAGGTTTAGCTTGGTTTGAAGAACGTAGAGATGACGGATCTATACGTAACCGTATGTATGACTTCCCTTTTAGTTTCTACAAAGCAATAGGTCGTATGGGTGCTCATCACAAAAGAGATGGAGAAGTACCTGCTGATTTGGTGAAAGAGTTAGTAACTCTATTCGGGCCGGGACAACTTACAAGACAGCTAGGAGATTCAGCTAAGATATCTTTTGACTTATTAGTAGATGCATCGTCAGGAGAAGACCGTGCAGTTAGAGATGCATTAGGTAAACTAGTACAAGATACAGCCTCTATGTACCTTAGCGGTTATAGTCGTCCGTTTGATCCGGTAAACACAGCTATAGCTTTAGGTAGAGGTGAAGACTTTGTAGCAGTAGATCGTAATCAAGGCTCTAAATGGGTTAACAACTCTACGAGATACGTTGATCAGATATATACTGCCCTTAGTGGTGCAGAGTTAGCACCTGAGAAGTTTAATGCACTGACTGATGCTAGAGGTACAGCACCTATAGGACGTATCTTTGGTTATCGTGAGAACCCCGGACAAACTCATATACAAAAGATGTTTAATCAGATAGGTAAACCTCAATGGCGTACTGAGATTAAGTCGTTCATACCTGAGACACAGAATCATATTAACAAGATAGTATTTCAGTTCTTAGAACAACAAGCTGAGTATGCCTTAGCTACACCTGCTTGGAAAAATGGTACAAATAAACAACGTAAGGCTCTCTTAGGTGAGGTGCTTAAAAAGTCTAAGAAACAAACAACAGATATACTTGAGCTTAGCCTAGCACCAGAAGATAGCCGTACTAATAAGTTGTACAAGATAAGTAAGAAGGGTAGTGGTGTAACTAAAGAAGACGTAGACAAAGCGTTAACAAAGTTAGACATAGACGTAGACATAACAGAGTTAGACGAGAACCAACTAGACTTCTTAATGTATTACTTGGAAGCTCAGAAAGACGAAGTTAAAAAGCTTAAGATGTTAGGTACTAGATAAAATAAAAGGGCGACACAAGCCGCCCCTTCTAACACTACTTGACTCCGTGCCTTTCAGCACATTGCCTAGCCCAAAGATACATACTTGTGTATGCCTTTAGACAGTGATCTCTTTCAGTGCTCTCCCATAGATTGTCACGTAGTAACACCTCCATACTCTCCATATGATCTGTCATTACGTTCAGGAATGCTGTTCGTCTTGACTTGATGTGTTCTTGTGCTTCTTGTTCTAGTTTCATACTGCTATGCTATAAGTAATTCTGCTGATGTGTAAGGGATATGAAAGAATAACTCGCCCTTCTGTATGTACCTACCCTTAGCTTCTGCTAAACTTTCTTTAGTGAGTAGTGTATCCTTTATTCGCCACACTTGCTTCATGTCTTCACGAAAGACATAGAAGTTTAGAACACCATTAACACCTTCATACTTATCTAGTAAGCGTTGCTTACGTTCAGGAATGCGAATCTCTGCCCAATGTGTAGGCCAATCTTCTTTCCAAGCTACTTTGACTTCAGCTTCATTGAAGTATGTGTAGCCATCTTTCTGAGAGACGACATCTACAAAGTAGTTTTCTTCGGTATTAACTATAGTATGACCTTTTGATATTAATATCTCAACTAATGTATCCTTAGCCTTCTTATCGTAGGCCTGATACAATGCACGGTTAAACTGTTTTCTTACTGCTGTCACTTAGGTATTCCTTTAGTTCTGTATAGCCCCCAAGGTGAGTGCCATCTGGTTTAAATATTTGTGGTACTGTAGTATAACCTGCTTTCTTTATTAATGCCAGTAACCATTTGCTACTAGGCGATTGTACGTTGTATGTTGTTACCTGACTACCTGCAACACCTCGTAGTAATTGTAACGAGGCATCACAGAAGTTACATTGGTTTCTAGTTATTACTATCCACATTAAACGAGATCTACAATTTCACAGCTATCTCCAGAACATGCTAGCGTCTGGCTACCTGCGGTGTTATCTTCCTGTTCGTACTCAGATAGTTTGTCCCAATCAATACTATCAGGCATCTTATCTAAAAGAATATGATAGTCTGTAGCTAAACAATCCTGATAGGGTGCTTGCTGATATGTGTGCTCATTGAATGGTAAGAATGATACACCTGACATCTCATCAAAATGTTTGTACACAAATGCACCTACCTCAAACCATTCGTTATTCTTTACGTTGATAGTAACAGAAGGTTTATGTTCACACCATGATCGTTGATAAGCTAACCACATCTCTAGCTGTTCTATAGCAGACATGTCAGCGGTAACTGTTGCACCCTCTGGAGCTTTCATAGGGAAGCTAAACACAGTAGTCTGGTCAGGCTTCATTACGTCTGGCTCATTAGGTATACCCTGATCCATCATGAACTGTGTCAACGGGTCTTTGT
>Ga0187219_1001556_pt1 | contig 10990 bp, 8 predicted proteins | sample 13SPOviralmetaG_FD_130162 | JGI IMG/M metagenome (GOLD analysis project Ga0187219, IMG submission 130162) | Marine viral communities from the oligotrophic San Pedro Time Series (SPOT) site, San Pedro Channel, CA, USA - 13 SPOT_SRF_2010-07-21... | ecosystem: Environmental > Aquatic > Marine >... | reverse complement strand
TCGGATTGAATTGAACCTACACTTGAATCATACATTCCTGTTGGATTTCCGTTGTTATCATAACCTGCTCTGTCTGGATAAACGTTTATGTCCCAAAAGTCATATTGGTGATTGAATGAAGAATGGTATGTCCCGTCTAAATATGCATCGTTGTAAGCCCCTGGTGCTCGATAACCAGTATATATTGGCTCTGCTCCGATTCTTTCAAGCTCTCTATCGTCAATGTTTTCTCCGTCTTCTGTTCTTTCGCCATGAAATGGATTTACTTTCATGTCTGCGCCAGTGTTAAATTGACCAAGACCAATCATATACGGATGACCCCAATAATCTGCATCGTTTGAATCCATGCTCCAGTATTCGGGTCCCTCTGTATGTCCGTCGTGACCAGAATCAGAATTTAATGAAAAATCGTTATTCGAAGATCCAATTTCTTCATACCAGTATTCAGAAGGATTTAGCCAACCATCACTATCTGGGGCGATTTCCCAATTTATGTTAGAATAATCTCCTGGGTGGGTGTTATCGTATGGAGTTGTTTGGCCAGAATAAGAAGTTCCAGAACCTCCCGATGCAACACCAGATGGGCTGTAAGGAAAACCATAAGTTGCATGACCATACCAGTTGTCGAAATCAAATTGTGGAACCATGTATATGTCAAGATAGCCGTTGAAACAATTTTCATACCATCCGCCTTCTCCACCAACTAAATCGCCAAGGCCACTATAACTGCCTGCGCTTGAACCGAATGGAGAATAACCTAACGCTTGAAGTCCGATTTCTATTGCTCCTTGATCCCAACCGCCAGCAGACGCATCTGCCAGGAAAGCATCTCTTGAAATTTCCATTTCATATACAAGGCCATCAAAATCAGAAGTTGAATCTATGAGAGGTAAAGATGCAAGTCCTGCATCAGCAGGCATATTCCAATGGCCACCAATTCCGAAACCAAAAGCACTACTTCCCATTCCTTGCACCCTGCAACCTGCACTTTCAGTATATCCAGAACCACACCATCCATCGCCTACCTTCATTTTACCCCAATCACCAGTTTGATCTACAAATCCCAACTTGTCGTATAATGGGCTTGTATACCAATTTTCTTCTGCCCATTGAAAGGCATAACCGTCGCCTGCGCTTTGGCCATAACCGTAAATATTTCCACCATCTCTATCTACTCCAGCTTTCCAACTGTATCTGTGATCATCGACAAATACAGTTAAGTTGTCTGAATCAGCATTACCATACGATACTGATGGGTCAAAAACCAAATAATCTGCTGTAAAATTTGTTGGGTCTACAATGTTATACGTTGAATGGTCAACCTCGAATGAAAATATTGCATTGTTTTGTCCGTAAGGCCACAAAACAGTGGAATTTACCTTAGCCATAGTATTGACTCCTGTTGATTTATCAAGCAGTTCTGCTTTTGGCGATTGCATTAAAAAATCATGTGGCATAATGCACCATTTGACTTTTTCAGCATCGTTTTGTGATTGTTCGCATTTATTTGTAAAGTATGAATGATCGTAAACAAACGCTAATTCAAGATACTTTGAAGTAATCATACTGCCTTCTGTAAATTCTACCCATTCATTATTCCCCCCAATTCTATACATCACCTGGCCCCAACTATCGGTTTCATTATACAGAGTTGGAATGCCAAGCTCTACAACGAGGCTTCTATCTGTAATGTTTGAATGCATGGCCCAAAGACCCGCATTGTTGGATTGAACTGCGTTTCCAATTTGCATAAAGGAATTGTGATTGTTCTCTGTGCAATTTGCATTTTCACACAATGGTAAAAACAAATCTTTGCCATCCATAAAGCAATTGTAATTTACCAATTCAAGGCATGAATCCATTGATGGAACAACAAAACCATAATTTTCGATTTGCTGTGAAGAATAGGATTGAAAATTAGATTGTGTAATTTGTTCTTCATACCAACCTAAAAATCGCATATCATTTTCATTTGTTGGAATGAATGTCTTTGTTGAAGTTCCTCGATCTACTTTACCAGGTATGTAATCATAATTTTCGTAATTGAAAACAACGTTCAATGGACCGTCAATTGTTTCAGTTTGTTTAATCCCCAGGGACATATACAAAGGAGATAATTTACCAGAATCTAAAACATCATTGGAAGAGTCAAAGTTCCATTCTTTATCGGAAATTCCCATTTCGCCAGTGTTCCTTTGTCTTTCAACATCATTCGAAAAATAAGCGGTTGTTGATCGTTCACCATTAGTTGGGTTTGCTTCTGTCAAGCCTGTAATAGAAAACGGAGTTGTTGGATAATATTGTGTATAAAACCCATTTCCTGTTCCATCAAAGGTGTTAACTGAATCAATCCCTATTTTTTCTGTGCTAATTCCAACCTGGTTCGTGATGTTAGATGCAATTGCAGTCGAACTAATCATAATCAAAATCAAAAAAATCGGCGTGAATTTTTTGCTCATACTCGATGCATTGGGTTTGCTCTTATGAAACAGACGCAATAGACCAGTATAAATGCACACTTTTGATATTCAAATGTTAGTATCAGAAGCACTTGCTCCTGCCCAATCATATTTCGCTCTTGGTTTCAATCGACTGTTTTGGCGATCCTTTCTCAAATCCCCAACATACACCTTATTGTCAATAACTCTCACTTGAAAACCGCGAGCTCTAATTTGGTTTGCTCGAATGTTCGCAGAACGTGCGTTTTTCCAAGTGATAATACGACCAGCACCCATAGATTCTGCATTGAATAATTCGCCATTGATTCTTCGTGGACTTCTTACAGCAAGTAGAACAGGTCTGTTTTTGACACCCATGTTGCTTTCCATGAAAATACCACCTAATTATTCAATTCAGTTCAATAGATCTTCAACAAGGCTTGTTTGTCCTCGAACCAAAGCGTTTGCAGAACCAACCGCAAGTCCAAGCAGTAGAGTAGTCCAAACGTAGCAAATGAATTCGTTCATTGGGAATAGTGGCATAATGTCGCCCCAACTACCGCCAGTGAATTTATCATCAAAGAATGACTGCATTGTGATGGTTAGTCCAGAAGCGAATAGTAGCGTGAAACCGACAGCACCAAGACCAGGACCAACTGCCTGTGGGACAATTGCATCTCGATCAATTACAGAAGCAACTGCAACTGCACTTGTTAGAGACAAACCTGCCAATAGACCAAAGGTGTTAGCCAGGTCGCCAACGTCTTCCCAAAGGATCGTATCGAGGTTCCCATCAGCCATTGCGTTTGCAAGCCATCCGCCAAGCACTCCAAGTCCGAATAGGACCAAGAATGATGAGAAGTTCCTTGTAGACCAAATATTAAGTCCATAAATAGACTCTTTTCGGCCTGCAACAAAGATACCGATTAGGATGCAGGCGAGTCCTCCAATGAAGAAAGACCAGTCTGTATTGGTAAAGTCTGAAAGCGATTCATAAGGAACTGAACTCATTGCATTCCCTCCCGTCGCCATAGACCGCCGATTGATTGCGTAAACAGAATAACACCAATGAGTGTTCCAAGTCCAGCAATAATGTCGTAGACAGGGAATCCAAACGCAACATCGACCAAAACATCTGATTCAACGTTCAAAAGTCCAGTAAGTGCGGTTGGAACTCCAAGTAGGACAAGCAAAATTGAACCAATGAAGTATCGCATATTTCTTTCAGACATTGAAGTGTTTCCTGCCCCGTAGAGGTATACGGACAATGCAATAACAAGATAACCAGCAGAACCGATAATTAAAGCCCATTCTTCTGTAATAGGATCGGCAATATCATAGTAGAAGTGGTGAGAAATCCATGCGTGAACAACACCGACTCCAAACAAAATCATAGCAACACGGTCATCCATCCATCCGTTAAGAGAAGCTCCCATCCACATCATGTAGAGCGCAAGCAATACAAATGCAAGTGCAATACCTACGATGACCCAATCATAGCCATCGAGTTCATCAAACCATCCATCGTCTGAATCTACATCACTTCCACCGCCAGATGAATAATCTCCATCCTCTGATGCTGAAAAGTAGATTGTGTATGACACCTTAACAGACTTTGAGGTTTCTGCTCCAACGTCGTAAGAAGCGTATTCAAATTCGCAAATTGCTTTGTATGAATCGCCGTTAATGAAAACACCTGTAAAGGAAACAGCCGACGATCCAGAATTAACTTCATTGTTATCGACAGAAAGGTTTCCTGTGTTCGAAGCGTTAATATCAGCAGGGCCAATGGTCCACAATGAATTGTTGGTGTTCAAAACGCCATATTGTTTCCACTCTGATTCGTTTAGTCCAGTGTGGCGTGATGTGTCTACGTTTGTAAAGATGCTAATTGAACTGCTTACCATTTCAGTTCCAACAGATGCAAGGCCACATTCAATTGTTGAACGTGGGGTAGTTTCGCTTGGTGCAAATTGAATGTTTTGTCGCTGAATCATGTCCTTGGCCTGTTGTGTTCCGCCATAAGTATATCCTTGGTTTTCAACAAGTTGCAAGGTTCGACCCTGGATAACGTTGTCTGATGGGTTAACACCAGAATAATACATTACGTATGGTGTTGCAAAAGCAGGGTTGGTTGTGCCTGTCGTGACTGCTGTTCGAGTAATTCCTGTTGAGTTAGCCAATGGGTTTGCACTTGTCGAGTCCTTCCAATGAATGTTAGGGCTTGAAGAACCAGTTGTGGCAACGGTCATTTCTTGACCATTGGTTGGAGCTGATGCACCTGCAACATATTCTTGGATCACATAGAAGTTGAAAGTTCGCTCTTGAACATCATACAATCCTTGGTTGTAAGAATATAGCAAAGAATCTTTGGCCATATCCATCAATCCTGTGACTGGAACCTTTGTAGTAGAAATACCAGAAGTTGCTCCAGTGCAGTAATCAGTTTGAGAGGTTCCCACAACGTATGAAGAATCAAAGCCTGCAAGTGTTCCCACATCTTGGTATTCTCCTGTTGTTAGGTATTTCAAAAGACTGTTCTTGGAAAAGGAAGAATCGTATTCTGATGAACTCATAATGTAAGTTCTGATCTCGCCATTGAAACACTTGTCTGCGCTTGGGTGTGCAAGATCAATGGTTGCTGAATCAAAGCCACCGTAAGATGCCATTGAATATAGGGTTTCAAGAGGCATAGTGACCTTCATAACAATTCCATCTTCGCCGTTGGTGGAGTTTCCATCGAATGTTGCAACTGAATCGCACTTGGCTAAGAACCAACGTGCATCACACCAGGACATTCCGCCATCTTCCATGACTCCCATTCGAAGACCTGGCTCGCCTGTTTCAATTCTAACCGATGGATCGTAAATTACGCCGTTTGCGCTCACGTTTGATTGGTGAGTAGAAGCAGTTCCAAAAGTCATTTTGACAGTGTTTCCTTGTAGACCGAGCATTGTGGTTGTGTTGTAGATTTCTGCATCATTCTTAATTCCATCTGCGCTAAGTTGGCTTCCGTCAAAGGCAGTTGGAGTTGTCAAAACAACGTTGTCTTGAAGGCAGTTTGCATCAGCACAAGAAACAACGATTTCTGTTGTTTCTGATGCACTTACTGTTGACAAATCGCCAAGATTAGTTGCATCTACGCTAACAGAAATGTTGTAATCGAATGTGTAATCCACTCCAAAATACTTTGCAGATGATGCTGGCGATCCCAAGACTGCATAACCAAGTCCTGCATCACCGCCAGTATCACTTGCTCGAAGCATGAGAACAGTATTCAATCCAGAATCAATTCCTCCATCGCCAGAAACCACACATTGAACGGTTTGAGAACTGCTCATTGCTGTTGCATCGCAACCGCCATCCTGGACTTTTGCTCCAGTGGTTAGACTCCCTACTCCATGTGGAGAGGTTCGGTCAATGGTTGAATACCAATTTTGAGGGCTGATGAGAACAGAACCTTCTTGGGTTCCGTCTGCTGTATTAACAAGTTTGACTGTTGCACTGTTTCCAATGTTTTCAATTGTGACTTGGTTGTTATGTTCGCCTGCGATTGAATCTGTAAATACTGCACTATCTCCGACTCCGCCAGTATTTGTTGTGATCTGCCAAGATTGCGCCATTTCACTGAAAGGATCTTGTGACGTTCCACTCAAGACCTGTGTTGGATCAAAAATAAGAGAGCTTGTAGAAGTCGCTGTGACTGCATCGTATGTCCTTAGCACATCACTGGAATCTTGTTCTGGTGGTGTGGGATTTCGGTCAATGCCATTTGTTGCTGTTGCGTCGGGAACTTCTGCCATTACAAAAGAAGTCATTAACAAAGAACAAAGCATAAGTGCAGTCATCATTAGGGCGGAACGTCGGTTGTTCATGGCCTAATCGCAGTTCGACCCCCTATATCAAACAAACAGGAATAATCTATGCTATCAGCACACTTTTACAACAGACATATTTTCTGTAATAAAGAACTAAATGGCTTATTCTTTGTATTCCTTTGCAACCGTTGGCTTTATGAATCGAATGGAACAAGGATTAAACCAATGAGCGACCCCAAGACTAATGCGATCCACTTTCCACCCGAACTAATTTTATTGATAGATCGAACTATGGTGGCCAAGGGAGGATATTCTACAAGGGCTGAATTCGTTCGAGAAGCAGTAAGAAACGCTTGCTTTGAAAACCTCAACGGAGGTGTTCGTAGTGATTGAATACCCTTCCAGGTTGAATACTCATTATGGTTTGAAGAAACCAAGAGATCGTGTTGAATCAATATTACAAATGCATGGGCCACTAACAATGAAAGAAATACAAGACCGATATAATAAGACCTGGCGTTATGGTATAACCACTGGCCAATTAACAGGTCTTTTATCTCGAAACAAGAAATTTATACCTACTGGTGAAACAAAAGTTGTCGGTTTGACAGGTAAAGCCTACAATTCCATGGTTTGGGGTGTTCCTGCGTGACAGATCCAGAAAAGTTTCAACTTGCTGGATGGAGAACAGAGGCATCTAACTTGAAAAAGAAGGTTCGAGAACAAGAGGTATTGATTAACGACCTAAACAATCAGTTGACATATATTAGAAACCAACAAAGAGAACGTTTTGGTATGATTTTATTTCCAAGAAATATAGAATTTAGAAGAGAACATTTGATTACATTACACAACGTCATGGAACATATACGTCGTTATGGCAACTTGACCCCTAATACAGACTTTACTTCTTTAGGATTTAATGATCATAGAACCCTTCATAGGACCTGCAATAAGTTTGTTGAATTTGGAATCCTTACAAAAACAAGAGCTAATCCTACTACTTTTGAACTTTTAGAGAAAGACGATTAAATCCTGGGCGATTGGTGTAGCGGATAGCATATTGGCCTTCTAAGCCGATGACAGGGGTTCAAATCCCTTATCGCCCGTATCTGCTTGTTTCTTAAGTTAATCAATTCCTCGATCCAAAACCGCTTCTAATCCAACGTAGATCAAAAATCCCATAATCAATAGAATAAATAGTCCAGTCCAGGAAAAGTTAGAATTTTCATCGGTTAATGTCAAATCCGATCCGCCCCCATTGTTTGTATTGGTAGAGCTCGAACCTCCTTGTGTTGGTGAAGGAGATGGATTAGGCTGAACGTTTGCGTTTTCACCAGTGTTGCTTGGGTCATTAGGGTATTTGTCAGAATTATCTCCAATGCCATCGCCATCAGAATCTAAGGTTTCACTCTCATTGTTTGGAAAAGCGTCTGCGTTATCGCCAACGCCATCACCATCAGAATCAACCGTTTCGTTTTTGTCTAATGGAAAAGCGTCGGATGTGTCATTGACTCCATCACCATCATCATCATCATCATTCAAATTTGGCACACCATCGCCATCTGTGTCATACTTAGTATCACCGTCAAGGGGGAATGCATCTTCACTATTGTTGAGTCCATCACCATCCATATCATTATCTGCATTATTCCCAATGCCATCGCCATCATCATCCCTGGTTTCATTGGGATCGTTAGGGAATGCATCGACGTTATCACCAACACCATCGCCATCTGTATCTAACGTTTCATTAGGATCGTTTGGGAATGCATCGGCGTTATCACCAACACCATCATCATCGGAATCTATTGTTTCTGATGAATCGTTTGGGAATTGATCTGCATTATCGCCAACACCATCTCCATCGGAATCTGTTGTTTCATCTTCATCATTGGGGAAAGCGTCGGAATTGTCGCCAACACCATCGCCATCTGTATCTTCTGTTTCAGATGCATCATTAGGGAATACATCGGCGTTATCACCAACACCATCGCCATCTGTATCTTCTGTTTCAGATGCATCGTTAGGGAATGCATCGGCGTTATTACCAACACCATCGCCATCTGTATCTTTTGATTCAGATGCATCGTTAGGGAATGCATCTTCTTCATCAGGCACACCATCGCCATCTGTATCAACTGGTTGTGGTGGTTCTTCTCCCCCTCCTGGTGAACCTGGGTCTAATGGGTCTGGGTCTTCACCGTCTGGTATTCCATCATCATCAGAATCCTCATTATTTGGGTCTGTTTCTCCTGGATCTACCTCGCCATTACCGTTGGCATCTTCATCTCCATTAGGTATTCCATCACCATCATTATCTTCTTGTGGATCGAGTGGCTCACCGCCACCACCACCACCAACTCCTGGGTCTAATGGGTCTGGGTCTTCACCGTCTGGTGCTCCATCGCCATCCGAGTCTGGATTACCAGGGTCGGTTTCGCCTGGGTCAATTTCTCCATTGCCGTTAGTATCTTCTTCTCCGTCTTCCAAACCATCTCCATCACTATCTGGATTATTAGGGTCTTTATCGAAATCGTCTTCAACACCATCGCCATCGGTATCTATTGCAACTACAACACCAGAGATTAAAGATAAACAAATCAAAACAGCAAATGTTTGAATTCTTGACATAGTTTTTGCATGAAGCCAACGTATATCAAAATAAAGGCAACTAATTGACAATCAGCACGTTTTCGATAACCAACCATGATTCACGCAGTAGACCAATCGACTTTTGCATCAAAAGATACTTTTAGGCATTGACAGCAATACAATGAAACGGTATTTGCTTCTTCATTAACTTCTTCAACTTGCCATTGATGATTACAGATCATAGGGAATTTTTCAATGTGAAAGCCGATTTCACAACCGCATTGATTACAAAATAAAAGAGATTTAGATTGGTTGATCTCCCATCTGTGAGAATTCCAATCCCCTTCACATTCCTCGGTCATAATTCTTGACAATTTCTTTCTGGATTATAAATTGACGTTCGGCTATTTTTGTGTAAATAAAAAAGCCTGGGTCTACCCCTCAAAAAACGATAATTTCCCATAATCACCAAATATGAACTACTCGTATTAAATAATAGAGATTTGAAAACCTTATAGTAATATCTCAAATGACTATTCAACTATTGGTTCACTAATCCACAAGCCTTTGCTTATTTCTAATCCCAGAATTTTCTATCTTATTATTTCGAGCTTCGGCAATCTGGTGATCGTCTAACTTAACAATGTAATTTTGACTTTCAAGAACTAATTCTTTTTTCCTGGTATTGATGAAATGTATTTTGAATTTGTTCAATTCTCCCAATTCCTTTTTGAAATTCATAAATTCTTCATAGTGTTCTGGATATTGATTTTGCATTCTGCGAACGTTGTTTCCGTATGCTACTGCTCCCATCCAGTTTTTATGCCCCTTCCATTGAGGGATTCTTTCATTATTTTTTGAATCGTATTCAAATTTACCTTTCGCAGAATTATTCAATTCTTCAATTCTTGATGCCTTGTCTGTATGTTCTATGTCGAAGGAATCCGTTGCAATCTCTGTGAGCCTTGCAATTTCTGCTTCGAGAACAGAATTTTTTTGGTGTTGCAAAAGACCTGCATCGGGCAATAACTCATTTCTTTTACCAATCAAATTCATTTCTTCATCCGTAAGAATTTCTGTTTTCCAATATGGCAGTAGTTTTGCAATTTTTTTCCCTTTACGATCCTTTCCTTTGTGTTCAAGTTTTCTTGAAGACCAACAACTTGCACACCTGTAAATCAAATCATCCCCAAGTTCGGTCCCTCTATCGCTTTCGATGTATTCATAGCGACCATCTTGGCCAGGTATTTTTATGCAACATTCGATTTCTAAATTTTCTGCATTTATGCATTTGACGTAAGGTTGTTTCAAAATTGATGGGTGACGATCTGCAAGTAGAGTAAATTCTTTTGTTTGGTCTGGTCCTCTTTTTGTTGATTCATACCTCGATATGTATTCTTTGTATAAATCAAGGCAAGCACTTGGAGTTGAAGGTATTTTTAATCCAGAGCTGTTTGGAACATTTGCATTGAAGAAAAGTAGTATTCTCAAGTGCTCCATCGCTTCCAAATGTTCTTTTCCAAGGTTATGCCTCATCCAAGTGGCTTTTGCTATTTCTTTGGGCAGTCTGGATTGGGTGGCCTCAAGCCTTTTTGTCGCTTGCTCCAACATCTCGTTCAAATTACTTATTTCTAATTCCTGGGATTCTTGCATTAATTCCAATGGATGCTTTGCTTCTTTTTCACCAAGTATTGATCTAAGAGCATTTGCATAAATCTCGCTCGCTGTCAAATTTGGGTCTTGAACCGCCAAATCATGCAGGTATTTTACGTCTGCTGGCAAATACAGGCTTACTGCGCTCCCACTACCTCTCGTTCTCTTCATCTTTTTCCACCTTCACCTTCAACTCCAATAGCGACCACCATTTAATCATAACGCCAAAAATGTTCGATATTCTAACGGTTGCCACCGCCAAGCAAAAAACCAAAATATCTGGTTTATTGGGTCGGCCAAATCTTTCTGCAACTCGATCTCTTAGAGATTACAATACAATATCATACAATACATAATACATATTATTTTTTTTTTTTTTTTTTTTTTTTTTTTTTTAACAACACCACGGAATACATCAAAAATATTTCTTTTTTTAACACATACCACTACAATGATACAAAAAAATAAATTTCATAATTTATTTGC
>Ga0187219_1001555_pt1 | contig 10991 bp, 9 predicted proteins | sample 13SPOviralmetaG_FD_130162 | JGI IMG/M metagenome (GOLD analysis project Ga0187219, IMG submission 130162) | Marine viral communities from the oligotrophic San Pedro Time Series (SPOT) site, San Pedro Channel, CA, USA - 13 SPOT_SRF_2010-07-21... | ecosystem: Environmental > Aquatic > Marine >... | reverse complement strand
TTTTTTTTTTTTTTTTTATTTTTGTGTGAGAATTCTTAAAAAATTTTAATTATACGTTGATAGGTAAATTGTAGGCACGGACTTAAAATGGATATCTTGAAGGTTCACAGTTTAATATCCAATTTAACATACTCCCTTCTTCAAAATCATAATCCTCCATATCAATCTTACAAAATCCATTTCTAATTTGTGTTAACTCATTATTATCAGTTTCTCTAATTTTATATTTAGCAAAACGTTTTAATGTATTTAATCCATATACATATCTACCATTCTTACAATCAAAATCTTCCTCGCTATCATAATCATTATCATTCTCAAGTTTATCTCTATCATAAATTCGTGTTGTATAATAATTTCTATTAGTTTCTACAAAATGTTCTAAATTAAATAATTGAAAATCTACTAATATATTTTTTACAAACCAATTACATTCTGTTTTTACAAAATTAAATAATCTCATATTATTATCAATAGCATTAGAAGGGATAATTGGTAAATCGTTAATATAAAAATAATTTAGGTCATATTCATAATTAGTTTTATGATATAAATATAATACTAAATCCCAATATACTATTACTCTATTTGTTTTCTTATTCATAGCACCTATTTTATTACATAATGTTATTGGTTTATTATTTTTTAATTTATTATATACTTCTTGGTTTATATAATTTTTATTAAGCAATTCAGTTAACATAACACTATTATTATCATATTTATTTAATAATTTATATTGAGAAGTTTTTTGTATATCATAATAATTTTCAACACCTTCTATCCAATTATTCTCTATTTTTGTTAATAATATATGAAGTGTTTGACTTAAATATTGTAATCTTAAAAGTAGTGTATTAATAAAATCATAATCTATTTCTATTAGTATAGAAAACAAACTAATAATATAATCCTCAATATTAAAAGTATATGTATGATTTTGTAAATTCAATATTGTTTGAATAGTTCTACTATTAAAATAACTATTATAGGAGTAAAACATATTTCTCAATATACTTGTATCATAAAAATACTGTTTTTTCTCTTCATTTGTATTAAGTTTACTTATTTCAGTATGTAAATCAGTAAATTTCATTAGTTCATTAAATCTATAACCATTTAATATAGGTTTTCTATTTTTTGAAAATGATTTTATACTTGAAACAAACAGTTTTATTATATTACATATTTCATTATAAAATTGTGCTTCTAATCTAATATGTGAAAATTCTAATATAAAATTTCTTATTCTAATATAATTATCTTGTTTTATAGAATTCCTAATTATTTCATTACATTCCTTCGCAAACATAGGTAAATATTTTATATTAATACATTCTTGTAATTGTATTGGTCTTAAAATAGAAAATTTTTTTTCAAATGTTGCTTTACGAATTTTTAATTTATTAATTTGTTTTAATAACTTATCCATTTCTTCTTCATTAATTTTTTCAAGATTTTCCATTGCTTGAAGTTCGTTGGTATAACAAGTATTCACAATAGACATTTTATAGGTGGGATTAAATAATTGCTAACAAAAAACAATTTTAAAAAACAATTTTAAAATTTTATAAAATTTTATAAATTTTATTCAATATTTTTTATTATTCTATATTAAATATAAAAAAAAAAAAAAATAAAATATAAATCTTGTGAAAAAAGTTTTAGGTCAAAAACGCTGGGATAAATGGGTTATAAAAAATTTATACTATTAAAAAAATTTTATAAAAATTTTAAATTTAAAATTTAAATTGATAATTTATATTTACTATTTAAAAACAAAATGAGTATACAATATAATATGGAGGATAGCATAAAATTTTTAAATGAGAATAATATTGACTGGTGTGTTATTCCTACAAAAAATAAAAAAACAGATTGGAGTAATACTGGATTAGATATTGTAGTAGAAGAATTATATGATATAGAAGAGATAAAAATTGCTTGTGATAAATATGTAGAGAAAAAATTAAAACGTGCTGATAACGAACAAACACCAGAATTTTTAAAAAAACAATTCTTCGGTGTTTCACAAAATTATTTTGCTAATCCAGTAATGCTTAAACCTATACAAACATTATATGAAGAAGAAACACAATTTAAGAAATGGACTATTATTTGTGATACAAGTAATGTTATTCAATTAGATATAGACGTTAATACAGAAGAAGATTATAATAAATTATCAACTGCTGGTAAAAAATTATATAATGATATTAAAAAAAAATTTCCATTTAATAAATCTCAATCTAAACCTTGTGGATATCATAGTTTTATAATTGATAAGGATAATGCTGATTTATCAGCAGAGATAAAAAAAATATTAAATTATAAAAATCAGTATGGAGAAACAGAACATTATAAAAATAATACACAAGGTAAATATCTTAAGAAGGATTTTAATTTTATAGAAGTTATTTGTGGAAATACATTACATTTATCTTCTCCAATAGAAAATAATAAATATAAGGATAAAAAACGAACTGATTTTAAACCATTAGTTGTTAAAACTGCTGATAATATATTAAAAACTATATTTGTTAAGGATTTAGTTAAGAATGTTATTGAGAAGACACCTACAAAATCTACTAATGTTGAATTTGTAGAAAATTTTGATACAGAACATTCTATAGTAGATAACTCTACACAAGATAAACAAACTAAACAAGATTTAAATTTAGAAGAAATAACTGGATATTTGAATAATATTAAACAAATAGATATTGATAATAGGGATACATTTTTCAATATTACTTGTGCTGTAGTAAGAGATACAGAAGATAGATTTAAACAAACATTATATGAACTTGGTAAAAAATCACCTAAATCTATTGGTGGTAGAGAACCTTATGATATTTGGTTTGAGAAACATTATAATAATTGTAAAATCCAATCTACATTTAAGAATTGTAATATATTAAGAACATTAAGTAGAAATTGTGATATAAAAAAACATTATGAAATTTATAATAAATATTCTAAACAATCACAAGGATATACACCACAAGAGTTAAGTGATATATTCTTAAAAAATAATGAGGATAATATTATTGTAGCAAATAATGAAGACCCGGAACAACCACCTTCTATATATCTATGGGTTGAAAGTCATAAAAAATGGACTAATGAAACAAATAATAAAATGGATACATTATGTTTTGCTATATATGAAGATATATTTGAATATTTAAAATTACAAAAAACTAAATATTTAAAATTATTACAAGAAGCAAGAGATAACGAAGAAGAAAATATGATTGATAAATATGAACGAAGAATGAAGGATATTTATATGTGTATAAATGATATACAAGCACCAGCATTAAGAAAAAATATAGCAACTTGTTTGATACAAAAAATAAAAACATTATTTCCACAACAAATAGAATTTGATAATGAACCAACACTATTACCATTTAAGGATTGTTTATATGATTTATCTACACAAGAAATAAGAGATTATAAAAAAACAGATTTGATAATTAGAAAAATAGATTATGATTATAGAGAACCATTAGAAGATAATTATAATGAAACTAAACAATTTCTATATTCATTGTTTCCTATTGGAATAGAATTTAAACCAATATCAAGAAAACCAATTGAGAATAGATTTAGATATTTATATAGAAAAATAAGATTTAATAATTTTGAAATAAATAAGAAATCTAAAAAATGGAAATCATTTGAAATAACTATAAAATTATCACCTGAATTCTATGATTTGATATATGTATTATGTATGAGTTTATTTGGTTATATGATACCTACTATACATATTCTAAATGGAGAAGGTTGTAATGGTAAATCAGTATTAATGGATATTATGAAACGAATACTGTGTATTTATTTTACTGGTATCAAGGGTAATAATTTATGTGAAGATATAGAAACAAATGGTGCTTCTCCTCATTGGGCGAAATGTGATATGAAACGAATTGTTGTTTCTCAAGAACCAAATGAAAATAAGGAGTTATGTGTAGCAACATTAAAATATATTACAGAGCAAGAAATAGAAGCAAGAATGTTATATTCAAATAAAACTAAAATTCAACTTCAATGTATATGGTTCTTGGTTTGTAATGTTGTTCCTGAATTAGACGGTGTAAATAATAATGCCTTAACAAGAAGAATTAAGGATTTTAATTTCCCACATAAACGAGCAGAAACAATAGAACAATTTATAAATGGTATGTCTATTGAACGTTGTGAAGAAACTGGTAAGGTGATTAATTGTAATTCTCAATTTATGGGTGTATTAAATACAAAATTTGCTGATAAGCATTATCAAGAAGAAGCAAAATATTCATTACTAAAATATCTATTAAATTTTGTAAATAATTTTGAAAATATATATGGAAAACCTATTCATAAATATAAATGGAAATATTCTAATATTGTAGAGGAACGAAGTAAGGCATATCTTGGTAGTAATGATAGAATTAACGAACATTTAAATAAATATTTTAGAAAATGTGTATTACCTACTGGATTAATTGATAAGACAAAATATATTACATTAAATGAATTACATACACATTTTATTACTAATAGTGAATTCTATAAACAAGCAACTCAACGTAAGAAGGATAAATATAAGAAACAAGTATTCTTCAAAAATATTAAGGAAAATGATTATGGAATATTTGTAAATTTAGACAAGGAAAAACGAGTTGGAGGACAACGTGTTAAAATAGGTCAAGTATTAGAAGGATTTGAATTAATACCAAATGAACCAATTGAACCAATAAATAATCAAGAATTACAAAATGATAGTGATACAGATAATGATACAGTTGATATGGGATATGTTAGTGAATATAGTGAAGACGATTTAATGAGTTAAAAAAAAAAAAAATAAAATATAAAATCTTGTGAAAATAGTTTTAGATAATAATGACTGGGGAAACTGGGGGATTATCATATTCATTTACAGCATTCTCATATAAATTTTTTGCTTCTTCTAATGTATCTCTACAACCTAAATAAATACGTTTTTTATTTCTTGTTAACACAGCATAATACTTACCATATTTAGTTTTGTATAAACCTCTACTAATTTTATTTGTTGAAGGTTTATTTATAGAATTTTCACTATAAGAAACCCACCTTAAATTATCTAATGAATTGTTTTGTTTATTTCTATCTTTGTGGTCTACACAAGGTTTTTCATTTGGATTATCTATATAGGTAGTTGCTAATAATCTGTGGATTGTCTTATTCTGTTTTTTTTTTGTTTCACTATTAATTAGTGTATATGATAAGTAATTATTTCTTTGTTCCCAGTGTTTCATTTGGTGTTCTGTTTTTTTATTGTAAACTTCACCAAGTTCATTTATCAAATAATTTTCAAACGGTTTAGATAGTTGAATGGTATTTTCCATTTTTATTAATTTATTAATATATTTTTATATAGTAGAAATTAGAATATTAATTTTTAATTGTATAAAACTATTTAAAAATAAACTATGAAATTAATATAAGTATGAAAAAATATATTTGGACTTATAATTCACCCTCCATAAGCATACGTGAAAATAATGTTGAAACTTTATGTGAAAAAATAAATTCAATTGAAAATCTACAAGATAAAAATAAAATAAATAAATGGATTATTCATAATACATTACAAAAAAAAATTAAGAAACCAAGAGATATAGTATTACGTATTAGTAGAAGGCAAATTTAATTTTTTAATTAATTCGTCATATTTTCTTGCCTTAATTCCTAAAATATGTTTATCAGTTAATAAATGACGTTTTACACTACAGAGTGATAATTTAACACCACAAGCACATTCCCATTTTGAAGTATTTAATATTTCTTCTGTATTTTTTTTTATAAATTTTTCTAATGTAATATGTTCCATTCTTATTTACATATATTATTTATTTTCTAAATATATATATATACTATTTAAAAACAAAAAACCAAATATATAAAATGGACGCTTTTAAGACTAATCTTGATACACTTTTAAAATCTGTTGTAAGTGAAAATATTAAACCAAGTTCATTTAAGAACTATAAATTAATTTCAATAAAATTATTTAATTTAGGAAATAAAAAACCATTTAGTAATGATTTAGAAGAAACAGATTTAATCAAGGGATTTTCTAAATGTTGTTTTAACTATATGAGTATTATAGATTATTTACAAAATGAAGAAAATGAAATCAAGGATAATACAAAAAAAAATTATATAAATACTTTTTTAAATATTATTACAAAAATAAATGATATTACAAAATATAATAAATTAAGTAAAAAAAAATTAAAAATAACACAAGATTATTTAACTGATTACTGGACTAAATTAAGAGAAAATATTAATACTGTAAAAAATAATAATGTTATCAATGAAGAAAAATTTATTACAAATGAAGAATTTGATACAGCAATAAAAAAATGTAGAAAATCATTTGATAATGATAATACTGATACAAATTTATTACAAGAATATATTTTACTAATGTTATATAGAGGTAAATATATTCCTCCATTAAGAAATACATATGCTACTATGAAAATTATTACAAATGAAGACCCAGTAGAAGAAAACCAAAATTATATTATACACGATAATAACACAAGTAAAAATACAATTTTATTACAAGAAGATAAGGTCAGTAAACACTATGGAAGTAATGTTTATAAAATTAATAAATCTTCTATATTAAATAAATATTTAAATTTATTAATAACTAATAGATTTGATAATAAAAAAAATGATTTTTTAGAAATCACTGGAAGAAACAAAGCAGGTGAACCATTATCTACTAATGGTCTTACTTATTATTTACAAAAAATATTTGAAAAACATTTAGATAAGAAAATATCCAGTAGTGAATTAAGAAAAATATTTATAAGTAATTTACCAACAAATCTCACTAATAATAAATTAGAGAAAATAGCAAAAGGTATGAGGCACAGTATACAAACACAGCAATTTACATATAAGAAGGTTAAAAATTAAATCCCCCAGTTTCCCCCACCGATTTTGATACAAACTATTTTCACAGCAAAAATTTTATTTTTTTTTTTTTTTTTTATTTTTTTATAGAATTCTCAATTTCTAATTTTTTTATATCTTCTTCTATTTCTAATTTTTTTATATCTTCTTCTATTTCTATTTCTTTTTCTTTTAACTGTATTTCTTCTTTGGTATGTTGAATTTCACGTTTACAACTAATACAAGGTGTTTGTATACTGGAACAACGAGAAGTGAAGACGGTTGTAAGTATCCCACTTAATGTTGTTCCAATAACTGCTACTAATGCGATTAATCCACTATCCATATATATTATAATCTTATTTTTTTTATACAATTAAGACATATTAAAAATTGTTGTTTATCTTTACACATTTTACAATTATACCAAAATATCTTATTCATATATTTTATACAGATTTAAAACTTTTAAATGTTGAACTATTATTTAATTTATCTATTGTTATTTTCATTGTATTTACTAAATCTGTTAATGTATCTATTTGTTTCTGTTGTTCTTTACATTTTGCCCACAATATAATATTCATATCTGTTTTATTTATTGTTATTAAATCATTTACTTTTAATTTTTCACCTTGATAATCTACTTTATCATTAGGATAAATACTTTCTCCATTACCAGTTGAACTGAATTGACTATTTATTTCTGTGTTTTCTTTTACTTCTTGTGCTATGTATCCATAAACAAATTTATTAGGGTCTGTTCCTTTATCAATAGCATATTGTTCCTCATATTGATATTTATAAATATTTATATTATCAAATGAAGTTGCTAATAAATTTGTATCTGCTAATGTTTCATTTTTTTTAACCCTTCTATCACTGGGAGCAAATGAAGGCGTATGTATTAAATTTGTTCCGTCATAGAAAAGATATGCTGAACCCGCATTATTAAAATAAATTCTTGTTGTATTACTTGTAGTGCCGTTTTCAATTAACTCTATGTATCCGTTTTCTGTTCCTGCCGAATAACTGGTATTTTTTGCTATTCGTAATTTTACCATATCTGTTCTATGAAATGTGCTTGTAAATATTGTATTATCAAAATCTATGTAGCATTCATTATTATCATTACTTATAATTCTATCTCTGTTTATTTTAATTCCAGTAGAGGTTGCTGTTATAGTCGTTGTGTATGTTCCAGCACTATCGTTGTATAGTGCTATAACTTGTTGATATGTGAAGGCACAATATAGGGTTTCAGCATATATTTCTTTAATAGACCCATATAAACTTCCAAAATAGGTTGTTTGATTACCATATAATATAGTATCTAAAAAATCTATTTCGTCCACATTGCTTGTTGGTTTTATATCTACTGTTGTTAGACTTGAACCTCTCGCCCAATAATTAACAGGAGTAGAAATTGTAATAGCACTTGAACTATGTGCTATTGTTATATTATCTCCTGCTGTTAATGTGCGATATTGTAAATTATTAGTTCCGTCATTAGCAGTTGCTATTATTTGATTACTTGAACCATACCCACTTAAATTCCCAAGTGAAATATTCCCACTTACTAATGTTAATGGTGTATTATAACTTGGGATTTGACTTGTTAATGCTAATGTCCCAGTGCTACTTGGTAAAATAATATCATATGAAGAACCTATGTTAACATTTGTTTTTAATGATATATGGTAATTATCATTTGAATATAAATTAATATATCCTAATGAATTTACCGGACCAATTACTTCTAAATTAGTATCATAAGTTGTTGTGCCGTTGAATTGAATATTACCAGTTATTGTTGTATTCATTTTAAATTCAGTTCCAGTTAAAATTAAATTTAATCCTGCTGTATACGTTGTATTTGTATCAGTAGCATTAATAGTTAATGCTCCACTATTATTAGTAATATTTACATTAGTTCCATTTACTAATGAATTTTCATTTAATATTTTTAAACTATTATATGTAGGTAATCCAGCACTACTAATTTTGAATAGTGAATTCATTATTATATCTGTTTTAGAAGTCATTTCAATATTTCCTACTCCATTTGCTCCGTTATCGTGTGAAGCATTCAATATTATTTTGCTTGTTCCGCTATTACTACCACCTTGATATGAAGTTATATTTACTGCTGTATCTTGTGGGTTGCCGTCATTTTGTCTTTCACTTTTTATATTAATACTTGTAGCACCAGTATAAGATTTACCACTATTTATATAAATATTACTTGTATTAGAATTTGCTGTTAAACCACCAACATAAATATCTTGTCCTAAAATTTTAGTATTTGGTGTTGTTTGTGAAGAATGACTTTTACCCAGTGTTATATCACTTGAAGCATTAGTTCCATAATTTACTGCTGTTAATAATGAATTAAGTGTTATAAAACTTGCTATATCTGCTTCATATACAGTATCAGTAGGTATATAATCCTTACCAAGTCTTGTCCCAGTCCAAGTTCCAGTTGTAATTGTTCCTACTGTTGCTATACTACTACTTCCAGTAGTTAAACATAATGTTCCAGTTAAACTGGGTAATGTAATATTAGCAGTAATATTTTCTTGTGGTTGTAAAGTTGTATGGTGTGAATTATCTGTATCGTAAAAATTTATATATCCAACTCCATTTTGTCCTTTTAAATAAATTTGTCCTATAAACTCACTTGTTCCATTTACAAATAATTTTCTATTATCTGTATTAGAAGTAGTCCCTAATAATAAATTTTCACTTGTTAATTTAGGATAAATATTAGGTGAGTTAAAAGTCCAAAAATTAGTATCTATTCCTCCACTGAAATCACTATAAGTAATTTTCTTAATATTTCCATTAGTTTCTTCTAATAAAAATAAATCTGTATCATTAGCACTTGTTGAAGCATTTTGTTTACTTATTTTAACATTACACGTAGAAGCAGTATTTGAACTACTTGTTATATCTATAGCAGAACCACTACTTATTGTATTAATATTAATGGTATTACTATTTAATCCATTTAAACTTCTAATTCCACTCATTATAATATTATATATAAAATTATTTTAAAATAAATATCTAATATATATAATAATAATGCCGAAAAAAAAAGCGACACCTACCGAAGATTTAACTGAAACACCGATAACTGAAGAAAATATGGAAGCACCAAAACCAAAGAAGAAAAGGGTGTTAAGTGAGAAACAAAAGGCAAATTTTGAAAAATTACAAGAAGCAAATAAAATTAGATATGAGGCAAGAAGGAAAGCAAAAGAAGAATTAGGAGAACAACCAAAACCTAATAAGAAAAATACTAATGAAGAAATATTAGAGAATAAAGAAGAATATATAAATAATGAAATTAAGAAGAAAACTAAAAAAAAAATAGTTAAGGAAGATAGTAGTAGTGAAGAAGAAGCACCTACTATTATTAAGAAGAAAGCAAAAAAAAAAAGAAACCAAAAATTGTAATAGAACAAGATAGTTCAAGTGAAGAAGAAGAGATAGTTATTAGACGCAGTAGAAAACCTAAATCTATCAAACAAAAACAACAGCAAGAAGGATATATAAATGATATAAAACAAAATGAAGAAAAAAAGGAAGAAATAAATAATGAAATAAAAGAAGAAGCACCTATAGAAAAAGAAAAAATTGAAAAAACACCACCTCCACTTAAGGAGTATACACACCAACAAATTTTAAGAGGTTTAGGATTATAATATACTTTTAAAAAAAAAGGATACGAAGTATCCATTGAGTTCTGCGAACTCTAGTAATATCAAAAATTTTAAATCCCCCAGTTTCCCCAGTCATTTTTGGGTCAAACTATTTTCACAAGATTTTAAATTTTTTTTTTTTTTTTTTTATTTATTTTATTGTTAAATTTACTATAGAAAAAAATAATTCTCTACAGACACTGATAAAATATTAAAAAAAAAAAAAAAAAAAAAAAAAAATTTTAAAAAAAAAAAATTAAAAAAAAAAAAGAAAAAAAAGCAAAAAAAGAAAAAAAAAAACCAAAAAAAAGCTGGAAATCGGCCCCCTAGCGC
>Ga0187219_1001552_pt1 | contig 10993 bp, 15 predicted proteins | sample 13SPOviralmetaG_FD_130162 | JGI IMG/M metagenome (GOLD analysis project Ga0187219, IMG submission 130162) | Marine viral communities from the oligotrophic San Pedro Time Series (SPOT) site, San Pedro Channel, CA, USA - 13 SPOT_SRF_2010-07-21... | ecosystem: Environmental > Aquatic > Marine >... | reverse complement strand
TTAACAAGAGACATTCAACGTACTATGTTCCGCATGATAAGCGAAGGTGCAGAAGAAAACGATGTAAGTAAAGAAATTAGACCGATATCTATAGCCTTGAGGAAAGGTGAAAAAAGCATTGAGGATTTAGCACCCTATGGTAGATTAGGTAAAGCATCTTACGATAGAGTACCACCAAACGGTGCTAAAGGGGCTTTGTATTACAATGAAAATATGGCTAGTAATGACCCATTTAGAGTGGGTGATTCAGGTCAATGGGTGTATGTCAATAGTGTACCTGACGGCTTTCCTACAACCAATATAGTATCATTCCGTGATGCAGAAGAAATCAAAGACTTTTCATTAGATTACGATTTGATGGTAGAGAAATTTATTCGTAAGAAACTAGAGCCAATTTACGAAGTATTAGATTGGGATTTAGGGTTTGCTTGTGGTGATAAGATGCCAAAGGAGTATTGGTAATATGGTTGAATTAACACTACCACCAAAACAGTGGCTTAGATACTTGACTATGTTGGGTGAAAATGTAACTGATGTTATATTACATGTCAATCAGAATGATATATCTTTCAAAATTGCTTACATGACACATTACCTCTCTTTTAAAGAGACATTGCCAGTAACTCCGACATCAACAGGGCAATTAGTTGTATCAGATTTATCTAAGACAAGTGCTTTCTTGAAGAAATGTAAAAACGATGTTACAATAAAACAAGGAAGAGGTAACAGGCTATCATTGCAATGTGGTAGCATGAAAATGACATTACCATGTTTTGATAATATCAGTTCACAAAGAGTACCAACTTTTGATAGACTAGTAAAAGCATCAAGAGAAAATCAATGGCAGAACTTTGGTCGTGGGGCATTAGATGTACATGGTACAGTAAATTTCGATGAGATAGTAAAAATATCATCGTTGGGTAAATTAATATCCAGTGATTCAAATTTTCAAATTAAAGCGAATGCAGATGAGAATGAGTTTGTCCTAAATGCTTTCAAAAGAAACGGTGCATCTATATTCGCATCGGCAACTCTTGAAAATGCAGAAGGTCCAAACCACACAGCAGTGTCTAATTTCGGTGCTTGGTTACTACCTTGTATCTGTATGATAGATACGAATACACCAGCACAGATACACTTTGGTGATTCTACTGTGCTGATAATAGAACAAACAACAGAGACAACAGAAAAGACAGTTGTTATAATAGACCATGAGGAATAAATATGAGTGAGATTGAAGATAAAGTATGTAAGAAAATGCAAGAAAGAGCAAAGATTGGACTGAAAAAATATGGAGTAACAATGGAAAGAAATGATTTCGGTATGAGAGAATGGTTGGTTCACGCCCAAGAGGAAGCGATGGATTTGGCAATTTATCTACAACGGCTCATTGATGATTATAGTTATCCTAAAGAGGAGGAAGAGTGATGTTGTTGTATAGTCTATCAGTATTAGGTGGGTTTGCATTAGCAAAATGGGCAGTGCCTAGAGCACCTTCTTTAAAAACAGAAAAGTATCATCTACATCATTGGATGTGGGCTTCAGCAGCACTTATCAGTTTCATGTTTATTACAGTACCAACGTTTGTGATAGGTACATTTACAGGTGTCGCTTTACAAGGTTTAACTTACAAAAATTGGGGGTTTTTACAATGAGTTTAGAAAATCACATGGTCGTTGGTTTCGATGAATTTGATATAGATGTTAGTGATATAGAAGAATGTGAATCATGTCAACGTTACATAGGTAATGAATCAAAAATAGAAGAATGGGAATTAGATAAATGTACATGTGTGGAGGAAGAATAGATGCAGTGTAGTTGTTGTTTAAGTTTGTATAACACTACAATTGCAATGCAAACTGTCGGTAGTCAAGGTATGATTTGTCATAGTTGTATAGAAAAGGCAGTAGAGATGTATATGAAAATCAAAAATGGAGATATTAGAATAACTCCTAGTAAAATGGACATGGGGTACTAATATGAAATTCAATCCAAACGGTGAATCTTTTACAAAAAGTTCTGATTATGCTAATGCGGAAATGATAAAATCGTATGATGAAAGTAGTTATGCTTGGAAGCCAAGTGATGATGGTATACTTAGAATAACTAAGTCAAGTCTTGGTGATTTTAACTGGTGTCCATATCAATACTATCTTACTAAAATACTAGGTCACAGAGGACAAGAAACTGAACACATGATAAAAGGAACAAACGTACATGATGTTTGTGAATACTTTTGGAAAAACGTAGATAGCGTTTTACCTGAAGTATTAGATTTAATAGAAAAAGAAAAACATCTTCTTGGTTATGAGAAACTGAAGACAGTAATACCAAAACCACCATCACCTTACATGTATGGTGAAGATGCAATTATTGATACTTGGTTAAGATGGCAATGGGATAGATTACTTGTTACTAAAGGTAGAGATTGGAAGCCTGTTGGTAATGAAGTAGAAGGCCATGCTAGAATTGAAGTTGAAGTCGATGGTAAAATGTATCCAGTACATTTGAAAGGATTCATTGATAGAATTTTTTCAGATAGTGAAGGAGGCTTTGTGCTTATGGAATTGAAAACTGGTAAATGGAATCCAAAGAAAGCAACAAGTATGCGTACAGAAATGCAATTCTATAAAATGTTATTAGAAGAAGGTAACATGGAAGAGTTTCTACCTGTCACGCATTGGGCATGGGAATTTCCCGATGGTGATGTAAGAAATGGTACAAAGAAAGAATGGGAGATAGAAGAAATAGGTACAAGGAAGACAAAGTATGCACCTAGAACAGTTAATAATAGAGTAAAAAAACTAGTCGAAGCACATGTTAAAAATGAATTTCCACCAATACACAAGGACACTTGTAAATCGTATTGTAGGCATGAGAACTTATGTTCATGGTGCGACTTTATGGATTTGTGTCCGTCTTGGAACGGGGGTATAAAAATATGAAAGAAATGGAAATAATAAATGAACTGAAGATGATAATGATAGGCGAGATGGAAAATGACAAGTATTTTTTAGAGAATGAAATACCTGTATTGAATGTAACTTTTGCGAGAAAAGGTAGTAAAGAAAGACCTTTAGTGAGGGTTTTTAATGGTAGACAATTAACATTGGATACTTTTACGGAAGATGATGTTAATGGTGGGTTTCAAGCATTAGATATTGTGATTAATCCAGCAGTATTTGATTTACACGGGTACAATGAAGGTATAAATTATTGTATGAAAAATGCTTTATTGAAATATAAAAAATTACAAAAGTGATTAAATGCCATTTGTACAATTTGATTATCCTAGAGAAGTATTAGACATTGGTTCTAATGGTGAGAAAGGGTTTAGGCGTTTAGTTAGTAACTCTAATCAGTTGTCAAACTATTGGGAAGGTAAAAATGGTAGTGGTAATGTATATATGACCGCCTACGGTTATAGAGCAACACAAGCACCTAAACACCATCGTGTTGATTATAACACCCCAATCATAAGACATTTCGTTTTAGATTTCGATTGTAAAGATTTTACAAATAAAGGTCGTGAAGTTGAATTTACTTTTGTGCAAGAACAAGTTAGAAGATTACATCAACATTTTTTAATTAACGATTATGAACATTACATTTGGATGAGTGGTGGTGGATTTCACATTTGGATTCCTTTGAAAAAAACGTTAACTCCAAGCAATGGTTTAGAAGTTAGTAGAATTAAAAATGCAGGAAAGATGTATTTAATTAAATTACACAAAGAACTAAATTTACCTTCCAATGACCCTACTGTCGCATTTGATACTGCTGGTATGATTAGAATACCTAATTCTTATAATATGAAAAGAGGTTGTTGGAGTATACCATTAACAAGTGAAGAAATAATTAAGTCATCACACGATGAATTAATTGAATTAGCACAAACACCTAGGAGTGGTTTTATTCAACATGGTACAGTAAAATTTGATTTAGTTGTACCTGAAAGAAAACATGTGTCTTTTAGAAAGGAAAAAAGAAAAATAGATTTACCCGATATATCGTTAGATAAAATATTAGTTTTACCTTGCATCGCTCAAGCGGCTTTAGGTGAAGGTAATCCTATTCATCGTGCTAGATTCCATTTAGCAAATTATTTAGCGGCTAGATTAAGATATTGGTTTCCACCAGAATATGCCAGTTTAGATGAAAAAGCAAAACACGCAAAGCAAATTATAGATATATGTGAAGCACAAGGTTGGGTTGACTTCGATAAAAGTATTACAACTACACAAGTTAACAGTATAGTTTACGGTGACTATAATTATTCTAACTGTAAAACATTAATAATGGAAGGTTTATGTACAGGTATTTGTAATTATTATGATGGTACTGCGGAGGATATTATATGACATTTTATTGTGAAGATTGTCATGTTGAACTTAATAGTTACAACACTAAAGGTTTATGGAGAGCGAGAAAACCTAAAACATTGAGGTGTGGTACATGTTATTTAAAATGGAAAAAAGAATTAAGGAGGATACAAAATGAGACATAAACCGGACTTATTTGTTGATAGTAATGAGAGAGGTGGCCTGTGTGAGTCTGTCATTAGGAGAGCACAAAAAGAAGGATTAACCGTTGTACGTAAAACTCTAATTGTAGGTGATTATCTTTTAGGTGAAGCCTGTATCGAGGCTAAGTCAATTAGTGATTTATTTATGTCAAGTCATAGTGGTCATCTTTGGAGACAACTAGAAAACTTAGATGCTAACTATAATAGATTCTTTTTACTAGTACATGGCTCAATAGCAAAACATGTTTCAATGTCTAAAAGAAATGGTTACAAGGTGACATATAGTAAAGTGCAAAATGAATTGCTAGGTACAATAGCAAGAATAATGAGTGATTTTGAATGTCAAGTTTTCTTTACAGAAAATCAATCAGAAGCGGCTATGTTTATTGTTAAATTGCATGATAAATTACACAAACCTGCATCTAGTCATGGTGCAAGAGCAATAAGAAGAGTCAGTACAAACGATGTAAGATTAGATATGTTGATGGCTATACCCGGTGTTGGAAGAGAGACAGGGGAAAAGATGTTGGAACAATGTGGGAGTGTTGAAGAAATGTGTTTTGAAGAATCATTGAAACACGTAAAAGGATTAGGACCAGCATTAAGACAAAAAATAATGAATGTACTTACATCTGAAAATCCAGTTCACATTGAAAGAACAAAAAGACGTTAGTATATAAAACGACATTATGTTTCTAATTATTCTATTATTCTTTCTATACATAATAATTATAAGGTAGTCACATATGAGGTCAAATTATGAGAGCAGCGAAAGATTATCAAGCAGTTAAAAAATTCCCGATATTTGCAGGATACATTGACCATTTCAATCAAACATCTATTGATAATGACATACCGGGTATGCTATCATTCTTCTTTATACAAGGTCAAGTATCAGTACCTTACATTAGAATACCGTGGGGTTCAAGTCATTTAGACCCTAGAGTGCACACATTTTGGATTCAATCTAGTAGGACTGGTAAATCTATTGCGTGGGAATTTATTGGTGATGTATTAGGTGACATTGGTGTACCTTCTGACCTTTTTACTACTGGTACAGACGCTGGACTTATTGGTGGATTCGATGTTATACAACACGAAGATGGTAGTAAAGAAGATGTATTGAAAGAAGGTATGCTTGGAGGTAGAAAAGCGTTGAACTTTGATGAAGGGTCTATCATACTTAATCCTAATAAACACAGTCAAGAGACTGTATTGTATCTACAATCCGCTTGTAACCCTGTTGGAAGTAACAACAATAAATTGGTAAAACATACTAAAGTAGGACGTATAGAAACTGAGTCATTAGTATCTTTATGGATTACTACTTATCCACCTAGTGGAGTTAAAGAATACGTATTAACGAAAGGGATATTTCAGAGAGTATTGTTATATTGGTCTCACTGGAATTTAGATAGAAGAAAAGCAGTAAGCCACACAAGAAGTGAATCTGCATTTAAAATTCAACCTAAAATGAAAGTCAGTTATGACGACATAACAAGTTACTTCAAAGGTTTAGAAGTAAAATTAAGAAATAAAGTATTAGAAGAAACACAAACAACGTTTGTTGAATGGAATGACATGGATAGAGATAGCCAAGAAGACTTGGTTCAATCTTGTATGAGTAAAGTATTTTCAGCAGAAGATGCTACTTTCTATCCCGCATTATATGATGCCATTGAAGATTACTATGAATTGTTAAACGGTTTGAATCCTGCGATTACAGAAGTAGTCGCATCGTTTGTACCCGCAATGGAAAATAATACAGTTATCTTTGCTACACACATGGCTATGTTAGATAATTCATGGATTGTTACAGGCGACCATGTTGATATGGCTAAAGATATACTGTATGATTTATTTAAGGCTCTAATTTTATGGTTAGAAGATGAAGTTGAGATAGGTCCAAAGGTTGCACAAAAAGCACAACAAAGAGGAAAATGGGCTATTGCAGCACAGCAAGTTGAGAAAATAGAATTAGGCAATAAAGGTGATGGTTGGCAAATGAAGACCAAAGTTATCAAGGTTTATGAAACTCAAAATGATTGTTCACGCGGTAGTGCCTACAACAATTTTGATAAGTGGGGCGAATCTTTGTTTGATGTAGCGAAGGATGGGCGTACAGTGTTCATTCGACTCAAAGAAGGGATTGACAAATGAGTAACATAATGGCAATAGATATAGAAACAACAAATTTTTCTTGGGAAATAGGAGGGTGGAATAACAAAAATATGTTTGATACTTCAGTAGTAGCAACATGGGATGGCGATGAAGCACATATATTTTCTAAGGAAGATGTTTCCGTAGATGGTGCGATTATACACCCCTTACACCCAAAAATTTTAGGAGACCACATTACAAAACATATACAAGAAGGAGGACAGATTTTGGGGCATAATATCATGGGTTTTGATTTTCCTGTATTGAAAGAGTCATTAGACTGTTGGGCTATTGGAGATGCTATGAGCAAATCCGAAAATATTATTGATACTAAAAATTTAGTTGCTAAAGCGGCAATTGGAAATAAGATAGAAACTACATTACAATCACTCTCCACTCATACATTAGGTATGCAAAAAAGTATGTCTAGTGTTGATGCTCCTACTGCTTGGAGAAATGGTAAATATAATGAAGTAGCAGAATACTGTCTTAAAGATAGTAAATTAACATTCGATTTGTACATGTATGGAAAAGACAATGGGATTATAAAATCTAGGTCTTTAGATACAGGTGCGATAATCGACATAAACGTAGAATGGTGATATAATGAAAGATGAAAGAATAAACCCCTTACAAAATAATATAAGAGCAGCAAGAACGATTGTAGATACTGTCAAAAGTACACTTGGCCCTATGGGTCGAGACAAGATGATGGTAGATGCTGGTGGTGATACCATAATCACTAATGATGGAGCAACAATATTGAGAGAGTTAGATGTCTCACATCCGGGTGCGAAGATGATGGTAGATATAGCGAAAACACAAGAAGCATTATGTTATGATGGTACAACTTCAACTGTAATATTAGCAGGTCAATTACTTACAGATTCAGAACATTTATTCACCAAAGGATTACACCCTAATCTCGTTTGCAAAGGATATAATCAAGCGGCTACAATGGCTATAGAATATTTAGATAATCACTTATCTTTTGATGCAAATAAAAAAGAATTGTTACAAATTGCAAAAACAGCAGTTACAGGTAAAACATTAGAATCAGCCATCGAACAAGTTTCAGAACTATGTGTTGAAGCAGTTAATGTTGCAGGTAGTGCGGATAAAGTAAAAGTTGTTGGAATGGCTGGCGGTGCTTTATCCGATTCATATTTCTTTAATGGTGTTGTAGTTAACAAAGATTTTGTTTATGAAGTAGATGAAGAAAATTTAACTAATATAATATTATTAAATTCAGGATTAGAACCTAAAAAGACAGAAAAAAATATTCAAGTCTCAATGGACATGAAAAATTATAATGCATTCAAATCTTCTGATAAAGATGAGATGTTATTAGAAGCAAAAAGAATTGGCAACATGTTACCAAACGGAGGTGTAGTTTTCATTAGAGATGGAGTAAATGATGATGTAGCGGCTTATTTATCAAAACAAAATATAGCAATAATAAGGAGAGTTCCTGAATCTGCAATGAAAGGATTGTCACTGGCACTAAAATCTCGTATCGCACAAACTCCTAGCGATATAGAAAATTTAATTTCGGGTAATGTTGAAAGAAAAATATTTAATGAAATTAATTACCTATTCGTTAATGGCGGAGACAAATCAAATCAATCTACACTCATATTAAGAGGGGCAACAAGTTCAACTCTTGATGAAGTCGCCCGTGGTTTTGATGATGCGTTAGGTGTAGTGTCTCTAGTCATGAATGGTGGGAAAATTGTAACAGGTGGAGGGTCTACCTATGCTTCTCTTGCTAATTATCTGAGAAGCAAGGCTAATACTGTCGAGGGGAGAGCACAGATGGCTATCAATGCATTTGCAGATGCATTGGAAATATTACCTGCTACCATAGCAGAAAATGCAGGGCATGACCCATTAGACATCATACTTGATATGAGACATGCTATATCAGACGGTGACTATCACATGGGTGTAAATGTAGATGATGGCGGCATTACTGATATGTTGGAAGTTGGTGTTGTTGAACCTTGCGATTTAGTAAGACAAGCAATTCTTAGTGCAACTGAAGTTACAACTGCAATATTAAAAATTGACGATATTATTGCAAAAAGAGGCATAGAATAATGAAAAAACTTTCTGAAAGATTAAAAGTATCTTGTAGGAAATGTAATCATAAACATATACCTATTAGAATATCTGGAAGATTTCATGATGAAAAAAGAACAAGAGTATACATTTGGAAATGTAGAGAATGTGGTCATCTTTGGGAAGATTCTGTATTCAAAAAAACTATAAAATAAAACCTCTTAGCGTTGTTGGGCGTTTCTACATTTTAAAAACAGATGGCAACATATTTTCTTTTATTTATCGTACATTACCCAACGTAGGACAGAGGTACTTCTTTCACCTCTAATCTGTTCCCCCTCATTCCATGATGCATAAAAGGGAAATATAAAAGAACCTTCGGTGTGTTTTTTACACCATGCCAAAAGGTTGGATAACCGACAAGACCATGAGAGAAGCATTTCTAAATTGGTTTGGCAAAACAGAAGAGGATTTTCGATGAAAAGATATGATGATGAAACCTTTGCTCTTGAAGGATGGAATAGTTTTTGGAATTGGTTTGGCAAAAAAATAGGGTTATTAGTATGAATGATACTAACTGGGATTACTGGGAAGCCATATTAGAAGGAATGATTGATGAGCAGAATAGATAAAATATTTTGGAATCTTTCTAATAAGTTTCTTTTATGGTTAGCATATAGAAAAGAATAATTATATCATCCAAGAAGGCTTTGTTGGAAAATTAGTATAGCAATCTTCGGGATTATCATATGCCGCAGGTAAATCTAGTAAAGCAGTTCTATATGTTGCTAAATCTGACTTCTGTGTATCTGTTAAATCTGCATACACTAACATCAATTGATATTTATCAATATTCTTTAATGCACTATTTCTATCTTGCCTCAAATAATCCCATTCTGCTTCAGTAACCATAATCAATCAAACTCCACAAACATTTGCCCTACAACATCACCCATGTCTACACTAGCGGCATCTGTTCTTTGTATTCTAATTTCATCTCCGGCGGCAAAGGTAAGGTTAACAACTACACTTCCACGATATATTGTACTTGAATGACTTGTCGCCGCTATAACCATATGAGCATCCCCTGAAACTCCTGTATCATCTTGTGAACCACCTTTTTGTACTGAAAGTGCAAAATGGTCAACTCCGCCTGTACCGCCATTGTTGTTATTTCTATTTATCTTCCAAGTTTGTACTGCCGTACCAGTAACTTCCTTATTCCTAGTATTTAATACAAACATTTTGACTCTTCCCGTTTTAGGCATAATGTATCCCCAATGATTTTGACTTGAAGAATAATCATTTGTTGTTGCTTTTAGATTTACTGCACCGGAGTTCATATCACTTCTATTCCACGTATATACTACGCAAGTGTTAAGATTACCTAATGAAGATTGAATTGCTCCATCATCCTTAATTGTTAGTTTAGTAGATACTGCTCCCACTGTTGTACCTGTTTGGAACTCTAAGTAACCACCTCTTCCACTAGCGGCTGACATAGCATGTATTGCCGCACCAACTCCTGCTCCACTACTATCTACATTATGGAAATCAATTCCTGTATATTTAGTATCGGCGGGCATTGAAGCATTACCATTCTTTAATGTTAGAGTCGAAGATGTTCCCGCAGAAACAGTAGATACTCTCAATGCTTCTGTACTTACAGTATCGTCATCATCATTAATTTCGGTAAGTAATACAGAAAGATACCCACCTTTATCTCCTGTACTGTGGCCTTCAGCCGCATAAGCAACAATAGCGGCAGATGCTTCTGTCACTGTACTAGGTACATTGCCATCATTTGAGTCAAAACCTATTCCTCCTAATAATTGCCCATCAAGAATACTTGTATCAGTATTGACAATCATCATACCATCAAAACCATCAGAGCCATCATGATAAACATTCAAAGTGTTTTTTGCATCGGTGACTCCGCCGCTATTTGGCCTTCCAAGGGTAATTCTACCTGTACCTGCATTAGCATGTAATATGGTTTTATCTCCAACATCTCTTACATTGAAATCCATGTCTTCATAATCTAAATTAATAACTACTTGTGTAGAACTAGCATAAATAGAAGTTCTTTCAGCACCACCATTAAATCCATTAATAATTTCAAAAGTACCATCTTCTGTTCCATCTGTCATATCTTGTACTCTTGCTTCAAATGCAACGTATTGTGTTTTATTTCCACCATCATCTTCACCAGAAAATACTATTTGACCAATCATATCGTTATCAGCA
>Ga0187219_1001546_pt1 | contig 11009 bp, 14 predicted proteins | sample 13SPOviralmetaG_FD_130162 | JGI IMG/M metagenome (GOLD analysis project Ga0187219, IMG submission 130162) | Marine viral communities from the oligotrophic San Pedro Time Series (SPOT) site, San Pedro Channel, CA, USA - 13 SPOT_SRF_2010-07-21... | ecosystem: Environmental > Aquatic > Marine >... | reverse complement strand
GTGGCCTAAATCTTGGCGCACCTCTATTTCCGCGCTTGACATTCAGAAAATTCTAGGAGCTAAAGGCGAAGAAGCCCTGGCATCCGTTGTTATGAAAATTAAATGGCCTGATAAGACTAGAAACCTTGAGCTTATTGGCCGTCATATTTCAGTAAAAGCTTGGGAAAAAGAAGCCGCAGATACTAGCGAAGACTTGGCAAAAGCGTTGGCGGCATTGGCGGGGAGCCTGCCTAACTAATGGTTGCAGGAGTTGCGCTACAAAAAGCACATGAGCGATGGTATCCACTAATTGAGCATCCTGTGCAGCGCAAGCTTGTAGAGGCCGTACATAGCGGAATACGTTTCCCTTTGGTGCCAGCGGGGCGCCGATCCGGTAAAACAGAAAGATTCAAGCGTTTTGTTTCTAAAGAGGCAATGCGGCTACCTAATGAGAAATACTTCGCTGCAGCACCTACACGCGACCAAGCAAAGAAAATATTCTGGGACGACCTAAAGTTATTGACATTTGCCTTTGCGCACCCAAAACAACCAAGCGAAACAGAGTTAAAAATATTCCTACCTAATGGGAGTGAAATACATGTAATAGGGCTTGACAAGCCGCAGCGCATAGAGGGCATTAACTGGACGGGCGGCGGTATTGATGAAGTTGCCGACGTAAAGAGCGACAGCGTAAACGAAAACATAATGCCAGCTCTGGATACTATTGTGCCTAGCCGACCAGACTACCGCGTGTGGTGTTGGTTTTTGGGCGTACCGGACGGGCTTAATCATTATTATGATATGTGCCAAGACGCAGACGCCGGATTGACCCCGGATTCTAAAGTATTTCATTGGAAAAGTGCAGATATATTGGCACCGGACGTTATAGCCGCAGCTAAAAAACGCCTAAGCAGGCGGCAATACATGCAAGAGTACGAGGCCAGTTTCGAGACTGCTAGCGGGCGAATATATGAGGACTACGGCAAGGACAATTACACAGACGAAGTGATAGCGCCGCACGAGCAGCTAGTCTGGATGCACGATCAAAACTATACGCCTTTATCATCAGCAATAGGCGTTGTGCGCGAGAATTCGCTATTACTACTAGATGAAATTGTGTTAACTAGCGCCATATCTGAGCAGGCAGCTAAAGAGTTTGTGGAGAAGTATACCAATCATTCCAATAAATCTGTTATCATCTACGGCGACCCGGCTGGCAAACAGGGAGAAAAACACGGGCATGCGTCGGACTACACGCAGATAGAGGGTGTATTAAAGGCAAACAACTGGAAGTTCGAGAACAAGGTGCAAAGGTCTGCGCCTGCTATTAAGGACAGGCAAAACGCAGTAAGATCAAAAATTAAGACAGCCGCCGGGGGCGTAAGTCTTTTTGTTAATCCTGAGACAGCGGTATGGTGTCATAAGGGACTAAGCACGGTGCAGTATTTGCCAGGTTCTACCTACCAGGAGGACCAGCGCAATGACTACCAGCACATAACGACGGCAATTGGCTATATGGTAGACACAGAGTGGCCTATTGACGAATCACTAATAGTAACCCCTATAGGGATGGCAAAATGACAAAGAAAAAAAGCGTAGATTTCACACACCCGGAATTTGATAGCAATATAGATAAATGGAGTTTTGTAAATGATATTTGCGATAGTGAGAACGTAGAAAAGTATCTAGTTAAGCTTAATCCTGATGATAATAGCGATGAAAACACCACGCGCAATAAGCAATTCAGGCGGCGCGCTATTTTTTATGCCGTTGCGGGGTACACTTCTCGCGGATTGGTTGGCAAGGCATTTAGCAAGCCTCCTGTCTTGGATGCTCCTGAGTCATTGCAATATGTTAATAATAACGTAGACGGCATGAGTACGACAATAGACCAGCAGGCACAGGATGTTACAAGAGACGTTGCGAGAATTGGCCGTAGCGGGCTGCTTGTAGATTTTCCAGAAAGCGACGGGGAATTATCGCAAGCGCAGCTAGCAGCGGGCGGAATTTTTGCCACTATTTCAAAATTCGATGCAAAGCAAATAATAAACTGGCAAACCAAGAAGGTAGGCGCAAGAATTTTACTATCTAAAGTTGTACTAGCCATGAAGTCAAAAATGGAAGGTCCGGACGGTTTCAGCTTTGATGAGATTGACATACGATTAGAGCTTAGACTCGACGAATTTGAAGATAGTCAAGTCTATTCCATGGTCGAATGGCGAAAGAATATAAACAGCAAGACTGAGTTTGACGAATGGCTTGTGGCCGGAACGGTTATTCCAGAAGACTCTACAGGCAAGCCATTAGAAGAGATTCCTTTTGTCTTTGTGGGTAGCGAGTCCAACACTGTAAGGGTTGACCCCGCCCCAATGTATGATATTGCTCAAATAAACAAAGGGCACTATAACAATAGCGCGATCTATGAGGATAGTGTTTTTACAGTAGGGCAAGCACAACCCTGGATGTCTGGAATTACTCAGAGCCATATTGATCTTCTAAAAAAGAATAATATGTACGTTGGTTCAAACTGGCTAATGGGTGTTCCTTCCGGGGAGCAAATGGGGTTTGCGCAGGTGGCGCCTAACACCTTGGCCAAAGAAGCCATGACTGACAAAATTAATATGATGATCGGCCTTGGGGCAATGTTTATCACTCCGGGAACGGCTAACAAGACTGCAACGCAGTCTGCGGGTGAATTATTAGCACAGCATTCAGTGTTAAGCCTTATAGCGTCAAACGTTTCAGATGCTTACACAAGCGCGCTTAAGTTTTTGGCGCTGTTTATGGGTGAGAGCGAAGGCGGAACTTATACACTTAATCGGGATTTTGTAAGCCCCGCCGCAGATGCAAATATGCTGCGCGAAGTGTCTGCAAGCTTTCTTGCTGGCTTGTTACCTGTAAGCGACCTTATGACGTGGCAGCAAAAGCACGGATTGGTAGACCCTGACAAAACCCTTGAAGAATACCAAGAAGAAATAAACCCAGTGGACGGTTTAGACTTAGATGACTAGCCAGACGTTAACAGAAATTGCCACACGCCACCAAGTGCACTTGGAGCGCTTGAAGGCGGGCGCAATAAAAGAAAACGAAATATTCTTGCGGCAGATTGACAAGGCTGTAACAGGACGGCTAGCCGGTAGGGAGCTAACAACATTTAAACGAAATAAACTAGAGAAGCTTATAGCGTCTGTGCGCGGTGACCTAAGCCTAATCACTGGAGATATTGCCAATAAGATTGCAGAGCAAGCCAAAGAACTTGCAGTATATGAGGCAGGTTTTGAGATAAGAAGCTTAAATGAAGTAATCACCGCAGACTTTGCCGTACCAACCACGGCGGCCTTAACATCTGCGGTTTTTACTAACCCGCTTTCAATTGCGGGGCCGGATGGCGGCAATTTACTTAAACCATTTTTAAAAGGCGCTACTAAAAAGCAGGTAGACGCAATTTCTCTTGCTATTAGAAGTGGCTACTATGAAGGACAAACTACAAACCAAATCTTACAAAGAATACGCGGTACACGTAGCCAGAAATTCAAAAACGGCGTTATTGCGAGAACTGGAACTGCCATTAATTCTATGGTACGCACTTCATTGCAGCATGCTAGCGTACAGGCTAGGGAAACAACGTGGCGGGCAAATACTGACGTTATTAAAGCGGTGCGCTGGACCTCAACTATTGATGGGCGTACAAGCCAAGTCTGTCGAAGTCTTGACGGTAGAACATTCGCGCACGATAAAGGCCCGCGCCCACCGATTCATATTAACTGTAGGTCTAGTATTACACCTGTGCTTAAGGATAAGTTTAGCGAGCTGCGAAAAGGCGCAACGCGATTTAGCCGGGGGCCGGAAGGGGTGCAATATATACCTGCCACCAAATCCTACTACGGATGGCTTAAGAATCAGCCAGCCGCTTTCCAGGACTCGGCAATCGGAAAGGTTAGGGGCAGACTCCTAAGAAATGGGGGGTTGTCTGCAGATAGGTTTTCAGCCCTAAATCTCAATAAGAAATTTCGGCCCACGACACTGGCGGAAATGCGAAAGCTTGAGCCAGCGGCTTTTGATAGGGCGAATTTATGACAACTATTGCTTACAAGGACCGGGTTATATCCTATGACTCGTTAATGACCGCTGGGAGCAGAATATGTGACCGCGATTTTAATAAGTGCATAAAAAAGGATGGGGTTGTTTTTTTTCTATGCGGCACTGTAGCTGACAATGATAAGTTTATAGATATATGGTTGGGAAAAGCTCCTTATGAGGAGATTGATATTAGCGCCTTTGTGTATGAGGGGGCCAGTCTTTTCGAGGTTCACTGCGCAGAGGAAAGAATGCTGACAACTCAAGTTGATTTAATGAAGGCTGAGTCTATCGGCTCTGGGTCTGACCACGCGCTAACAGCAATGGATTTAGGGTTGACGGCCAAGGAGGCTGTAAAGATGGCTGCGCTAAGAGACACGAATACCGGGGGCCGTATTAGAACGTTCAATTTAAAACCTTGACAGTATTAGAATGATTGTTTTATTATGCGAATTAATGACCGCAGGGCGGTTTTCAGCAATTTCTAACCAGGGGTTTTAAATATGCAATACAAGGTAACGAGAGAAGAATTTACGAAGCTAGATGAATCCGTACAGGCGCTTTACAAGCAGGACGGAGAGGAATTTGTTTTAAGTGTTGAAGGCCTGCCACAAGGCGAGGACGTTACAGGGCTTAAAAATAAAATCGCTGAGTTGCTTGGCGAGAAGAAAACAGCGGCAGAAGCGGCAGCGGCAGCATTAACAGCAGCGTCGGAAGCAAAGGCAGCCAAGGATTTAGCCGAGGCAAATAAGACCGGCGACATTGACGCTATTAACGCATCATGGGCAGAGAAGTACGGAAAACTAGAAGATGTGGTAACAAGTTTAAACGGCACGGTTGCAAAAATCACAAGCGGTGCAGCGGCCACTAAGATGGCTTCAGAACTGGCTTTAACAGGCCAAAGCGCAGTACTTATGCCGCATATTGAAAGCAGGCTTGCAACTGAAATGGTAGACGGCGTGCCAAGAGTAGTAGTTAAAGGCGTAGACGGGAAACCAAGCGCTCTTACTGTAGAGGAGTTGCAAACAGAGTTTAAAAATAACGAGGCTTTTGCCTCGGTTATAGTCGGTTCTAAAGCCAGGGGCAAAGGAACTCACAACCAAAACCCAGACGCCGGGGGCGCTGGGAAAGTAATACCTAGAAGCCAGTTTGAGGAGATGTCACCGGGCGACCAGATGGCATACACCAAAGAGGGCGGCACTTTAACCGACGAAGCTGCATAGCTTCACAACACAGGATTTATTAAATCATGGCAGAAAATACAATAACAGGATTAGTCCCCGACATTTACGAAGCAATGGACGTCGTTTCTCGTGAACTCACCGGCCTAATTCCCGCAGTAACTCTTTCAGCTTCCGCAGAGCGCGCAGCTAAAGACAAAGCAGTAACGGTAGATGTTGAGCCAGTAGGCAACGTTGTAGACATCACTCCAGCAATGACCACTCCAGAGCCTACCGGACAAACTTCCGGCACTGCTTCTGTAACTATTACCAAGTCGCGAGCGGCTGAGTTTGGTTTTAATGGCGAAGACAACAAGGGCTTGAACCTTGGGCCGGGTTACACTTCGGTTAGAGCGTCTAAGATAGCTCAGGCTATTCGCGCCGTAGTAAACGAAGTTGAAACCGATCTTGCAGGGCTGCAAACAAGTTTTAGCCGTGCAGCAGGCACAGCGGGAACTACTCCGTTTGCTACTGTTAACGATTACACAGACGCTACTTTTGCGCAGAAAATCCTGAAAGATAACGGCGGCAATTTAGACCCGCAACTAGTTATGGATACTGCAGCAAGCGCCACAATGATGGGCAAGCAAGCAGCAGTAGATTCTTCTGGTACTAAGTCTATTATTGAGCAGGGCGTTTTAGTGGATCGTTTTGGCATGAAGTTGCGCGAATCTGCGCAGATTAATACTAGCACCGCTGGTACTGCCTCTTCTGCGACCACGGATAACGCTGGCTATGCTGTAGGCGCAACCGTGCTTACGCTGGCTTCTGCGGGAACTGGTACTATCGTAGCAGGGGATGTCCTTACTTTCGCTGGTGACACTAACCAGTACGTTGTGACATCTGGCGATACAGACGTATCTGACGGCGGCACAATTACTTTGGCGGCACCTGGGTTGCGTGTAGCAATGTCAGCAGCTACTAAGGCCATTACAGTCGTTGCGGCAGCAGCACGTAATATGTGTTTCGCTCGCTCTGCATTGGTTCTGGCGGCTCGCGCTCCTGCGCTTCCATCGGAAGGTGATAACGCAAGCGACCGCATGCTGATTACTGACCCGCGAAGCGGCCTTACTATGGAATTCTCCATGTATAAAGGCTACAGAAAAGTGCGCTACGAAGTTGGTTTGGCTTGGGGTGTTTCTAACATCAAGCCTGAGCATACAGCTTTGCTACTTGGTTAGAAGTTTTAACCGCATAGCCCTTAAAATAATAGGGCTATGTATTAAAACTTTTATTCAACAACTAGCGGAGGAAATAGTATGTCAATAGAAAAAGTACCTGTAGTTACAATTTTAACCGATAACGGCCCGGTAGAAATTAACAAATCTGATTACGACAAAGATAAGCACGAGATTACCAAAGAAACCAAGCAGCCAGAATTCGATCTAGCGAAAGAAGAGGCCGCAGCTTACAAAGAAGACGCTAAGCGGAGTAAACCGGCTATCAAGAAGGCACCAAGCGCGAGCAAACCTAAAAAATAAAAACAACACGTTAACCTAAAAGGGGCGGGCCTAAAGCCTAGCCCCTTTTTTTATTTCAGGATTAAAAGATTATGGCGCTAACAGTAGAAGACGGCAGCGAAGTTGCAGGAGCGGATAGCTACGAAACAAGAGCAAATTTTATAGCGTGGGCGCTTAAGCGTGGTTATACCATAGCAGACGACGCGGTAGCAGATGGATATATGGTCAAGGCTTTCGACTTTATACGAGGCCTAGAACATTGTCTATTAGGGCATTTGATGACAAAAACGCAGACAGGCGCATACCCCCGTTATAGCCTTTATATTAACGGGTTTGTTTATGCAAATGACGAAATACCGCAGGTGGTAAAGGATTGGCAGTTTAGCTTGGCTCTTGACATTAATAACGGCATAGACATATATAACCCGAAGCCATCTGCTAGCGTTGCTGTTAAGCGCGTTAGGGTGGAGGGTGCGGTAGAGAAAGAATTTGCAGTAAGCGACCAAAGCAACACTGTTTACCAGTCACTAAGCCAAACCCTGCAGGCGCAATTGTGCCGATCTAGCGGGCTGGGCGTTTCTATTTCAATGGGCTAGATTATGGCAGATGCTTTTTACAATGATATTGCTACAATTGCGCGAGAGCTTTTGGAAGAGTTTGGCGCAACTTGGAGCATCACCAGAACAACTGGCGAAGACATAGACGACGTTACGGGAGCGGTGACTCCTGGCAGCGATACCGTTTACACACCAAAAGGCGTTCTTACTAATTATAATAATAACCAGATAGGACAAGGCCTAATACAAGCGGGCGACAGGCTTTTAATTCTTGATGATACCGTTGAGCCTTTATTAGACGATAAACCGACAATAGGTGGGCAAGCATGGAATGTAATATCTGTAGAGATATCAGAGCCAGCCGGGGTTCCTTTGATTTATAAGGTGCAAGTCCGTGGCTAACGTAACTATAGACCAATTTATAAGCGAAACCACAAAGGCTATAGGCGGCGCAGCAAAGGCAATTAAGTTAGAAGTTTTTGCGGGTGTGATTGATGACACTCGCGTAGATTTCGGACGACTAAAGGGCAACTGGCAGACGACCACGGGCAGGGCAGCGAGCGGCGAAGTAGAAAACGAAGACAAAAGCGGTAGCGGCGTAAAGGCTGTAATGGAAGCAACTATAACGGAAGATGGAGTAGACTACCTTTCTAACAATCTGGATTACGCGCCAATGTGGGAAGAAAAAGACGGCATGATAGCTAGAAACCTTGCCAGGGTAGAAACCATCGTAAGAAGGACTAAAAAATAATGAGTCAATTAAAAATAGATCAAGCTTTTATTACTGCGTGGAAAACCACAAATAGCGAATTCAGCTTGCCAACTGCTTACGAAAATAAGCATTACAAGCCGACGCAAGAAACAGCCTATGCTGAAATATTTATGCTGCCCAATGATTCCGAAGCATTAAGCCTTGCGGATAGTGATGAAACTAGCGGTATTTTTAGAGTAATCTTAAGATACCCTGTAGGTAAAGGCGCTTTTGCCGCTAAAAATAAAGCGCAGGAGATTATAAACGCTTTCCCAATTGGAACAGATGTTCCATATTCCGGGCAATCTGTTATAATCACCAAGACTTCACGCCAAAAAGGCGTAAACGAGGACGGCTGGTATAAAATAGTCGTTTCTATTCAATACTTTGCAATTATAACGAGGGTTTAACCATGCCAGACGCAGCACAAACATTAGTAGATAGTGTAATAGCTATTTCCGCTGGACTACCAGCTACAGACGACGCGAGCGGATACGGCGCGTTGACTTTCACCAACCTGGGCCAAGTGACAAACTGGACACCGGGCGGGCGACTTTATGCAATGACGCCTAGCAATCCAATTGCACAGCGGAATACTGATTTTTACAAAGCGACGTATAACAACGGCGTAGACAATATTGTAATGAATCGAGACGATGACGACGCAGGGCAGGTTATTGCTCTTACTGCGGAAGGCTCAGACGCTCAGTTCTCCTTTTCGGTTACATACCAAGACGGAACTATTGATTATTTCCAAGGTAAAGTGCCTAGCTACATTACAGGAGCGGGTGACGCTAATGCAATCGTATCCGCTACGTTGAATGTGCAGCGAGTTACTAACACAGTAGTAGCATAAACCACGCTCAAACGCGCCCTTTAACCGGGGCGCTTTCTTTAGTTTTTTAATTGTAGGAGTTTAAAATTATGTCAAAGAAAGAAACAAGCACCATTGATTTTGGAACGTTTGATCTAGCGGCGGAAGCGGCTAAGGGTATCGACGTTGTTATGATCGATGAACGAACAAAACAACCTTTTATCGGATCCGATGGCAAAGAAATTGTAATTACAATTCAAGGCATGGACTCCGATAAGTGGCAAGACACGGCTAAGAAAATCGGAGAGCGCAACACCGCGAAGTATAAGCGCAGGGGCGTCCCTGGCGATGTAGTAGAGGACAATCTAAAAGAGGTCTTAGCCACTGTCACTCTGCACTGGTCTAATAATATCCCTTTTGGTGGTGAGACATTAACCTGCACTTATGATAATTGCTTAAAGCTGTATAAGATGCCTAACGCTTTTGCTGAGCAACTTATAGCGGCTGGCACTACGAGAGCCAGCTTAAAAAAGGCATAAGGCTAGAGCTTGAACTTTATGTAAAGCAGAGAGCATGGTTAGAAACCAAAGCCCCTAACGCAGAAAAAGTTAGGGGCGCTGATCTGGAGGAAATAGAGTTACCACCAATTGAGCCTAGCGAGTACCTTATAGATTTGCTCTATCGTATTGGCCCTACAAAATTTACTTGGTCAGATATAGATGGGTGGGTTAATAGAACGAAAGTCCAACTATCAGGATGGGAAGCGGAGACCATAAAACAGCTTGGAGATATTTATACTTATGCTGCGGAGGAATACAGCGAAAAGAAAGTAGATGCGCCCTACATGCCCGATAAAATGCAACGGGCTTCACTTGAAGACAATATTAAAGATATTCTTAGAAGGCCCGTGGTTTAATGACAGATTTTGCAACATTAGTAATTAAAGCCGATTCCAGCCAAGTTAGGGCCGCTACTGGCGACCTTGATAAAATGGGCAAGTCTACGGGCTTGCTTACCGGGGCTATGCGTACTTTGTTGCCCGCCCTAACAGCCGTTCTATCCGTTCGCGCTCTGGGCAAGATGGCGGAAGAAGCCAGAGAGTTTGGCGCTGCAGTCGGCGAAGTATCCACGCTGCTGGACGACCTGGATCAAATGCCGCGTATAGAGCGCGAGGCTAAAGCCCTTGCTGCTACTTTTGGCGGCTCACCTACTGCACAAGTTAACGCTTTCTATCAGGCTATATCAGCCGGTGCAGAAAACGCAGAAGAGGCGACTTCCATATTGACCACGGCTAATAAGCTTGCCGTGGGCGGTGTTACTGATATTGGTACAGCCGTGGACGGTCTTACAACTATTGTAAATTCTTTCGGACTCGAGGCAACGGATTCTACCGCTGTTAGTGACGCCATGTTTGTTGCTATGCGGGCCGGTAAAACCACAATAGAACAGCTTTCTTCCGGTATCGGCAAGGTCGCCACCCTGGCGTCAACCGCTGGAATAAGCTTCGAGGAATTACTCGGCTCAACAGCGACCCTTACCAAGGGCGGTATAGAGACAGCCGAGGCATTTACCGGGCTAAAAGCTGTGATAGCTGGAATATCTGTTCCAAGTGAAAAAGCAAAAAAAGCCGCCGATGAGTTGGGGGTTGGTTTTGATTTCGCCTCTCTACAATCAAAAGGATTAAAGGGATTTCTTGACGACTTAACGGAGTCTACCGGCGGCAACGAAGAGGAAATGTTGAAGCTGTTCGGAAGCATGGAGGCCGTCAACACGGTCTTTGCTTTGACTGGCGCAGGCGCAGAAGACTTTACCGACATAATGGCTTCGATGAACCGCAAGACCGGGCAAACAGACAAAGCTTTCGGCAAAATTGCCGAAACAATGGATTTTAAGCTTGAGAAAATCAAAGGCAAGGTAGACGCTACACGCATTGTTATAGGCGAGTTCTTGTTAGGCCTTGCAGAGCCTATTGTAGATAATCTTTCAGATAACTTTGATAGTTACGTTATATTTCTGTCAAACCTTGTTAAAGGCGCACAGGCTGCAGCAGAAGGCATGGTTCTTGCCTTTGGGCCAGTATGGGAGGTCTTCCGCGTTGGTCTTGAGACGATGGGCGGATGGGTAAAAGATCCTCCCCTTCCTTCCCCTCCT
>Ga0187219_1001544_pt1 | contig 11014 bp, 18 predicted proteins | sample 13SPOviralmetaG_FD_130162 | JGI IMG/M metagenome (GOLD analysis project Ga0187219, IMG submission 130162) | Marine viral communities from the oligotrophic San Pedro Time Series (SPOT) site, San Pedro Channel, CA, USA - 13 SPOT_SRF_2010-07-21... | ecosystem: Environmental > Aquatic > Marine >... | reverse complement strand
TTTGCAACTCATGCAGAATATGAAGCTGCTAAAAACAATCGACTAGAGGAATTTTATGCAGCTCAAAGGCGTGACCAGGGATTTAATGAGCAGATGGATTTAGATTCTATGGAAACTAAAGAAATTAGCGAAAGGGTTAAAACTGGATTACAAGAAAAAGTTAAAGATCATAATGAAGATCATGGTAATACACCTAGCAAAAGAGTTACTTATTCTATGTTGGCTGCTGTCTTTCGTAGAGGCGTAGGTGCTTACAATACAAATCCTCAAAGTGTAAGACCTAGTGTAAATAGTGCTGATCAATGGGCATACGCTAGAGTTAATTCATTTTTATATGCATTAAGGAGTGGAAAGTTCAGAGGCGGCAAACACGATACCGATCTACTTCCAGAGGAGCATTCAATGAGTAGTAAAAAAGATGATAAGGCAGAATCTTATAAGGATTATCCTCAAGGCGCTACTAATAATGCCAGGAGGATGTTAGAATGGAGAGAAAAATATGGTAGAGATGAGGTTACTGCTGGAACTCCTACTGGATGGCAGAGAGCAAACCAGTTAGCTAATAGAGAAGCATTGAGTTTATCTACTGTTAAAAGAGTTCACAGTTTTCTAGCACGCCATAAAGAAAACGCTAAAATAGCAGATGAATTTAAAGATACGCCTTGGAAGGATAAAGGTTATGTAGCTTATAATCTCTGGGGGGGTGCTGCTATGGTATCCTGGGCAAAAAAAATAGCGGAAAATGAAGGGTAATGCTAAAAAAAGCAAAACAATCCTGGAAGGATAACTTCGATAAGGTTCTATCTATTTCAGAATCAAAAGAGTTTGCAAAGGTTCGTAAATATTACGATGACCAATATAGGCAAGCTATTGATGGATTTTTAAAAATGAATAAAACCACTGGGTTTGATAACCTATTTAGAGTGGCGGATATAGCAGACATTTATAGCCAGATATATGTAAACATTGGAGTTAAGTTCGCAAAATGGTATGCTAAAAATTTTGATAAAGTAGTTTCAAAACAAACTGATGTCTCTGGCTATACAGATATATGGGCGGAAAGGTTTAACAGTGTAAGTCAACAAATAGCAGCCGAAAGGGTTACACTTGTTTCTGGAACTGCAAAAGCAACTCTTGTAAAAGTATTCAAACGACTTTCATCAGATCCAGAGTTTATGGTTATGAATGAGAGAGAAGCCAGCAGAATATTACGCCAGAAGTTCGGACAATATTCTAAGAGCCAGGCAGAGAGATTAGTAAGAACAGAAGCTACAAATGCTGCAAACTTTGCTACTCTTCAAAGCGCTACTGATATGTTTGGACAGGAGAATTTACAAAAGGAATGGATGACCGCTTTAGATGGCAGAGAAAGACCAGCGCATAGAACAGCTGATGGACAAATAGTTGATTTTAAAGAAAGGTTTACAGTAGGTGGTGAATTACTATTTAATCCTGGAGATCCAGCAGGAAGCGCTAAAAATGTAATTAATTGTAGATGTTCTACAGCGCCATTTCCTAAACCAGATGCTCAAGCTGCAGGAACTATAGAAGGATTTGGAGTTAGACCTCCAGTATCTATACCAGGAACTAAACCGCCAAAACCTCCAACTGGTAGCGTTCTAAGGACACCTAAACCAGTTAGAGAGCCAGTTAGAGAAGTTATAGATGATTTGCCAGATGTTAAAACAGTTAAAGAAGCTAAAGAAGTGGCAAAAAAAATATTTAAAGATTCTGGAATAAATATAAGCACTATAACTATGTCAAGTGCTATGGACATGAAAACTGTAAATAAGTATGTAAAGCAAATACATAAATTAACAAAAAAATATAAAATAAATCATTCAGAAAACTTAAAATATCCAGTCACATTGAGATTTAAATCAACTAAAAGTTTTTATGGAGTTGTCACTAGATCTCAAAACATGACAGAATATTTTGCTGGTGAGGGATTTTCTTTGAGAAAAATAAATTTAGGCGATAAAACAGATTTAATTGAAAACAGAACTAGATTTAAAAGTATTGACAGTGCTAAAAAAACATTCAAATCTAGTGTTGATATAAAAAACAGCAAAATAGCTACGCTGACTCATGAATTTGCTCATATAATTTCCGATAGTAAATCAGTAATACATAAAGAGTTTTGGAATGAATTAAAACAAATAAAGCGTAATTATGCTGATGATTTAAAAAGATATATAGATAATGAAAATTATAAAGCATTTAATGACATCTATTTAGGTCAATATGCTAGCACTAACATGGATGAGTTTCTAGCAGAGGGATTTGCTGAATATGAACTATCATCTAAACCTAGTAAATACGCCAGATTAATTGGCGAAAAAGTTAATCAATATTTTAAAAAATGACACCAACTAATTTAATTTGCGAAAAATGTAAGCATTTCAAACCTATCTCTGGAGGGTGCAGCGCTTTTAAAGATAATATACCAGAATCAATAATATTAAACAACAAGCACGATAAACCACTGCCAGATCAAAAAAATAAAATAGTTTTTGAAAAAGGTCAGTCAGAGGAGGATAAATTTTTTAATTAATATATTTGCAATATGAATACAATCATTTATAAATCAACTCAGATAGGAGAGCTGCTAGATGCAGACACTTCTGCTGGAGTTGTTAAGGGATATGGATCTGTTTTTGGTAATGTCGACAGCGATGGAGATGTAATTAATAAGGGAGCATACAAAAAAACAATACAAGAAAACGCCAGAAGGGTTAAATATTTATATCAGCATGATATGGATAAGCCACTGGGGAAAATGGTAAATCTCGAAGAGGATGACAAAGGTTTAATATTTGAGGCGCATATACCTAAAACTCAATTAGGTAAAGATGTAGTCGAATTAATGAAAGCTGGAGTAATTACTGAAAATTCTGTAGGGATTCTGCCATTGCAAAAAGAAATGGGATCTGATGGGTATCGCCACTTAAACGAGGTGAAACTGTTTGAGATCTCAGCTGTAACACTTGCAGCAAATGACCAGGCAATGATTATGGATGTAAAAGGAAACGTTGATCCAGAAAAAATTGCTAAAAGATTCGATAAACTCGCTCAATTAATCAGAAAGGGAGAAATCTCTGATGATCTGGGATACGCCTTAGAGGCGGAAATACTGAAGCTAAAATCTATTTATGTTAATGTCACTCAGCCGACTGAGATACAAGTCACTGAGCCGATCGAGGTAAAAGCAGACAATAGCGATATATATAATTATTTGTTTAACACTCTAAAAAAATAATAATGGAGGATAATATTAAAAAAGAACTCGATCAAATAGGTAACATTGTTGACCAAAAAATCGAGAAAGCATTTAACCAGGCAAAAGATAACGCCAAAGGTGAAATGGAATCATCTCTAAAATCAGAGATTGATAATTTAACTACACAATATGTAGAGAAAAATGACGCTCTTAATAAGAGAATGGATGATATGGAGCTAGCTTCTAAGAAAACACTTTCTGGAGCTTCTCAGCAATCATTTAAGTCAGCTATCGAAGGCGCACTAAATGAAGGCGCTATCGATGCAATGACTAAAGGTAATTCTAATGCTGCTAGATTTGAGGTGAAAGCTGATATGTCTATAGGAGCTGATATTACTGGAGTAGTAGCTGGAGAAACTGTAGTCGATGCAATTAAGTTCGATCCTAGTAGATCAACTCACATTCGCTCTTTAATTCCTCAAGGTTCTACTGATGCGCAAACTATTAGATTTCCAAAAGAATCTGCTTATAGTGATAACGCTGCTGCAACTGCTGAAACTTCTGCATTTGGACAATCAGATTTTAATCTAGTTGCAACTTCTGTAAATGTCGAGAAAATCGGTACTTACATGAGAATAACTGGAGAAATGCTTGATGATGTTAAGCAGCTTACTTCTTATCTATCTGCTAGAGTTCCAGAGAAGGTTCTTTCTGTAGAGGATACTGAAATCCTTAATGGTGATGGATCATCTCCTAATTTAGATGGTTTATTTACTGATGGGACTGCTTTTACTACATCTTCTGGAGGTTTGTTTTATCAAGCGATAGAATCAGCTAATGAATTTGATGTATTAGTAGTAGCTTTAAATCAATTAGGTTTATTAAACTATCAAGCTGATAGCATTTTATTAAATCCAACTGATCTTCATAAAATGATTTTACTGAAATCTACTGCAAATGAATATTTGAGAAATCAGATTTTTAGCGGTATTCAGCCGACAATCAATGGAGTTCCTGTCACAGTAAATACTGCTGTACCTAATGGGAAATTTTTAGTAGGTAATTTACGTCAAGCGACTCAGCTTTGGATTCGTGAGAATCTAGCTGTAGAGTTTTCTAGAGAAGATAGCGATAACTTCCAGAAAAACTTTGTGACTGTCCGTGCAATGGAAAGAGTAGCTTTGACTAATTATCAGCCAAACGCTATTGTTCAAGGTACGTTTAGCACTGCTAAAACTGCTTTAGAAACTTCATAAGAAGCTGTATAGAGTAGATTAGCATAATGCTAAATTTGATTAAGAGGGTATCTTTTTTAAGGATGCCCTTTTTTTATTGTCTAGAAATAACTTTCCTCATATATTTGGAATTTCCAAATTAATTTGTAATTTCGAGGAAACAAACACTATTAAATATGAAAAATAAGATTCAAAAATTCAAAAAATCTGCTGACTACATTGTATTGACGGAAATATTTTCTAAAAAGAATATATTTTATGGCATATTATTTAATGTATGCATCATGGGAAGTATGTATGGTGCTTTAGAATTGTGGTTAATGTTTAAGTTTGGTTAATGTGGATTTAAAAGAAAAAGTGCGAATATTATTAATACTTGGATTTTTTGCCTGGGGGACTTCCTTAGGCATTAGATTCCAAGCAGCATGGGATGCTTTAGCTATGTATGTTTTAGGTTTTATAATAATGAGATATGACGAAAAATAAAACTAGCATTTACAATAGAGAAATAGATCCTCAAGAATTTTACCTTAATAGCATTCAAAATATTACTGGCAAAATGACTCCAGCAGATTATTACTATATTAGTGATAAGATCATGGATATATCAAACAGATTAGAATCGATAAAAAATAGATAAAAATGTCTTTTATAAAAAATAATTATATAGCTAGCGGCTACACTCCTCCAGATGATTACCAGGGGGGCTATTGCAGGGTTTGTGATAAACCTAGTTATGGCGATGATATTTGCAGTTCAGAATGCTTTAATGCATTTATGCTGTAAACTTTGTTTCATTTGTTTTAGTTGGTAACCCTAGGCGAAATACTGTCTAGGGTTTTTTTTGTAGCTTTGATTTCGTGGATAACAATCAGAGAGGATGCTTAGCAGAGTATTTTTTTGCTACTGAGTGCATGAAGCGAGGTTACCAAGTTTCTATGCCTTTAATGGATTCGTCTCTTTACGACTGCATTGTAGACACTGGAAAAAATCTTTTAAAACTCCAGATTAAATCATCAATTAAAACGCCAGATAATGATAGACATAATAGTGTACATATTCCACTGCAAAACAATAAACGTAAATACTCTAAAGAGAAAATTGATTACTTTGCTGTATGGTGCGAGTTTTTTAGCGGCTGGTTTATTTTTAAAAATAATGGAGAAATGCAATCAATTAGGGTATCATTAACAGGTAAGAATAAAAAATATTTTAATAACTTTGCATTTGAATAGAATTTTTTCGTTCATAGTTTGTTTGATTTGAAAGGCGCTTCCTACTAGGTGGCGCTTTTTTTTTATCTTTGCTTTAAATAATAAAATATGAAAATTAAAATTATTAAAGATGTCTATTCTGGTACTGGATGGCGTAAAGAAGGTGAGATAGTTGCGCTAGAAACAAAAGTAGCTAGACACTACATTCAAAAGGGTATAGGTATAGAATATAAAGAAGAGAAGGTAGCTAAAGAAACTAAAGAAGCTAAAACTCCAAAAAAAAGAATCACTAAATCTAAGAAATAATGCCTCAAGCTAAAATAACAGCTACTACTGGATCAGAGATAGTTACTGTATCTGATGCTAAAAACTTTATCAGAATAGATACTAGCGATGATGATACGCTGCTAGGCAATATGATTACACAGGCACGAATATGGTGCGAGAATTATATAGGTAAAGACATTGTAGCAAAAACCAGAAAATATTATTTAGAGAAAGCTAGCAGCAGGTTTGAAATACCATTTTCACCTATCGCCAGCATTTCATCAGTAACAGTTGATGGAGTTAGTTCTAGCTTTACTACTTATGGTATAAATGAAGATGTTATTGAACTAAATAATTTAGGCACAAATAAAGAGATTATAGTTACTTACACTACAGCTGGTTTAGATGATGCGCTTTTGCAGCAAGCTATTTTGCAGTTTGTTTCTAGTATATATGATAATAGAGCTGATTTTATAGTAATGCAGGGAGTTTCTTTTGTTGAAATACCTACTAATGTAGAGCATATTTTAGCTCCATATAAAAATGCTTTTATTTAATGGATGCAGGAAAATTAGATACTAGAGTAGAAATTAAAACTCTAAGTAAAACAGCTGATGGTTTTGGTGGGTTTACGTCTACATCTAGCGTAGCTGCAACAATATGGGCATATGTTAGAGAGGTAAAAGGAGACATACAAACTAATGAATATACAAGAGGCAGATATTTAGATATTGATATTATTATAAGAGATAAAACTTTTGACTCTAATAGTATAAATGAATCTACTATTTTAAAGATACAAAGTAAAGCTGGAGATTATAGAATTACTGGAATTTTTGAAGGGTTTAAAAATAAATTTGTTAAAATATCAGCAACAAAAAGAGATTAAATGCAGCTAAATAAAAAAGATTTAAAAAGGTTACAATTTCGCTTTGAAAAATTAAAAAGCATAGATAAAAATGTCTTATCTAGTGAAATAGGAAAAGGCGCTTTATTTATGGCTAGAGATATTAAAAAAGATGCGCCAGTTGATACTGGTAATCTAAAACAAAACATAAAAGCAGTAGTAAATAATAAAAAAGCAGAAATAAAATCTGATGCGCCTTATTCTGGTTTTGTAGAATTTGGCGGAGGTAAACCTAGGGGAGTAGGAGTTATTCCTTTTTTTTACCCTAATGTCAATAAAGGAATTAGGAAAATGATTGACAGTATAGATAAGAGAATTAAAAAATTACTAAATGAATGAAGCTATACATTTTATTAGGCAGAAGATTATAACACTTCTAACTGGCGCAATTACAGTAGACAGCAGTCAAGTACCTGTCTACAATAAAGTTCCGCAAAACGCTTCAGAGCCATTTATAAAGGTGTATTCTGTAGACACTGAGGAGATAGATGAAAATCAAACTTCATTTAATATTATTTGTACTACCAGGATTGATGTAGTTACTTCTTTTGTAGGAGATACTGGAGGCGAATTACAAGCAAACCAAATAGCTTCAAGTGTAGTAAATATAATTAGGACTAGATCTAGCGGTTATTTTGATCTAAGCGCTAATAATTTTAATGTTTATACCAGTACTATAGATAAGATCAGATACCTGGAGGATGTAGACCAGGATAAAACATTTTATAAAGCGATAATAACGCTTGAAAATAGGGTACAAAAAACATCATAAATAAATTAAAATGAGATATATAAGCAAACATATAAGCTGGGGGGAGGCGATAAGGTCAGCGACAGCAAAGAAAAAAGAAATAGAAAATATTCCAGATGAATCGGCTATACAAAATATGAAAAAACTAGCAAAAAATATTTTTGAGCCACTTAGAGAATGGGCAGCAGAGCCAATAAAAGTAAATAGTTTTTATAGATCGCCAGAGCTTTGTGAAGCTATAGGATCTAAATCTACAAGCCAGCACACTGCAGGTCAAGCTATTGATATTGATGCTATGGGTGATAAAGCTAATGCAGATCTATTTCACTATGTAAAAGATAATTTAGATTTTGACCAGCTTATTTGGGAGCATGGGGATGATGATGAGCCAAACTGGATTCATGTTTCTTATGTAGGAATTAATGGTAATAGAAATAGAGTATTAAGAGCTGTAAAGAAAGGTAAAAAAACCACATACGAGTTATATGCTTAAAATGTTATTATCACTTATAGGGAAAAGTGACTCTGGTCGATCTAATATAGGAGGATTAGCTTTAGATATTAGAGAAGCTATTAAAGGCAAAGAGATGGATCCGCAGCGCCTTATAGAGCTGCAGGCAGAGATCAATAAGGTAGAAGCTCAGAGCCGCCACTGGTTTGTTTCTGCTTGGAGACCTTTTATTGGATGGATTTGCGGTTTTGCTTTTGGTTTCCATTACATTGCAATGCCTTTGCTTATAGCTTACACCGATATAAAGCCAGTAGAGTTTGACACAAATTCACTTTTTACTGTTTTAATGGGCATGCTCGGACTTGGAGGTTTAAGAACTTTTGAGAAACTAAAAGACAAAACTAAATAGTGGCTAAAAATATTACATATAATTATAGAAAAAAATCAAAGAAAAAAAGACCTGGCATACACAGTAAAAATGCTAGTAGAACAAAAGGAAGTAAGGGATATAAAAAAAAATATAAAGGACAAGGTAAAAATTAAAAAACTATGGCAACTAAGCAGCTTTATAGTGCAAATCACTATCATAGATTATCATTTGGTGATTTCGGTTTTAGATTATTGGATGAAGATGCTACTACATCTACAGCTGCAGGAGAAAACTTTTGTACCATTCACTGCTTAAAAGATTCGGTTTTAACTTTGACTTCTAACATAAGCTCTGGAGATAGTTCTATAACAAGTTTAGATTTTAAAGAAGGTCATATAATATATGGAGATTTTACCAATGTTTCTATAAGTGGAGGGATTGTTATCTGTTATTTACATCGATAAAATGCCTTTAGGTAATTCAAATAATAATGTAAAAAGGTTTAAGCATATAGCTAAAATAAGAACTATAATAAAAAAATTCACTGATGAGCTTTGGGATTTTAAAAATATAAATTGGGATTCATCAAACTCAGAATGGGATGAGTAAAAATTAGTAAATTTGTAAAAAATAAATTATGGGTACTACGCTCACTGGTAAAAAAATAAAAGATACTTATAAATCGCTAGTAAAAGTGACTGATAATACAGAAGCTGGAACTAGCGCCAAACAGCTATCAGATGGAAATGGTAATGATTTTGGTTTATTTATAGATACAGATGGCGTTGTAGGTATTGGAGCAGGAGCTGCATACTCTTTAGACGTATCATCTAAAAATGATGGAATAGCTTTGCCTACAGGCACTACCGCTAACAGACCTACAGGATCAGCTGGTTTAATAAGGTATAATAGTACTTTATCTAAATTAGAATATTTTGATACAGGGTTCAAACAAATAGCTTCTGAAACGTATGTAAATACCCAGGTCACAAACTTAATAGATTCAGCTCCTGGTGCTTTAGATACTTTAAATGAAATAGCTGCAGCTCTAAATGATGATGCTAATTTTAGCACTACTATAACCAATTTAATAAACGCTAAGCAGGACACTATAACAGGCGCAGCAACCACTATAACTGGAGCTAATCTTACAGCATCTAAAGCGGTTATATCCAATTCCTCTGGAAAAGTAGCAGTAAGCACTACTACTGACACTGAGCTGGGTTATGTTAGTGGAGTTACTTCGGCTATTCAAACTCAAATAAATACTAAACAAGACACTGTAAGCGCTGGAACTGGAATAAGTATAACAGGAGCAACTATAAGCGCAGATTTATCTAATTTAGTAGATACAGGGGCAATTCAAAGCGATGCTGTTACTGCTCCAAAAATTGCTCAGTTTGATGATAATTTAAGCGCTGCAGTAGCTGGAACTGTTTTAATATCAAATGGTACTGATTTTACAGATGTAGCAATGTCTGGAGATGTCACAATAAATTCTAGCGGAGTTACAGCTATAGGATCTGATAAGGTAGATGGCAGTAATATTGCTGATGATTCTATAGATTCAGAGCATTATGTGGATGGATCTGTAGATTTAGCTCACTTATCAGCGGACAGCGTAGATGGAACTAAAATAGCAGATGACAGTATCAACTCAGAGCATTATGCTGCAGCTAGTATAGATGAAGAGCATTTAAATGCTACTAATTCGCCAACTGATAACTATATCTTAAGTTATGATAGTGCTTCTAGCGGTTTTACCTGGATAGAATCTAGCGGAGGCGGTGCTACTACAATAAATGTAGAAACTTTTAATGGAGATGGTTCAGATACTACATTTACATTATCCAATACTATAGTAAATGAAAATAATTTACAGATTTTTATAGATGGAGTTTATCAGTCAAAAAGTAATTATTCTACAAGCGGCACGACTTTGACTTTTAGTACAGCTCCAGCAACTGGAACTGCAAACATTGAAGTCACTCATGCAGTAGCTATAGGAGGTACTCCTAGCATAGAAGTAGATACGTTTAGTGGCGATGGATCAGATACTACGTTTATACTTACAACCGAACCAGCTAATAAAAATAATCTTCAGATCTATATAGATGGAGTTTATCAAACGAAAGCAAATTATTCGACAAGTGGCACGACTTTAACATTTACAACTGCGCCACAAACAGGAACTAATAACATAGAAGTGACTCACATAAAATTATCTTAAATTTGTAAAAAATAAAAAATGGCAATAACTAAAGTAACTGGAGATGTAATAGCGAATAATGCTATAGATCACGACCAATTATCAAACAGATATACAGCAGCAATTGCGGTAACATCAGAAGCAGCAATTACTATTAACACAGAAGATGCAGATGTATTTACTTGGACAGCAGGACACGATACAATAGTAGCTTTTACAAATGTTAAAATAGGTTCTACTTGTACTTTACAGATAACAGGTAGTGGAGGTTCTTTTACTTTAGCACTTGGTAATATAAACGGATCTGCAGGAACATTTAATAAACTAGGAGGAACTTATAGTGATACAGGTTCTGCAAAAAACTTAATAGAATTTAAATTTATATCTACG
>Ga0187219_1001543_pt1 | contig 11020 bp, 24 predicted proteins | sample 13SPOviralmetaG_FD_130162 | JGI IMG/M metagenome (GOLD analysis project Ga0187219, IMG submission 130162) | Marine viral communities from the oligotrophic San Pedro Time Series (SPOT) site, San Pedro Channel, CA, USA - 13 SPOT_SRF_2010-07-21... | ecosystem: Environmental > Aquatic > Marine >... | reverse complement strand
TTATATCTTGACATAATGTCCTTAATGTTGGATTTAATGGGAGAAGAAGCATTAGAAGAATTGTTGTGATTGGAAATTGGTAAGCTGTGAATAAAAACGGAGATGAATAAAATGATAACAGAAATAAAAAAGAGAGAATTAGTGAAAAATGAAAATGCCTTAGAACATGTAAGTGTTCGTTGTGCTAGGCAATGGGTAGAACTTGCCGTGAGTGCGGCAGAATGTGGTAATTATGAAGATATGATGACTTACATAAGATTAGCAAAAATATTTGAAGAAGATGTTTTTATTGTAAAGGGTGAATTACTGACGGAGATGAATAAAAATGATAAATTCGAGTAAGAATAATCATAATCTAATGGATACATTAATTAACTATTGGTGTATCCGTTAGATTATCAGAACAACGAGTCTGATTAAATGGAAGTGAAATAAATGAATTTTGGAAACATGAAGAATAAGAACGAAGAAAATACGGAAGATGACCTTGATTGGGTCAATCTGCGTGAGGATATGAAAGAGAAAGGTAAAGCAGCTTTCTCATTCAATGCGGTTGTATTGAATGAAGAAAGAGGTTGTATTTCTCTTATCAATAATGATGCGAATGTAGCAACGTGTGTATGGATAACACCATACGCAGAAAGCAAATTCGCTCAAGACCCTCAGCAGACTGACGGTGCAAGGTTGGGTAGAGCAATAGGCAGAGCTTTTCCTGGTGAAAGTAATGATGAAGTATTCGCTTTGGCGAATGAAAAAGGTGGTACTTTATCAGTTACAAAAAATGAATTTAACGATTCTTGGGCATGGCTTTGGGAAGTCAAGCCTAACGCATAAATTTAAAATATTTACGTGAATACATAACCCTTGATACGGTAGAAAACGTATCAAGGTTACAATCCTTTCTTAGCATTGTGATAAATCGTCACACCTGCCAAAATAATTAAAGTTCCCGCCGTAATCGAAGCGATAATATCCGGTTCTTTACCTCTGACTTGTTCTCTTACATATCCGTAGGCATTTTCAATAGCTTGGACTATCTTAATTCCTATATCTTCTAATTTAGGCGTTAAGTCTGAAATTGAAGGTACATCCGGTATTAAATCAATATCTGGTAAATCAAAATCTAAATCTAAACCCTTACCACCTAAAACCATTACATACCACCTAGTTTATTTCCTATTCTAATAACACGCCTAGAGAAGCCTACGGCGAGAGCAAATAGGGCAATAGGTACAATGACCGCGCTAACACCTTTGACGACTCCTACGGTAGTATATCCCGCTTGATTAGCTATTGAGTCTTTACTTAGTATCATTTCATTCACCTTTCTTAAAAGCTTCATAAAACAAGTAACCTAAAAATCCTATCATAACTACACCAACAACGGCAAATTGACCCATCGGTTGAGATGGTTCTGAAATAGAACCACCGTTTTCAATTGAGTCTCTTATTTCTTCGGGTGTAGGCGGGTCGGGAAAATCTATGTCAAATTCTGGTATCCCAAAATCTAAACCGTCAGTTTCTCCTTGGTCGCTTTCATCAACACTTCCAATTACTAAACCATCTATCCAAGCTTTAGCCGCCGCAATCGCTTCAAATTCTGTATTAAATCCGTCTTGTAATCTAATTAGTGAACTATAATCTAAAAATTGACCAGATGTAAAAGAAGGAGGATATATTGAATATGCCCAATTGTTAACACCTATTCCTAAATTTAAATTTAAATTACCTGTTTCAAAATAATAACCCTTGTATTCTGTTATATTTGATGGTAATGTACCAGGAGAAGGTAAAACATCTTTTTCATTTTCTCCAAAATCTAAATCTAAATTATATTCAAAATTAGACATATCATAAGCATTAAATCCTCTAGTATTTTTGATACCATTATCAACGGGTAGCATATCTAAGCCCTACCCATATATAATAAAACACCGACTATAATTAAAATAGCTACATCGTCATTACTCATATTTTTCACCTACCTTATTTTACTCTTCTAAATGAATTGAAAAAACTTTTATTTGGAACAAAGACCCTTCCGAATACTTTTCCTGGTCTTGTTATTTGAAGAGCCTCTTCACCACCCATTGAACTTTTACTTATTTTAGCATATCTTCTAGGCTCATAAGCTCTTCTAGCCGTTTTTCTTCTCATACCTTTTTTAGTTCCCATTTATTTCACCTACCCATCTTATTTTAACCATGACCAAATTGTCAAATTCTTTTTGAAATTTCTTCGTATTCTTGACTTTGACCATTGTTTAGGAAAATAAGCATATTCCCAATTTTCTCTTGTTGACCTTGTCGCCCTTGCCGCTTCAATTTTAGCCGCCCTTGAATATTTTACCATCTTAAATCATCCCTTCAGAAGAAGCCCCATAGATAGCCCCAATTATCGTTAATGCTAAAAGCATAATTTTGTAAATCGGATGATTCGGGTCTGCTATTATCTCATCAGCAGTTCTATCTTCTATATCTTCACTCATAATAATCAATCCTTTATGCCTAAACCTATAAGGTTTTGTGGTGGGTTAGCTTGTATATCTCTTTTACTTGGGAAAGGTGGAAATAGTAAATTATAAGCTTCATCTTTATCAAAACCGTGTTTCTCTTGAAGTAATTCCCAAGCATCATTAAAGGCTATTTTACAGTCTTTATGTTCTTGAACTAACTTGTCAACATCATCAATTTTTTCTAACATTTCCATCTTCTCCTTTGAACTTGGTTTTTGCTACATCTACCAGAATCTTTAATCTTTGCTGTTCTTGCGCAATAGCTACGCCATCTAGGAGAACCTATTTTTCCGACTCTTACTTTAGAAGATACTTTGATTCTCCCGCAATACTTATCAACTACATACGGCATATTTTAATCTCCTTAAGTTACATCAACCGTCCATTTATCGGTCGAGTGTGCAACTACTTTGTAAATTTTGTAATTAGTATTAGCCGCCAATGTTGTTGGCGCGGCGACTCCGTTTATTGTGACAACTCCTGTGCTTGCTACTGACACATTTGATGATGTAGACATAAAAGTAAAATTGTCGCCAATAGCCGCAGAAGTGGGTAATGTCAGAGTTATTGCTGAACCGTTAGTTAATACAAACATCTGCCCGTTTAATTGATTGCTTGCTACTGTAACCGATGTTGTACTATCTGTAATAACGGGAATTTTACTAGTTAATGAACCTTGAACTTGTAAAGCAGGGTTATTATCTGCTAAACCTGTTGTTGGTGCGCCCCGTATTCCTAACGCGCTTACTCCCGCATCAGAATAAATATTGGCAACACCGTCATCAGCAAAATGTCTAAAATCTACATTTCTTGAATTTGCATTCATAGTAATTAATGTTGAACCTACGATGAAATTACTTCTTAATGAACCCGCTTCGGCCACTTGAAATATTATAACTCCGTTTTCTGTTGCCGCAGTTTCATCTTCAATATATGTAGCAATCCTAGAATATTGAGATTTATTTGAACCATCATCTAAACCATAAGTATCAATCGCCATAATATAATCTGAAATATCCGCCGCAGAATTTTTGAAAAATTCTAAAGCCGGAGATTTATCGGCACTATTTTCATCGGTTTCTAGTCTAACCAAAACGTCTTGATTATCATTATCAAATACATGAAGTGCGACATCATCAGCAGGTTGACCTAAAATACCAACGGCATCCCTTCCGGCATCTGCCCAAATTAAATGAACTCCCGCACCTTCTCCACCTACTTTAAAATCCATATTTAATTTATCATCATTAATGGCGACAGAACTAACACCACCAACACCCAAACCATAACAAGTAATATATTCAGCACCACCATTTTCGGGAGATGCGGAAATACCCGCAGAACCGGATTTAGCGTACTGAGTACCGAATAAATATTGTTCTGTTTCAGTTCCTAAAGTTACATCAAAAGCACCAATCATCATACCCCTTGACCTAAAGTTATCAGAAAATACTCTTATCCCTCCTACTTGGTCACCACTTGAAACATTAGACGCTCTAAATGTTGCCAATGATGTTGAACCGTTGACTGATAATGCTGCGAAGTTTGTCGCACCTACCGCACTAGTTTCGCCTATTGTTGCTATACCTACTACATGTAATGTTGTGGCGGGGTTATCTGTACCAATTCCGACTCTATTGGTATCTGACCTAACATAAAGCATATGTGTTTGTGCGTCCGATTCGACCCTAAAATCACAGGACGCGGAAAGGTCATTGACAACAACTTCATCAAATGCAATTCTAAATTTCTCGTTAGATGTTCCGTCTTTCATGGTATAGAAACGCAATTGAGAATCTTCCGTTCCTTCCGTAACGTCCATTACTTCACCAAATATATGACATAAATTATCTGTTACATTCCCGTTGTCGTTTTGGAATGACCATTTGAAAGAACCGATGTTATCACCGTTAACGGGTGATGCTGAGTTTCTAAATAGGTTAAGTTGTGGCGCAGCAGCAGAACCCGAGTGAGTAGTCTCAAACTTTACTAACGGGTCACTTTCTCCCGACCCTATGACATGGAGTCTTTGAACTCCCGAATCGGGTGTTCCGCCAATTCCTACATTATTTTGGCCCGCATCAGCCAAAAGTAAAACACCGGAAGAAGACATTATTTTAGTATCGATGTCCGCTTGAGAATCATTCAATTGAATTTTATCTTTATAAATTGTAATATTATTTGGAACATCATTAGCACCTAAATTTAATTTTGACTCAACATTATTTTCTCTATCATAAACATAAGACTGATGAGCCGATTTCATAATTAATAACATTTCATTTTCTGCCGTTGAGACATCGGAATCACCTAAATATAATCTAGGAGTAGTACCAAGTAATTTTAATTTCGGTGTACCTGTTATATCAAAAGTAAAACTCGCATCCCCGCCAATAGTATCCGCCGCAGTACCAAAAGCGACTTGACCCGCCGCTATTGTTCCACCAATAGAACCACCACCACCACCGGATAAACCAACGGTAGTTTTAGTACCGGAATTAGTTAAAGTAAAATCGGTATTAGCGAAAGCAATTGTATTGACTGGTCTGTTTTCACTAGAGTTATTATCTAGCTTTGTTGTTAAAGGTGGCCTTACGGGACCAGACATCTTCAAAGACCTCTATCATCAGCAATCCATATTTCTAAACTAGACGCACCCAAAGTAGAATTAAACCATAGAGAAGCCGTTTGACTTAGAAATCCTACACCTTGAGAAGCATCAAACACATAAGTTATACCTGCCTCTATTGTAAAGAAGTTATTACCAGTAGCTAGTAAGACATCAGAACGGTCATAACCGACTCTAATATCATTACTTCCGCTATTCCTAATTAGAACTTTACCCGGACCCTGCGTACTAACGTTCAATAAAATAGGGGCATCTTCAGCCGTTGCCGTTCTGAGGATGCGACCCATTTTATATCATATCCATATATTCACTAATCAAACAGTAGCGGAAGAATCCGCTAATATTGATTTGCTAACATTTGTTGGTACACTTTGTAATTGTCTTTGTTGTGGTTGTTTAGCACCTTTCATCGGGCTGACTACTATTGGTGTGAAACTAGAAGTTCCGGCAGTAGTAGCCGTCATTTGTAAGAACAAATCAGACTCAAGACTTAGGTTGAATGTTGGTAGGAAATAAGAACCTCCAATAAATTGAACTTGAGATAATCCAATACCCGCAGTAGCCGCCGCATTTCCTTGGTCAGCTACCTTGATTCCTTGTAAGTCGCCATTTAATGCTCTCCACATTGTAGTAGATAAAGAATAATCGCTCTGACTTACTATTCTGAATTGAGTAATATCTGTTTCAGTAGCCGCGTCATTCTGAACATAAACTGCCGCTAATGCACCCGGTACACCCGCAGGGAGTCTAACGACTACTTGTTGAGTGGTAGCGGAATAATTGAAAGTAGTAGCCGCACCTATTGTAGTGGTGTTTTGTACTGCATCATTATAACGAACATATATTTCAAAACCAGCATTAGCCGCACCTACCATAGAAGAAGTAGCTAATAAATTATAATTAATTTGGTATTCTAGGCGTGAAACTCCCGGAGGTACTACTCTTCCACATGGAACACGTAGGAAATACTCTTTAGCAGTAGCACCCATTAATTCAGTAGAACGACCAGGACCCATTGAGTTCATCATGTATCCTAATTGTGAACCTGTTGCTTGTGCTGAACTTCCATACCCTACACGGTAGTCAAAGAAATCATCGCCGTTGATTATTAATCTTAATTGAGAAATTACATTCGCAAAATCAGAAGCTACATCTGCCGCCGTTACTGTTCCTGTTATTCTTATTATAAATTCGTCAATAATCCCACCGGGGATATTGATACCATTTGAATATTGAGCCGCCGCCGTTGTTGGTAGCGTTGTTGCATCTTGATGGACTAAAGTATATCTTACAGACATCTAAAAAACCTCAATTACTCTTCCTTATTGCGTCTTCGATTTGCTTCATTGGAGCGGTCATGACGGCGAATCCTAAAGATAGACCAATCGCTAAACCCGCATAGTCTAGAAGACTTCCGGCATTCAATTTAGGTAGAGGCAACATTATGCTGACCCTCCTACTCTTTCATTTACACTTTCTGTTATGGTTTTTCCACCGAGTACATATGATGATAGACCATTAGCGATAGCTAAAACCCCTAAAACACCGAATGCCACACCGAAGCCACCCGCTACATTTTGAACAAACATGAAGGGGGCGAAGGGCATATTACTCTTAAACGTGTCAACGTATCCATTAACTCTATAACTAAACACTCATTGGGTCAATTGTGCCTCGTTTAAGGACTCCTTGTCCAGAATGTCAACACCCTATGATAACTATTGAAGCGAGGATTGAAGGCGACCCAGAAATACCTATGAATAGATGGAGTCGAAGAAAAGTAGGGTGTATGTGTGTTCAACCTGGTTGTAATGTAATTAAGAGGGAATACTTTGTTTCTTTCCCTTTGCTTTAATTTCTAAAGGTTGCATTAATCTTGATGAAGATTTAGTTACGTCAAAGAAAACATAAGAATAAGGAACTTCAGATAAAGCTTCAACGTAAGGTTCTGGGTCGAAGCCATATCTTATCATAGAATCTCGATGATATAATTTAACAGGCATAGTAAAATTCACTATGTAAGACGTAGACCCTTCTAGGTCTTTTGAAAAAACCATTGTATGTGAAACTGCTACGAATCTTATACCCTTTGACCTACCTGTTAACGCTAATCTTTTTAGAGAATTAGAAGCTTGTTTTCTTGATGATAAAAATATTTGAGCATCATCAACAATAAAAACAGCTTTAAAATCTGGATTTGCTTGTTGAATATCAAACATTAAATCTACACAATAATCGCATTCTTCTTCTAATGTAAAAGGCGAAGGATAAACAACGGCTAATCTATTTTTTCTCAAATGTTTTTCTAAATCATAACTACTTACTAAATTTTTATCGCCGAGTTCCATTTCTTGTTTAGGACAAAAATATACGACTCTTAAAGAAGGGTCTTTATTTTTCTTCAAAAATTCTGTTAGAGTATTCTTTATAAAAAATGACTTCCCCGAACCTGGACGACCCGTTATCATGGTCGTTAGTCTTTTTCTATCTGGTAAATACAAATCATCTAACATAGACATTAACTATCAATCCATATATTCATCTTGTAATTCTTCATTTGAAAAACTAATTTCTTTATCACATATATTAGATAATATTTTTAACCTGTCTTCAACGGATATGTCATCAAATAATTTTGCATCGTTATATTTATCTTGAGCCCTATCTAAAATTGTAGAATATAATAAAATATTATTAGTGGCAATTTTTATTTTTGATAATTCTGGTTTGCCTTCAGCATATTCTAACTGTTGTTCCATACCTGTAATCATATCTAATACCGCCAACCAATAACCACGCCTTGAACCTGAATAATATATTTTATTAGTATATCGTGTTTTCTGTTGTCTTTTAAATCTTTGAAATTCCATATATGTCTCATCACCTTCACTTTCACTCATTTTCTTCACCTTTTTTATTTTTGTATTCTTTTACTCTTTTAGAGAAATCTTCTTCAATAGATGTTCTTTCTGATTTTTTAGGTTCTTCTTTAACCTCTTCTTTAACCTTTTTAGGTTTATCAGAACCCCAAATATTTCTAATAAATGTACTTACTAAATCCGCCATGTTTATTTCTCCGATGTATTATCTACGGGTCGTGGGTTGCGACTTCGCTTAATTCTCTTTCCTATAAAGGGTACTTTTTCAAGTAACCTTCCTACTCTACCACCTAAAGCACCCTTGAAAGGAGACTTTTCACTTTCCTTATTTATCTTATAGATAGGAGAACCAAACCAATAACCATTAGCGAGAATAGCTATTTGATTCGGACCTATTGCCGCACCTATGTTAAATCCATTATGTTCAAGTGCTTCATTTGTGATTGTAGTTATCCAATCATAATCCGCTTCTGTATGAGAGATAGCTTCGGCTTTAGGGTCTTCTAACATCATTCTTCTATATCTTGTTAATAGATGGTCGCCCGATTTATAACCGACTTTTAATATAGCTGAATTAGTTTGTCTATCGGCTTCTATTTCTTTCTTTGACCTTTTACCCCTTCTTTCAGATACGGGTTTTATTTTCTTTAAAATACCGGGAACAAATTCGGTTGATGATTCATCTGATAAATCTTCTATTATCCAATCTGGTTCAGAAAATTCTATACTAGGTTTTGAATCATCGTATGAACTAGGAAGTTCTTCACTTTTGGTTTCACTTTCAATATTTGTTTCTGGTTCTTTTGGTTGTGACTTTTCTTCTAATTTCTTTGACCATTTCCAAGCACCGGAACGAGTTTTATACTCTTTTCCGTCACTCGCTATCCATTTACCATCTTCGTCCTTTGTTGCATAATCACCCATTTAAATTCCTCCTTCTTTCGTAGTCTTTCATTTGTTCTTCTGTATATTTTTCATAATAACCGTTTTTCATTAATTCTTCTCCGGCTTTAACTAATGTTGAAAGCCTTTGAAGAAGTATGAATTGTTTTTGTTCGTTAGGTATAGCGATTAAATCAAATTCGGCAAAAAATTCTTCTTTTTTAATACACCAAGAATAAAAATTTCTCCATAAAAATATTGGTCTAAAAATTATAACTTCATAAGTATCGTTCCATGTTATAGCTGATGCGATAACTGTTTTTGCGGTTGCTTTTATCGGACCACCGATTAAACCATCTTTCAAAGCCGCCGCCGAATAAGGGCATCCTTCACTCATCCATTCTATTTCATTCTTTAAAAACACTATAACACCCGTAACATTTTACTTCTTTTATCCTAGATAAAGAAGCCCCAAAATGAACAAAACCCATAAGGTCATTTGTCCTACAATTAGGGCAACCGCCCAACCAATATTTTGCACGTAGAGGGTCGGCGTTTATCCAATTCATAACGGTTTTTGTTCTATTCATTTTCTTCCTCTTTAACTATCGGTACTATTCTAAATTCCACTATGTAAGGCGGGGCATTAGGGGCAATTATTCTTAATTCTGTTTCATCGTCTAAATTTTTTAGTTGTTCTTTTAATTCTTTTACTTTCATATTTTTTCCTCTCTTTTTCTTCTCATACATTTACCACATATGGAATATAATTTTGATTGACCAGAAACGAAACGCCATTCATGACAATTTTGACATTGATAAGTGTGCATTATTCAACACCTGCCGCATTATCAATAGTTTGTGTTACTTTAGAAGCTAAATAATTATTTATTATTGGGTTATTCAATAATCTTTGATATGACATTTTTAAATTATCTTCTATTGTCATATTATGATTTTTTACATTAAAATTATAAAAATAAGTAAACAAACCCCATCCGTAAATAATTGTGGGTATATCACCACTAGGCGTTAAGCCTAGACGATGAAGTCTTGACTGTATAGTATCTACGGAGATGTATGATGAAAGAAGAAGAGAGTTTATCCCTTCAAGTAATTCTTCATCTTGTAATATACCCACATTGTATCCACTATGAGTATTGTTCTTATAGGTTTCCATCATAGTATCTTTTTGAAATCTTTTCCGTTTCTATTTTTTCTCCTGGAATAAGTTTCCTTCTCAAAGCTGAATATAATTTTACGGTACTAATTGAATTTTGAATCTTTGTTAAATCTCCGGCATTATCTAACCACTTTCCTGTATGGTCTTTCAAAGTAACGCCCTTATGTTTGACCTGTATCCTCTTCCCATTTTTATCAAAATGAGTGTACGCTTTTGGTTCATAATAAATACCAGAATGTAAAGGTGTAGGGGTTTCAAGTTTCCATTCACCTAATTCATCACCTAAAGAAATATGTTTCTCAAACTCTCTACGACCTTTAGTATGAAGGTGTACTGAATCGGTATCCGTGTATAATACGTGTTCACCTGCCGCCGTTATTGCTTTCATTTGGGCAACCCTCGCATGAGAAGTAATAAAGGAAGCAAACCCAAACCATTGGCTCTCGGGCGTTCTTTCCAATGCCTTCATATCTAAGAGATAAGGCATTTCTAAATTTACGGGGTCATAAAACCTTTGAACATATCTCTCTTCATATTCTGGTTTCTCTTGAGCCTTTAATATTTCATCGGGATTTTCAATACGTTTCTCATATGGTCTTTGACCCCATTTACCATAGCATGAATTTAATAATAATTTTACGAATACTTCTCTAGGGTCGCCGTTACTTTTCATTTCTCTTCTTAAATTATAAAAATAATTTACAAAGTCATCAAAAGGGTTTATCGCTTCTGCTGAATTTAAATGTCTTAACTTTTCTACAACCCATCCATTCTCTAAAGCATATTTTAACTCAGGTTCTGCTAACCAACCAGAATAAGCGTTTAGTTTCCAATTCATTCTTTTATTAATTTTATTAGGCATCATTCTTGGGGCATCCTCATCAATAGCTACTAAATCAACATCTGCCCAACAAACACGGTCTTCTCTTTCA
>Ga0187219_1001536_pt1 | contig 11041 bp, 13 predicted proteins | sample 13SPOviralmetaG_FD_130162 | JGI IMG/M metagenome (GOLD analysis project Ga0187219, IMG submission 130162) | Marine viral communities from the oligotrophic San Pedro Time Series (SPOT) site, San Pedro Channel, CA, USA - 13 SPOT_SRF_2010-07-21... | ecosystem: Environmental > Aquatic > Marine >... | reverse complement strand
TCTTGTTTGGATGTCCACCAAACACATGCAGTTGTGGATTGGCAAAGTCTTCGTTTGCTGTTCTCTCTGCTAGGAACTCTGGATTGTAGACAACTCTATCGGTACCAAAGGTAAGGCGTCCTACAATATCAGGGGTAATCGTGGATTTTACGATGATCAGCCCATAGGTATTCTCTTTCAGATATGCCACAGTGTCTGTCACTAACTGGCAATCAATATTTCCATCTTTGCCCATAGGTGTTGGTAGGCACACAAAAGTTGCCGTGAGATCTTCGCCATCAAGATCCCCAATGCTTGTTCCTAAGATTGGGTCAATGATGATCTTCTCTATGTCTGGTGAGTTGAACCCATAGTCCACTGCCTTACCGACAAAGCCATGTCCAACGATAGCGATTTTAGTTGACATTATAATATCCTTTATACCAAGCCACGAATGCCTCTACCCCTTCGGCAATCGAAGTGGTGGGTCTGTAGCCTAGTTTTTGTAGTTTGGTTGTATCGCTCCAAGTGGCGTGAGCATCTGCTGGGTGCATTGGTGCGTATTCTTTGATAGCAGTCCTACCAAGGCTTTTCTCGATATGCTCAACAAAGTCCATCAACTGCACTTGCTCACCATATCCAATGTTGTATATATCTTTCTTCTTGGGTAGCGTCTCATCCAACGCATTCGTCACCACAAGATCCACACCTTGCACGATATCGTCGATGTAGGTAAAGTCTCGAACCATGTCTCCATTATTGAATAGCGTGATTGGCTCACCAGCAATGATCTTTTTCGTGAAGTCGAACAGCGCCATATCAGGTCTACCCCATGGTCCATATACAGTGAAGAACCTGAGTCCAATCGTCGTTTCGATATTGCTTCCCATGAACTGGCTCTCATTGGCAACCTTTGTCATGCCATAAGGGTGCTTCTGGCGTGGTAGCTTTTCAGACTCAGTATAGGGTAGTGGGTTGCCTGACATTACAGATGACGTAGAGGCATACACAACTTTGTCTACACCATGGGCTTCACAAGCCTCAATAAGGTTTTGGGTTCCTATGATATTATTGTCGATGTATAGGTGTGGTTGTTCCACAGAATATCTGACGCCAGCATAAGCAGCAAGGTGGATGACAATATCAGGGCGTACTTCTTGTATCCAACCCCAGACATGATCCTTCCAAGTTAGATCTATGATCTGACACTCTACACCATATGTCTCTTTCTCTCTTGCATATTTCAACTGTGGGTCATAGTAGTTGTTGAAGCTATCGCAATAAAATACATCATGACCAAGATCAATATAGTGCTTTGCTAAATGATGTCCAATGAAACCAGCACCACCAGTGATTACTATCCTAGCCATTTTCAATAACTCTCTTTCTCAAATCAGTTGTGCTGAATCGGTGATCTCGTTTGTTGTAGTATAACTCAATTCCTCTTGCAGCGCAAGTGGCACGTCCAGTAAATTTACCGTCTTTATACTCTTCTCCTATGATCCTAAGATCGAGTTTTAAAAGTTTTAAAATGTCTTCTACATCGGTCTCGGTCTGATATGGAATAATCTCATCCACATACGATACACCTTGTAGCTGCATCCATCGTTCAACCAATGTCTGAACTGGTGCGTTCTTCTCTGGTCTATCTACACTGGGATCTACTTGTAGCCCACAAATCAGATAGTCGCATTGTGTCTTTGCTTCTCGCAACATTGCCACGTGACCAGCGTGTAGTAGGTCAAACGTAGAGAATGTTATTCCTGTAATATTCGCCATGTGTCTTCCCATGATTTTACTTGGTGAACTGTGCCACCAGCTTGTGCTACCTCTAAAGCAAGCGTATAGTCATTGCCAGTTGGCTCCATTCTATCCCCAAAGAACGTGATCTCGTCAAGTGATCCAAAATCGTCTATGATCTGGCTTTTGTCATATCCCTTGAGTACGATATCGATACCAGTTTCTCCAGCAACAGTGATATCATAATCAGGCCATATTTTTTGTAGTTGCTCTGCCAACTGATATCTCTCGGCATCACTATCGTCAAAGGCTTTATACAATGACCTTTCCTCTTGCGTGGCATTTCTACCCAAAGTGCTGAAGTTAAGCAAGCCTGGCCTCAAGTCAAAGTGATTGCCACACTTAACTGGTGATTTGCTATTCTCCAGCATCCTTCCAAGAATGGTCTCCCATCGATCTGGCATCACCATTTTATTAGTTCTGACGTGACTGCCACTAGCCCATACATCATTGCCACTACAGTTGTAGACTCGAATGCAAGAGTTGTAGTGACCATGCCCTACTTGTTCGATGGTCTTTTCTTTATTAGATCCAGTTACCATATACGTAGCATGATGTGTCTGGAAGTGCTCAAACCAGTTAGAAAACTTCTGATCTATCTTACCACGGCTGGGCGTGAGGGTTCCATCAACATCAAAAATATAGTGCATCAGTTGTAACCTAACACCGCCACATGATCGTACCGTGCTCCATTAAATACGCAGATGAAATAGGCACCGTCTGGTCCAGCGGTCACCTTATGAAACACGTTATCTTCAATGAGGAAAATATTACCAGCCACAAACGTATGCTCTACACCGTCAAGTTCCATGATACCGCTTCCGCTTTGGAAGATGTATACCTCTTCTTGACCCTCGTGCCTATGCCCAGTTGTAGCGCAATCAGGGTTAAGTCGAGTGGATGAGAGCACGACGTCTTTCAGAATCGTGTTGTCTTTTACGACGTATCGCTCATCTTCTTTTGCGATCTGACCACCAACATCGTTGATGTTAACTCTCAAGTCGTTCTTCATCTAGCTTTTCCCTACTGTTCCAGGACATGCCACGGCTGTCATACCACCAACAGATTCTCGTTTAATGTCATTGTGATTGAACTCTGCCCAATACAGTTCATATGCTACCCCATCGGCTAGGCATTCAAACTGATGATATACGCCAGGTTTTACTTTAGTGTAATCGCCAGCATTGAGAATGGTCTCGTCCACTAGGTCATAGTCTTTCTGCCATACACGAACAAGCATGGTACCAGACTCGACATAGAAGCCATTCCACTTGAACTCGTGGAGATGCTTTGAGCAAACACCCCCACTATTCATTTCGATACGATGAAACTCCAAGGCACCATTAGCCTCGATAAGTTCCGTCGTACCCCATACTTTACCTGCAAACATTTACTCAGAAGCCTCGTGAGTATGTTCTACTTGCGAGTGCTGATGGTTTGCAATGGCATCAGTATTCTGATTTACTTGCCAAGTGGTAAAAAACAAAGCAACTGCTGTAAGTGGCAAGACAACTCCTACCAAGATTCGTTTAATCCAGTTTTTCATTCCATTTATCCTTATCGGTTGGGGTATTGATCTCAATACCGTTAAATTTTACTTTAGAGCCGATGATCTTATAGTCATTCTCGATCCATCTGAGTTGCTCTAGACCTTCATGGTCTTCGTACCTACTACTTAGGTTTCTGTATTTGAGTAGGCATCGCCTATCATAACCGTATATTCCTAGGTGATGATATCCGTACATAAATCCACGACCAAACCATTTGATATTGCCGTGGAAATCAGGATCTCCTGTGACAACAGCCTTCACCGATTGAGACATGTAAAAGATCCATGGATCTTCTATATCACAGAATGCTGTTGAGATTGTTCCTTGGTACACCTTTTCATGCACCTTTTTAATGATATCTGGAGTGATGTCTGGCATGTCTCCTTGTACGTTAATGAAGTAGTTGTACTTATCCAGATAGTCTGTTTTGCCTACTGCCCCAGAGCATCTCTCAGTTCCATTTTTGTAATCCTCGTGATCGATAATCACACTGGTATTTTGGAATAGGCTTGATACTCTCTGCGAGTCTGTAAGTATATATGTGGGTAATCCGTACTCTTTACAAGCATTGTAAACTCTTTTAATCATAGGTATTCCACCTAGATTGCAGAGTGGTTTCTCTGGAAACCGTGTACTACCAATCCGTGCGGGAATAAGAATAGCGGTCGATCTCATTGATTATCTCCTCAAAATCATCTAGTCGAACCATGTTAGGTCCATCACTTGGTGCATCATCTGGATCTGGGTGAACCTCTATAAAAAAGTTGCGCACGCCCAAAGCAGCGGCAGAACGCAAAAGACCAGGAACGTACTCCCTATTGCCACCACTACTAGTGCCGTTCGCAGACGGTTGTTGGACGGAGTGGGTTCCATCAAAAACAACAACATCATCGCCGTAAACACCCAACATGTACTGAAGACCATTAAAATCAACCACAAGATTATTATAACCAAAACACGTACCTCTCTCTGTTAACCACACTTCTCTTGCACCATCCATCTTAGATAAAACACCACCCAGATCCCAAGGTGCCAGAAACTGACCCTTCTTAACATTCACGATTAGGCCAGTATTACATGCTGCCTGAAGAAGATCTGTCTGTCGGCACAAGAATGCTGGGATCTGTATTACATTAACCGCACCCCAATACTTGACCTTATAAACCTCATCTACACTGTGCACATCTGTAAGGGTTTTGATACCCTTCTTCTTGATCTGTAGAAAATCGTGCATGGTGGTATTGATACCAACACCTCGACGCCCTTCCACATGCGACCGATTTGCTTTGTCGTAACTCGCTTTGAAGTAATAATCCATATCATATTTACTGCACACATCAGCACAGTGCTCTGCAATCTCCATTGACTTTTCAAGGGATTCGTGTTGGCATGGTCCAGCAATTATTCTCATTATAGGTTCCTATATGCATATTCCACTGCCCTGTCTGCTTCAACAGCCAGTGGTCTCTTTTCATATCTGCGTGATGTGTCGCCATCAAGTTGCTTGATCAGTTCGACAATCTCCACAGTCTGTATTGGATAACCTCTCTTGATTGCATTCGATGCGATTGAGCACATGATCTTATATATCATGGCATACCGACCTGAGTTATCCACGTGGGCGATTCCACGATATTCTTTGATCATACTCTTGTTGACGAATGGACAGTCTAGATAGGATGACCAAGAAAAGTTGGTATTCTGTAGTTGCCCTTTACGATATTCAATAATCTGTTTAGAAACCTCTTCTGGCAATCGCTCTAGGAAGGTTCTAGCATTACTTCTGTCACTATAGGGATGTCGAGCCATGATGGAGTGAGCGTCAAGACTATCGCCGCTATTAGTAAAGAAAAAGTTGTTAGCGTTAGCATAATCTGCAGGGATGTAATACATGCGAGATAGGTCTTTAGTCTGCGCATCTCCAATATCTCCAAACTCTTTATTGAGTGCGAACCAGAAATGCCTAATGACATCTGCTTCAACCTCGCTCTCAATGTCGAAGACAAGGCGGAACTTCGGATGATCATCAGTACTGCTGGCAGTGCTATAACATACATACCGATACTGACCAAACTTATCACGTAGGACATCCTCTAACTCCCCTTCAACCTCATAATCATCAACATCAATAGCACACCAGCCTGCCCAAGCAAGAACATTTGCGTTGGCCCTAGTAGTGTCAGTCTTATATATAGCTGGCGAAATAAGTTCAGCATCTTTTTTACCCTTCTTAGTCTCTTTACTTAGGTTGCGCAAAAGCATCTCCAACTCATCAAAGGATGCGAAGTCGATGCGTTTGTGTGTCTTGTTGTCAAACTGAGACTTGAATAGGGTGAGTGATTTCTTCACGACTTAGTCCCAGCAAGGAGTGATGTAGTTCAAATGACATGTTGCTCTACCTTGTTCCGTCAATGATATCGCCAAGATAGGTGCGATTACCATTCCGAATGTGACAAGGAAAAGCGTGAGTGCTAGACCCTTAAACATAATATATCCCCCTTAGTGGATTGCGTGGTTGATAGCTTCGTATAGGAACTCACCACAGTCAGTCATATCTTCAAGTTCTGCTTCAGTGGCTTCGACGCCATTGACCAACGCAGACTCGATATATGCATCACAAAATTTAGGATAGTCACTCATATCGATACCACCAACCTCAATGTCAGTGATGGTTTTGTTGAACAGTTTCAGTGTAAGCATTATAAAACTCCTTTGCTATACTGGTATTATAGCAAATGATTCGCTGCTTGTCAAGCCCTATCTTTGAACTCAAACTTAAACATGCCCTCTGGTAGCTTCATTGCACTCAACATCTGCAGATACATTTCGCAACTCATGTACACTAGATCATGTTGTCCTGTAATCTCATTATATTGTCTGATATAGACTTCATTATCATCCAAGAAGACTTGTATGTCTTCATACAAGCCATCATCATCCATAACAGTTATAATAGTTTCGTCAAATTCCATTTCGTTAGTGATCATCTATTGTCCAATCATTAGAAGGGATCGGGTCCATACTTTCCGATATAGTATTGATGTACCAATGGCTCACAGTCTTCAGTCATCCGACGTCGTAGTTCCTTATATGTGATGCCGTGCCATTCTGCTACATCATTCATAAGCTTATCTATACTAAATGGTTCAGTCATTTTTACGCTCCATCGTAATTTTCTAGTTTTTACAGTATAGCGTAAATTCTACCTACTGTCAAGAGAAGACTTTGATGCCATACTTGGCTTGCCAACGTCGAGCATCCTTCATTGTGTTGACCATAGGTTTTCCTCTGATGTTCAATGATGTATTCAGCAGCATTGGAACACCTGTCTTTTCGTAGTACTCTTCTAGAACGGATCTGAGAACTGTGCCGCAATCTTTCTTGACGACTTGAACTCTTGCTGTGCCATCAACGTGCGTCACTGACTTATAGTCGTGTAAAGCCTTTGCTTGGTACTGCATGTATTCATTCGTTGGACCATCAAAATAGTCATCAACAAACTCCTCCATGATTGCAGGGGCAAACGGTCTGAACTTCTGTCTTTGTTTGATCTCATTGACCGTATCCTTGACGTCATACCTCACATCAGCAATCAAGCTTCTGTTGCCAAGTGCTCGTGGTCCATACTCGGCTTTACCAGTGGCAAGTCCACATACCTTGTGTTTGAGTAGGTATTCGACTATGGCTTTGGGATTAGGATCTCCCTCTATCTCTGTGCCAAGGAAGGAGTTGTTCCAGTTGATCCTAGTATTTCCTGTTGCAGTGCAGTATGAATGTGCTGCTGCACCAAGTGCAGATCCAGCATCAGTTGGAGAAGGTGCAATCCAGATATCGTCAAAAATACCCAGTTCTTTTATCATAGAGTTGGCAACAACGTTTTGAGCAACACCACCCCCATAGCACAACTTCTTACCGTATTTTCGTGCTTCGATCACTCGGTCAATGATAAAGTGTTCGGCAAACTTCTGTATTGATGCAGCGGCATCTTCTTGGCTGGATCTCTTGATTCTACCATGTATCCATCGGCAATATTGCTTCATGGTCTCATACATTATCCGTGTGGTAACATCAGGCTCATTGGGATCATATGGCGGCAGCGCATCGAACTTCTTTATAAAATCATCTCCCCACTCATTGTTGCCGTAAGCAGAAAGCCCCATGATCACATACTCATCTTCCATCGTTTTATAGCCAGTGGATTTGACTGTCTGAGTATAGTAAATTCCAATGCTTTTTGGGTTGTTCCAGTGGTCCAGTAGTTTCAAGTTATGGTCATAAATGCAAACTGATTGAGATTCTCCCATACCATCAATCGTAAGTATTACGGTGTCCTCAGAGGATTCCCAAGGTCTAGTATAGTATGCAGCGGCTGCATGACTTTGGTGGTGTGTAATACAATCATCATAGACAAGACCACTCGATATGTTGTATAGATTTTGTAGACTACCATTGGATACAGGTCGGAACATAGCATCAATCCAAACATCATGATCAAACTCTGATATAGCACCTTTATGGTATATTGACTTATTTCTTATATCATGGTCTTCATAGAACGTAACATGGTCATCGTCACGAATCATGTCATACATCTCTTGTGTCAGATTGGGATCAAATTTCTGACCAGAAAACCTTTCTGCATGAACAGCCAGTTCTATCTCACCATCTTCCACGAACGCAAGTCCAGCGTCATGAAAGAGTTCCGAATATCCACAGTATCTCATAACAGCTTATCCAATCTTGGTGTTAGTTTCTCCCAGTATTCCTCATCAGCACCGATAGGTATTACAAATCTCAAACCACTTACTTTGTCTTCTCTCACTGGTGTGAATATACCAGCCTCAAGTATGTCTTTGTAATGCTTCGGCTCATCGAAATATATATGATTGAGTAGCCCTATAGAGTTGGTGTTACTTGGTAACATATGCTCTACTCTACGCTTCTTATCCTTCACTACCTTGTAGAATAAAAACTGCTCTTCGACAATCTTTTTGTACTCTAAGGCAGCGGCTACTCCACCCATAAATGGATAGTGGCTGTTTCCAAACATGCACCTCGTTCCAACCCTCTCCCAAATGAAGTCTCTTGAAAAGGTCATGGCAAGTGGAGCGTATCCCCCTGTCAAAGCTTTGCCTAAGATGTTTATGTCACTCTGCACTCCATGCTGTGCAGTGTGCGTAGAATGCCAAGATCCGAGTTTCCCACAGCCAGAAGATATATCGTCAGTAATGAGAATAACCTTGTATTCGTTGCACAACCTGCGGATGTTAATCCAAGCGAAGTTTGATAGGTATAGCATTCCAGCGTGTACCATTACTGGTTCGATGATGAATGATCCAACATCACCAGACTTGAACTCTCGCTCCAATCTGAATAGCAGCTTCTTCTCCTCTTCTTCCCCCATTCCTTCGATAGGTTTGAGCAATCTTGTGCGATCCATTCTGCCCAAAGGAACATTCATATCACCCATAGATCTAGAGAGATATGTGTTTCCGTGGTAGCTAGGACTCATGGACACGATACTTGGCTTTACCTTGTTCAGCGTTTTCCAATACTCATCGGCAATGATGATTGCTTGATCTACAGCATCAGATCCAGACAAAGCCCAAGTATAACCTGCCCAATCGTCTTTGCACAAGGATGTACTCAAATCTTCTTGCATGTGGTTCGTGAGTCCACGTGTAGATGGAAGTCTTGTATAGTGATAAACAGCTTCGTGAACGGCTTGTGCCATCCTACTATTCTGTGATCCCAAAGGTGCAGTATTTCCCCATGCCAGATCAAGGTATTCTTTACCACCTTCAGTGGTGAAGGTCCACTTGTGCATGTGCTTTATTCGTGTGTGGTCATTCTGTCTCTCAATCGAGTCTCTCCAGAATGTCATCTCTTTTTTCATTACAACTCCAGTGACTGTGGGTAGTGAGACATACCCTCACGTTTATTTGGTTGATTTTTGAGGTCGAATAAGTTTTTAAATCTTTCGTAGTCGAAGAACTCTAGCAAGTTCTCCTCGAACTGAGTGCTCACTTTGAATGTATCTATTACAACCTCTCGCTCGTTCGGCTCGATATCCATCAGATTGCTTCGTTCGCCTGGGATTAGGTTGTTCAGCATATTGAAGATCTCGCTGAAGTTATACTTCACCGTGAGAGGGTTCGGCTTTCTCCATGAAACGATTGTCATGTATTGTGCCTTTACCATGTCCTTCAGTTTATCTTCGGACAGAGGAGTGAGTTCTAGCATCAAATCAACCATCTCATTTAGAATATCCCCAAGGCACTCTATCGCTCTATACTTCACATATACATCTGCAGGGAGTTTACTTCCACGAAACACCATGGCTTTCGAGTCAACCTCATGTGCCACATACTTCTTCATATGCTCCTTTACCTCATTATATATCTTCTGGCATGTGGGCATCTGAGACAGCCTACTGTAGAAAGTTGAATAATCAATAGTGTAATAGTGCCTAGCAAAGTGTGCCACAAACTTGCTCACATTGAGTATGTGGAATCCAATCAAGAACTGTGTGAATGCTTGCATATCAGCATAGTCATCCTTAGAATACGTATTGGTTTCTGTGACGAACTCGGAGTGATATAGTGTTTTAAATGTAGAGTTTTCGTTTCTCAAGCGAGTGGTCTTGATACCATACCTCTGAATATATTCTGGATCGGCTGCAGGAGCATTCGGCAATAGCATGAAGTCATGGACACGTAGATCATGATGAAACCCAATCTCTAGCATATAGCCAAGATTGTGCTTCCACTTCTCCACTGTATCGCCTGGGTTTCCGAGAATGGACACTCCAACAAGAGGGATATTGTTCTTGAACGCTTCGTTCAGTTCTTCTTGTAGCTTGTCTTGCTTGATATTAGAACGGTCAATGGCATCGAGTACAGCATCATCTGTATGCTGATAGGATATCTGAGCACCATTACACATGTTGGCTTCATACAGAATCTTGTGTGCTTGGTTGCTCACCTCTTTCTTATTCTTTGCTGCCGAGAACTGGATCTCTTGTGGATAGCCAGTGCTGTTCTTCAGTTCTACCGCTCTCTCAATGTACTTAATATCATCCTTGAATATACCAAAGTTGGCATCGGCATTGAACACATAGGTGACACCTAGTTTCGAGAATGCCTCAAGGTCTTCCATGACGGTATCTTCGGTCAGTCTACGGATCTTGTCTGATGTGGCAGACCCCCAATCGCAGAACGCACATTTGTATGGGCAACCCCTGTTGGTCTCCCACATCGTGAAGATCTTGCCATGTCTCTTTTTAATAGTTTTAGCTATCTGGACATATTCATCCCAGTACAGCTTATACGGAGATCGAAACTCTTTTAAAAAGAGACGCTTCGCTTTGACTTGATCTACAGGATTTTTAGGATCGACAAGTAGGTTGTGGTTGACTCTCTGCCTATTTACTTTTTGATGAAGAACCTCTGCGAGAACATCTTCACCTTCCCAAGGAGTGATCCAATCACAGACTTCATACGCCTTCGTGTTTTGGTGTGGTCTGTATTGGGCTTGTGGTCCACCAGCAAGAATAAGGACATTAGGGTTTGCCGCTCTTGCTCTCTTGGCGATTTCCAGTTGTCGCTCTTCGTTCCAGACATAGAAAGATAATAGTAGTACATCAACATTTTTTAAGTCGTGCTCTTCTATAAGTCGATCCACATCAAACCAGCCCTCAATGAGAGGTGGTA
>Ga0187219_1001534_pt1 | contig 11053 bp, 8 predicted proteins | sample 13SPOviralmetaG_FD_130162 | JGI IMG/M metagenome (GOLD analysis project Ga0187219, IMG submission 130162) | Marine viral communities from the oligotrophic San Pedro Time Series (SPOT) site, San Pedro Channel, CA, USA - 13 SPOT_SRF_2010-07-21... | ecosystem: Environmental > Aquatic > Marine >... | reverse complement strand
CCTCGCCAATTATCGAATTTTCTTACACCGGACCCCGAAGATGGTTCAAAAGTCCAATTCCTTTTCCTCATGTGATTTTTCGTTGCAGTTATGCTACGAGCAAAGGGAGTTCTCTGGCTATCGTAATTATCTCTAAACTGTTGCCTGGTGATCAGTGTAGCAAACTCCATTTGCTCATTTTCGGTGTTTATCACCTTATCCTTTTTTTGCTGAGACCAGATTCGCAAGGCTACATTGACATTTTCACGCTTAACATTTCGCAGACTTCCAATCTTACCTAAGACCTCCAACCTTTCGATTGGATCATCGACGTTAAGTGGCCCTCTGCCCTTCAAATATTTCACAATTTTTTCATTACTCAAGTTTGAACCCTCCGCATATAGAACTTAGCAGGTATCCCCTTTCGGGACAAATTGACGTAGCCCTTTGCAACCTTAATCGTTCTTGTAGGGATGCCTTGGGCTCTTTGGAAATCGGCAATCAGCCTTGCCGCTTGTTGACGTTTGAATACAACAGGCATTTTCCTTGAAATATATGTCGTATCGCCTATATTCCTACGATACTGTATTTTTCCTTCGTTCGCCCAAAGTCTATCCAGACCAATTCCAATCTTGAAGGAATCCCTTGAAATCAAACTATCCCTCAAATCAGAACGATATTGAGGGCTTCTTTTCCAAATATTCCATCCTTTCAAATCAGCAGTTTTCATCCAATTATCCAAATCAAGCTCGTTAAACACTGATTTATCACCAACAGTTTGAATCTTTACTTCTCCACTGGGGTACATTCGGTCTTTACCCTCATACCAATGGCTTCTTTGAGCCACGATATTAGAAGGCAGGTAATCAATTGGCTTAATCGATGTAAAACCAGTCAATGAAAACAATTCACGATGATTTGCACTTGTAGTTGAACCGGATTCATGGGTATATCCCGAATTTTTGTCGTGGGCGCTGACTACTGATGAGCCTGGTATTCGCGCATCGAATCGTGTCTTATACACTAAATCAAGCATCTTTGGCGATATTTCCTCGTAAGCGTGCAGCCCCCATGAAGCGAGTTCTGGATCATCTGGATTGTCTATGAATTGTGGTGGGTCCGAGAGGCCAGGTGTGTGTGCAGAATAAGCGTAAACTCTGTTATCATCAGTCATTTGTGCGTTTACAAAATTCTCCTTAAAATTCTTTTTTGCGATTGCCGACTTTTTGTTTCTAACTCCAACATCGCTAAGGCCCGAAGTATCTCCTAACATTTCATCATCAACTGAGTCTGTTTTCAAGACTTTATTTACACGACTCAATGCACCAAGAGGCACGCCCAAAGCCGAAGGATGAACTACGTCCCCCATCGCACTCCCAAATTCAAGAACAGTATTCGTAGGAACATCACCGTCATAGATTATCGAAATACCATTGTCGAATAATGACTTTAGATCTAAACCGTCTTCTGCCAATGTTTCAACCAAACCATCGAAATCTGCACCCCTGCCGTTTCCATCGCCCCAAAACCAACGGGTTTCTCCATCTTGATTCTTATTTCGAAGTATTGTAGGGGTTGTATTTCGCTTTGCTTTGTCAGAAAAGAAATCAGGGTGCGTAAAATATTCTGAAGTTCTAAACATAGGATTGATGTGGTATGCAGCATCATTGGTTTCCTTCCCGTCATACTGCATCCTTTTGATTACAGAAGCTTCAGTGGGGCGCGATTGATTTTGTTTGCCATTTACCTCCGCAAATTGGTAAATGCCCTCTGATGTGGGTGCAAAGTCAGAAAACCCAGGTATTGATTCATAGAACTTCTGCTTTGATTCGCTATCATCGCCATTTTTGATAACGTCTGTATCATCAACAATCAAATCAGAACCAAGAACATAATTTTTCCCGCCAAAAGATACTGGAGTTCCATAATAGCCCCAATCCCCATATGAGGTTTGCTTTGGCTTGATTTTTCCCTTGAACTCTTCTTTTGGTATTACTTGAACCATGTTCTTTTGAAATGTTCCTCTTCCTCCGCCACTACTGCCTCCAACATTCACCCATAGGCCATCTAAACCTGGCAATCGAACAGGTTTACGTATCCTACCTCCACTTATTTTGTCTGCTGAATAGGCAAATTCAGTAAAATCATCGGGTATTATGTGTGTATAGTCCATACTTTTGACATGACTACGCATTTTAGAGTCCATACTATCGTAGAATTCATTTGAATTTTCATAAATTTGCCATGAATATTTGCCTTTCTTGTCCTTTTTTACTGAAAGCCAAAATTTATCGTCATCGATTTCTTTTTCCAGAATCTTTACAGGAGGAATTATCCTTTTCCCGCCGGCAGTTTTCATGGCTTTCTTTGGATCGATGCGAGAAGAATTGCTTTCGATGCCCATAGCAAAAAGCAATTGATGTGCAATTGCTTCTGATGGATAAGTCCCTCCGTCAAGCAATTTATCGCCCCTATCGTAAATTATTTGAAATCCCTTTGTTGGTCGAGGGTCGGTCATTGTCCTTGATGATTGTTGAGTCATCAAAGGGAACGACGAGGGAGATTTGTCATATGAGCCTGGAGGATAATACAATTTATCCATTCCTTTCAGCGGAAGTGGATTTCCCAACGGATCAACAGGCCGGCCAGGAGCAGGTGAGTTCAAACCATGTTCATTTTCGCCGTATTTAGCCAAAAATTCACCTCTTTTTTCTCCAATAACTGTTCATTTTCTTGGGGAATTTTGATTTGTTTATGGTTTCGTCCATCACTGTACGACTTGCGCCACCATAACCTGCTTTCACTTTGGTTTTGTACATTGGAACGCCCTTGGACTCCAAGTATTCTCTATTTTCTTCACTATATTTAGGATGATAACTCGGCCAATGTTGTCTCCTGGCGGCTAAATTTACAAAACCACCAGAAACTTCGACGGTTCGAATCAAATAACCACCTTTCCTCGCTTGTTTAGCAGCCTTGCGAGCAATTTTTTTGTCTTTCCAAATAACCAAACCCTCGCCTGCCTTTCTCGACACGTAGCGAACGCTCATTTTCTTTCCAGTGCCAGAATCAATTTTGTAATTCCGAGCAAATTGAAATGTTGAAGTTGAATTAAATTTTGTAGGATTCTTACGGGTCTTTTCGATGAATGAATGTTGATTAGAAATAAGCAATTCAGGCAACTGCCTTGCCCCTTTACCAAAAACATCATTTCGATACAAAAGGTTACTCCATTTGAACGTCGGACCAACACTCTTTCCAGCCTTGGTTCTATCCCTATACGCTGGATTCGAAAATACCTGCTCGTCTAATTCGGATCTTGTTGGCTCTCTAAAATAGGATTTCTCCGTAAGCAAATTGCCTTTATTGGTTGGATTTTCGATTTCAAGCACTTTACCGTCAGGTAATAGAAAGCCTTCAATTCTTGAATCTGCCTCAAGCATGGAAACATCGGTTACAGGGACAACCTGCCAATTTTCACTAAACTCAGGAAATTCTTTTCCTTTCCAATCTCCTGTTGCTAAAGCAGGGTCCAAACCATTAACTTCAATTAAACCCTCAATATTACCTTCTGAATATACGATACCGCCATTTTTTGTGAATCGCCAGCCTTCAAGCTCTGAATCAACAACATACGTCTTTGACGAAGAATAGTTTTCAGTTATGTCTTCAAATCTCCCGCTTAACCTCCGAGCGCGTTTTTTTGCTCTCGGAGATAAATCCTTGAATTTAGAGAACTCGGGCCTTACTCTATCTGGTCGAGTCAAACGCGATTGAAATTCAGCCCTGTCCGTTGCAATTAACTGCAATTCCTTTACATTTTCAGGTTTATTGGGTAAGGAATAATCATCAAAAGTTAATTTATTCCACCGAGTTTCAAATCCAGATATTTTATCCAAATCTTGATTTTTCTCCCACTTCAGTATCCTATCCAAAAGCCATTTTTTATTCTTCGAAGTATTTTGCAAAATTGGCTTATTAGCCATCGGGCCTTTATTCCCGTAGGTTATATTGTTAGCAAGTACAAAATCTAAAAGTTGCTTTCGACTCATTTTTTCAAATGGAGCAGATTTTTTATCACCTTTGTATAGTTTGGAAATATTCTTGGTCACGCCTGCAAAATCTTTCCATTCAACATTGCTAACTTCATATCTCGCACTTGTCTTTCTAAAATCCGACATTTCATCTTGAATATTCTTCAATTCCCTTTCTGCTTCGTTTTTACTTGAGAATAGAGGGATCAAACCATCTGTCGAAGGGCCAGGTCCGATTGTAGCTCCGCCAGAACCAACACCCCAGCCAGTCGTAGTTTTGAATTGAGATTTAGACGAGGGAGCATCGTTCCGACCAACCATCCATAATGAGTTTGGGGGTTTGACTTGAGCGCCAATATTTCCACTTAACCACTCGGATAATTGAGATTTAATGCTTGCAGAACTGCCACCCATGAAATTTGCATTATAGCACCACTTTTCAAAATACCCACTTGATAAGAGCAATAATCACAGTTATTGGTATGTAAGGCGAACGTGACTCAGACTCAATAGGATTTTACAGAAGACAGACAAGACGACATAGATTGCCAAATAATCATAGAAAGTCCAACCGATCATATCAAGAATAGAACCGTCAAAATGAGAAGTATCCGATATTGTCATACCAGCACTAAACCACAGTATAGGATATGCCAGAATTAGAATGAAATTAAACTGCTCAAAAAATGTCAAAGAGCCTAACACTCCCCTTCTAATTGCTTGGAAATAAAACCATCCAAAAAGAACTGCCAAGGGAGTAATCAGCCCCGCCCTTTGTTCAAAACTGTAATCAAATCCTTCAATGGTAATAGCGCCAATAATCGTTATGACACTCCAAAAAGCGAGTCCAAGCATTTCTCGATTGGCCTTTTCCTCTGTAATCCTAAGCGATAATGCAAAATAAATCAAGGGAACTGTCAATAACCAATCGTAATAAGTCGATGATTGGGTGATAGCAACCAAACCTGACACGCCCATAATAGCCGTACCAAGGATAAGCCATCGAGAGTCGCCTACGCCTCTCCATCGGTTTCTTAATGTCGATAGTTCAATCAAACAACCTATCGCAAAAAGAATACTGAAGCAGCCATAAATAAAGAGGATTGAATCATATGCTTCGGCTTCCATGGCAGTACCATCCAAAAAACACTTTTGAAGATATACGACTATTCGGTTGATTTGACACACATTACATACGTTCTAAATCGAGTTCTAAACTTGAAAGTATCTCGAACAATAACGGGGCTTCTCACATCAACTCCGCAAATCGAACAACGATCAATTGCTTTAGTATCAATAACCCATCCTTTCGGATAATCTCTAAATGAATGAATGATTTTGTCTTGCTGAATAGTGAAATGAATGGTCATAGCAACATTCCTCCGACATAAAAACCTGCCAAACCAAAAAGAATATCGAAAAACAAATTTCCCCAAGAATCGCCCTGGTATTGTTTTTGACTTTCAATCATTTCAATTTTAACAGGCAACCAATCGGGGAAAGTCCTCCAAAAATTAACACCATACCTACTGTTCTCCCAAAACTCGAATAATACCAATATTGCCAATGCGACTAAGAATTCAGCGCCAAGGAAAGCAAGAATGAAGCCACTTGTAAAATGAACTAAAGACCACCAATCAAAAATCATCTGGTCTGTATATCCTGGCCCTCTCCGACCAAAAACCAATCTATCTCTCCAACTCATTGACTTCTCACAACCTCGGGAGGATTAAATCCATTCTTAAACAAAACTTGGAATAAGTGTATAGTATAGATCGCACTACCAATCAAGCAAAAGAAATATTCTTCAATTTGAAAACCTCTTACTACAATGAACGCCGAACCTGTAAACGCTAAAACGTCTGTAATTGGATTTGCAAGATAACTGCGGTTATTCTCAATCATCCCCTGTTCGCCAATCACTGCGTAAATCGCCCCTACAATCACGCCAAAGAAAATGTACGATGCACCAGACCCTAAATCATTCAAATCCTGGTAATCACTTTCAGAAATTACCATCAATCCAAATGTAATTATTCCAACAGGTAAAAGTATTATTGCAGTCATTAAGCCATTTCCAAGTCTATTCATTATTCTCATCCTCCGATTCTAATTTATCGTGCACGCCATTATCATTTTTATCATAGTTGTCGGGATTGAATCCCGAAAAACCAAGCATCAAGTCGTATTTCCTCAAGTTAGTAAATTTGGTATCTTGGCCTCCTAACAAACGAAGGCGGTCACCCATACCCATGAAATTCTTTTCGTGAATGTAAGGAACTACTCTGTCGGGAATGCCCTTTCTTTTTCTCCATTCATCGAATAACGAAAGTTGCTCTTTATTCTGGAGTTTCAATGCATCAATTTTAGCAATCTTGTTCCATTGGCGCTTATCCTTGTATCGCTGTTGTGCCAATTTCTCTGCGTAAATAACCCATGAAACATCATCAGGCAATGTATTATTCGAATTTGACTCTATGAAGTCTTGGTAATATTCATATTCTTGTTCCCACACTTCATCTGCAAGTGCCTTAGAAGCCTTATATTCGGCATCAGAGTCTTTTGACCTCCTAACACGCCCAATAGTTGTGGCTTGATCCATTAGAATCGCCTCTTTTACTGATGCCCCTGACTTGATATTCACTTTGCTCATATCCCATCCTGCTTCATTTGGCGATATAGGAAATGAAAATTTGCTATCGAGCATAGAAGAGCTTGAATCCTCATTGATTCTGTATAATTGTACCCCATTGCCAACCTTCTGCCCAATCATGTATTCTCCTGCAACCCCCATAGAGACGTTGACTTCAGAGTAAGGCAAACGTAACAATCTAAACTCACCAGGCATCTTGCCCGTAAATTTACTTCTCCACTCATTCCAAGTCATGTCATATCTGCGAGTCGAATTATCTTTATCAGCAATCTCTTGAACTGTTGACATGCCAATTAAGTCAGTTAAGTCAGACAATCTTGAACTCATGGCATCATTTACCCATGATTCCAAATCGGGGTTGTTTTTGCCGTGAATTTGTTGTAACCTTCTTCGAACTCTTTTTTCGAGCATTCTTTGATTTTTGATTGGTAATTGGTTCACATACATATTTGACAATCTTCTATTGAAAACCCCAGCGCCAATTGCAGGAACTTTTACTTCACCAAATGAGTCCGAATCAAAATATGTGGTCGTCAAAGCCTGGCCTCCATCCTCTTGCCAATTCCTTGTTGCATTATTGATAACTTCAGCAGGCAGTGCATCAGCCAAACGGATCAATAAGGACATTGCAGGTAATGACATACGAGGTTCTTCAGGTATTTCGGGTATTTCTGGCTCTTGGTAATCCTGCACCCCGTCTTCAGTTATTTCCCATTTGACGGACTTGCGAGGCATAACATCGGGGTCTCGGTGGCTGCCAATGTTGCTTCTCTGCTGACGGCCATTTTGATACCACTGCAACCATTCATTAGCCAGCGTGGGGACGGCTCTGCCTACTTCATCAGTAATTGTTTGTATGTCGGCATCAGTATAGCCTTCAGACATTAGATGCTGGCGTATTTTTCTGTTCTCTGGAGCTTGAGGATTCTTAACGTATTCTAACCATTCATACGCAAGGTAAAGAGGATTGACACTATTCGACACACTAACTGGATACAACCAATTCATATACGGTCCTTCAGGATCGTTTAATTTTGGAACTTCTCCATATGGAACATCTCCATCTACTACGAGCGAATATACAGGCTCATTTACTGATAGCATTTTGTTACGCTGTGCGGAAAACCACTCATTATTTTTAGGCCTCAATTCATGCCTATTCTTTAGTTCAACTAAACTTAACTCAGGGGGCTTTGTCAATCGATTGTAAGGTCTTTTCTGTGCGCTGATGTACAAACGCTTACCTCCAGCAGTGTTTATGACTCTGACGTTCCTGCCCAGCGAGCGAACTTTGTTTGCTAAAATTTGAGCATTGACCGCTTTGATTGGTTTGGTGCCAATGAATTGATTTCCACCAAAGTTTCGATAATATGTTTTACCTCTTTTTCTGACACAATTGGCACAATTGCAAGGCGAACCGCCTTTCATTCCATTTTTGCAACCACATGAACCCATTATCTCGCCATCCTTTTACCTAAATATATTCTATATCCGTTCGAAGAAGGAATTACTCTTGCGTTTAGGTCGTTGTTGTTTCGAACCCATCCAGCGATGGCTCGGGCTTTGTCTTTGGTAAACGTGGATTGTGTGCCAACGAATTTTGAACCATTTAGGTTTCGCCGGTACGCCCTACGGCTTAGTTTGTAATCTTGCCATTCTCCCTCGGAATTCACAGATCCACCAGAAATTATTTTCTTAATCACCATCGGTTCGGGAGAGGCAATCCTTTGGCCCGTTGACCGGAGAACGGGAAATACATCGCCCTTGCTATTCTGCATCCACTTTACATCTCCCTCGAAAAATGAGTTAATTTGGTATCTTTCATAAGATTCCTTACGGGCTCTTGCATCTTCCAAAGAAGACCCAGGCTCCATCTCTATCTCGACACGCTGAGGTTTCCTTTTTCTGACAATCGCCCATCTCTCGTCTCCTTCAGACCTCTTCGGATATTTGCGCGGTTTGCATCCGTAGCGCATCCCGTCTCTTTTGCAACTACCAACAAACTCTCCACACGACAAACAAATTTCTTTTTCGGCAGAGTCAAACCATGATGTTTGCAAATCTAAAGCCCTCATCGCTTCACTTTGTCCTCTTTCCCTGAATAACCGATTTGACTCATCAACGTTTTTCCAAGCTTGATTGTCTTTGTCTAAAATCCCTTCTAACAGACTTGTATTGATAATATCTCGATAACCTACGCTCAAATCAACATATTCGCCATCAGCATCGTAATCATCTTCCAATTCGCTTTCTTCGGGGAAATCATCATCGATTTCAATGTCATTTGAATCCCAATCATCTGTGATAAATGGCTTCAACTTGCCAGTCCTCAAATTTTTAGCCACGATGAACCTTGAATCAACCAACCTCGAAGGAACTGGCAAGTTCCCTCTAAACCTCCTTAGCCTGTATTGCTGAAGCAGTTTTTGCTCATCATCATATACACCCCAAGCGTCAATGAATGTGCCATCAACGGTTGCAGCATAAACGTGATATGCCCCTGATTCATCTGAATCATCAAGCACTTTTAGATCTGCGGAGGCAGGATTCGACTGAACAAATTCAACTGCGAATTGATGTTCTCGCTCTAATGTGCGGTAAGTATCAAGGGGGAGGGTCAACATTTCAAGTGACAATTTTTCGTTATTCTGCATCAACCTGCGCCTTAGTTCGCCCCTGGTGCCAAAATTATAACCATCCAATTCAACCACCCTTTCTCATTGGGCCAATATATACTCGGTATCCATCTTTGGCGGGTATAGTTCGTGCCGTAAGACCTCTTTGCCTTGCTCTATGTGCAATAAGTCGGGCATTATTCTTCGGAAGGGTCTTATTTGCACCGATAAATGATTTTTGTTTGATGTTTCTCTTGTAAAGTTGAGGGATTCTCTTGAAAAATGTCTTTGTACCCATTGTTGGACCTTTAGCACCAAACGCATTAAGGCTCAATGAAGCCCCGCCACCACCGACAGTTGCATCTCGGACATTTGCAGTTGCTAATTTTGCAGCACCACCTAAATCGCCCGATTGTGTCTTCTTTGCCCACGTCGGAGTCATTCCAGTGACGAATATAGGGCTGAATGAAGGGCCATACCTGGACGGTATGACTCCCAATTCGACCATACTGGCTCTCGAGAAAGACTGAGAAGTGAAACCGTTAGGCAAACCTATCGCCTGTGCGTGCTCAGGAGTATATTGCAAAACAAGCTTTGAACCAGACGGGGAATATTCGTATGATGAAGAAACGATACTGGATGGCGAAATAGTCCCTCCAAGACCTGACTGTACATATTGTGTAACCCACTTTTTATCATAAGAATACCTTGTATTAGTGACCGCGGAATCAGATACTTCTTTTGCTAAATTATCATTCATCTGTTGAACAAAGGCTCTTTCCTTCTCTAATTTTTCCTTTTCTGCCGCTTCCAACGCCTTCTTTCGTTTTTCCCGTTCTTCTTTTTGACGTGTCTCTAATTTTTGTTGCCTGAGAATCCGTTGATCGGTTGTATTTGTTGCTGATAATGATTTGATATATTCATCAGCAGTCATAACCCCCGCATCTTGCATATCTCTTTGAGCCTTCAAAGCATCAACCTTCGCCATAGCATTTTTTACTTCGATTGAAACATCATCAGCCTTGGCTTTGGCTTTTGGATCATAAGGGATACGGTTGACATATCCTTCGATAGTGTTGTTTAATGCAGGTATGAACGCATCAGACCTTGCTGGTTGAACATATATCGTTCTGCCGATTTGGTCTTGAAACACCAAAGCGCCAGGAGAGCCAGGCACCTTTGAAGGCTTAGTGTATAATCCGGCCTTAACTCTGGCAGAGAAATCATCTCTATTCATTACTACGGAACCATCAGTTGAGTAATAGTATTGATCCGAAGGCAACCTTGCAAAACCTGGTATCATGCCAAAATTTTCCTCGGAGTAGGGCAGAAAACCTTTGGCTTTAGTTTCTATTACCCAACCATCCCTCGAAGTATTCAACGAGAGCTTGTCTTTCGAATAAGCCATAAAAAGCGGCCCTTTTCGAGCAAAATCGATTTCAAGTAATTTCAACAAATCCTTCTGAGCAGAAGTCTTTACAATGACTCTGAAATCAGATGCAAAGGCCTTTTGTGCTTCTTCCTTTGTCCTGTTACGCTTCCTTTTCTTTGGCTTTTTATCCTCATCATCACCATCATTCAATAGGTAAAGGCCAGCAGCGCCTAACACCCCTGCTGCACCTATCAATAAAGGAGTATAACTTGTATCTTCATTTGCGCTTTCGACCATTGCCTCGACATTTGCATCGTTATTATCCGAAGCACCGGTTACTACAAGGGGCGCTTCTTCATATGGCCGCAATGGTAAATTTTGGGATGGCGGATTTGTAGGG
>Ga0187219_1001528_pt1 | contig 11066 bp, 16 predicted proteins | sample 13SPOviralmetaG_FD_130162 | JGI IMG/M metagenome (GOLD analysis project Ga0187219, IMG submission 130162) | Marine viral communities from the oligotrophic San Pedro Time Series (SPOT) site, San Pedro Channel, CA, USA - 13 SPOT_SRF_2010-07-21... | ecosystem: Environmental > Aquatic > Marine >... | reverse complement strand
GTTGGTGCGTCATCTAGTGTTGGCATAATTCTATAAGTGTTACGCTAAGTAGGGGGCGCGTATTGCACCCCCTACCCAACTAGATTAATTAAGCAGCAGGAGTGCTGGAGTCACGCTTGAAGAGGATCGCATAACCAAACTCAGTCTTGATGGGCTTGGTTGCACTGGCGAGAACACCACGGAAGAATCCGATGGAACCGTCAGGGTTTGTGATCTCATTGGCGATGTTCTTCCAGTCGAACTTACCACGGTAGTTGACAGGGTCGAAGCTGAGTCCGTTAGAACCGCTCATCGGATTAGGGATAAGGGCTTCGCAAACTTCAGGGTGAAGAACGTAAGCGGCCTCATAAGAAGCTGCTTCGTAAGCGGGGTTCGGGGTAGCAATTCCGCTAGCGTCAACGGTGTAAGGCTCAACCAAGTTGAGTGTGTTGTCAGCGGTATCGCCGGAGGCACTACCGTCGGTGTCGGTGTCCTGCTCAAAGCGAGGAGCGAGATCGTCAACGAGGTGGTAGAATCCACGGAAGGACTTCTCGATACCAAGTGGAGCAATCAGGTCACTAACCTTAGCGTTGTTGTAGCGAACGTCATCGCGGAATCCGGCCTCAGTCTGGAGCTGGTAAGAAGCTTCAGAAGAAAGGACAATCGAGAATACCGGACGACCGTTCTCACGACCGTAAGAGTTGCTACCAGCACCTGCGCGGACCTGTCGGAAATAGACTTTGTCCAGAATGGCGTTGGAGATGTTTCCTGTAATAGTGGTCGCTGTGATTGACTGATCGACAGTTGCTTCGCCTTCTTTAGCAGCAGTAAAGGTGGAAGCAGCACTCTTACAGAGAACCATGTTATCGACAACCTTATCAAACTCATCACGGTAGCGGGTCTCCCAAGTGTTGCGGGTGACCTGCGTCATGATGTCCATGATGGCGCGGAGCTGATCCTGACGGTGTGCAGCGAAGCGGAGGTCTTCAAGCGAAATGCGTGGAGACTCGATTACAGCACGCTCAAGACTGAACGCTTTGAGCTTCTTGTTGAAATTAACAAACGAGCGGTTGTCGGTTCCGGCGGATGACCCACCAGTTCCACCAGTTCCGCGTCCACCTTGTGCATCTTGTGCGGCGTCGTCGATCTGGCCTACAGGAAGGCTGGTAGCAGAAAACTGGTTTCCGACAGCACCCCAGTTAGCTCCAACAGTAGTTCCGCCAGCAGAAGTGGTGGCGATTGCACGGTCGTATACGAGCGTGGTCTGTTGGTAGCCCATTCCATCAGGAAATGCGGACTGCTTAGTGAGATCCAACCAAGGAGAGGTGTGGAGCGTGCGTGAGTAGATATCCTTGCCGATGCGGTTAGCTTCTTCAGCGAGAATCGTGTTAATAGCGGTGGTTCCAGCGGAACCTACATCAAATGTAGACATTGTTCTAAATAAATAAGGGTTTGCGCTTCCAACCAACGAGGTCGGAAACTAAAAGAGTTTAGGACGAATCTCTTAGAACTATTCAATGGCTAGAGCAACCGGAGTTTCTATGTGCTTTATCAGTCGTTTTTAGAACTATTCAAAGGCTAGAGCAACCTAACTGATAAGGGAATCTTAACACCGTATGCCAATCTGTCAACGGGGTCGCTCAGACGCGAGGGCCCCCAATATCATTAGCGAAATAATGGCGAGTAGGGATGCCTCGTAATAATCCATAACTAAAAGGGGCCAGCTTAATGCTGACCCCATTATATGTGAATGTAGGTAATTTTATTACACCGCGCCCAAAGCAGCGTTGATCCGTTGCTCAAAGGTCATGTCGTCTGTAAGGCCTGCTGGATTAGCGGAAGATTTAGTCTGGCCCGACATCGCTGGCTCTGAGTCCTCGTATTCTGCAAGCTGGTTTGTCAGCATCTCGATCTCATTCTGCGATTGGAGGTAGTTCTTCACGATAGTAGGCAAAAGCTGCGCTGATACAGAGTTATAGGCATGGTCTACAGGGTGCAGGACAGAGGGGTCGGTATCTGAGGCCCTCTGCTGGATGCTTTCCATGTCTATCTCTTCAATTCCTTGAAGGAATGGTAGCTTTTGCTGCACTCTTTCCACCACGTTTCGGGTAATATTCTGACGTAGTTGGACTTTTTCGGCTGTTGCCGCGAGTGCTTTCTGCTCTTCTAGCTGGTTCGCTTCTGCTAGGGCGGCTTCTGCGTTCTCGTAAATATGTTGGCGTCGGTCTAAAATAGGGTCGACGTCTTCCATGATGCGGAAGATTCGCGCCTTATCTCGGTCTGAGGCGTCAGGCATTAATTCAGCCAGTTGAGCTTCTTGCTCGTCAGCGTCATCTAAAGCGATGATGTCTATTAAAGTATCTGAGTCCACGTCATATTTATCCGCGATCTGGTCGGCTTGTTCCACAAGAGCTGATAAGGGTTCATTAATGGCTGCTTGGTATGCTTCGGTCTGCTCAAGGTTAGTAAGAGCTTGTTGCTGCTCGTATTGAGCAAGTCTCTCTTGTAACTGCTCAACATCTTTATTCTCTGCGAGAGCCGTTAGTTCCTTAATCTTTGACTCATATTCTGTGGACTGTTGTCTTAATTGATCCAACTCTGAACGGTTCGTCCGAAGCTCAGTTTTGAGTTCTTTGAAACGGTTAGCTGCTTTAGGGGTCCACTCGTCACCAATGTCCTCCGTTAGACTCTCTATAGGGTCAACTTCTCCGTCAACTACCTCATCGGACCCTTCCTCCTCTTCGGCATACTCTTCGGATTCTTCTTCCTCATACTCTTCGTAACCATCTTCAGGTTCTTCTTCTTCGGAATATTCTTCTTCGGGATACACTTCTTCGGTGTCCTCTTGACCCATGTTCGCGAAAGCGGCTTCCAGTGATGCTTCAAAGGAAGATGGTTCAGCGGCATCCGGCAGGGCGTCGGTGTTGGTGGGTGCTTCTACGGCTTCGGTAGCTTCTACGGCTTCGGTGGCTTCTACAGGTGCGTCCATTCGTCTGGTTGGTTGGTTTTAGTGTTGGAGGGCCGATGAGTCAGCTTCTCCAGATCATTAAAGGCGTCCCTGTATCCCGCATACCAAGCCAGTTTATGGCTGTTCGCTTGCGGGTCTGCATCCAACGACGTAACCGTTGGGCCGGAAGCCTCTTTCAAAATAGCAATAGCCTGTTGCAAGGTAGGGTCGTCGATGATCTCCTTGAGCCTTGTAACTGACTTTAAATCGTTGAACCAGTGTTCCAGTTTAATGGGAACCGTGGCTTTCTTTTTAGCTGGCATTATTCTTGTTTACGAAACCTTAATAAGGACTTGTCGTCTTTTAATTGCGGACAGTCAAGGTTTTTAATTAGGACATTCTCCTGTTTACGGATTCCTCGAAAGAATCTTCTTTTTCGACAAGGGACGGGATCATTTCTCGGCTTATATCTAGGAAGCGTTTGCGTCTGTTTTTGCCCTCTATTCTAACGGGCATTTGTTTATCTCCTTCTGTTCCCCACAGTCTTATGTCCTTGGCTTTAGGGTCACTAACTGTATCGAGATACCCATAGAAACGACTAACTTCTGTAGGTAATTTTCTCCTGAAAGCTATCTGTTCTTCTCTGCTCATAGCGTCATACTCAGCTATTTTCTTATCGAACTTCTCAGGTGTGTCGACACGCTCGCCAGTCGTCTGGTATGCCAGTCTCGTCATCGCTGCTAGCGGTGGGGCGAATTCTCTAGGGTCGTATTCTGGGTAATTGACTCTTTCGAGATTCAACTCTTCGTTTGTTAGCTTACGCCCATCGTTTGTTATCGGAACGTAGTCTACGTCTTTATAACTCCCCCATGTGCGGGGTCTGGCCCCGCCGAGGACATCAAAGCCACGATCAGAGTCAGGTTCAGTCATCGCATGGGCCAGTTCATGCCCCAATATTTCAACCGGAGATTCTATCTCACCTCCTAAGTAAGCATTAAGGCGGCTAGGTTTAGCGATGGATTGTTCTGTTCTGTTTTTAATACGATTTTTTTGGGAAGAGAAGCTACTGCTTCCAGTAGGAGTCTCCGAAGACGTAACCAAGATCGGGTCCATGTCCAACGGACGTAGATCCTTTTCCTTTCTGTAAGCATTAGCAGCGGCTACTTCTCTATCGACCACTAGTTTATTGCCGTAACCAAGTTGAGCTAGTGCTTTTCTTTTATCGAGGTGCGCTGGCTCGCCTTTCCTTAGTGATTTTAGGACTCCAGAAACATCCTTTGATTTTGCTTTTAAGGCAGCCTCTTCTTTTAATTTCTTCTGTAGTCGTTCAAGCGCAGTCATAACTTTTTAGGCATTACTCTCCTTCACGAAATTTCAAGGCGGCTTGCGCGTCGCGGATCGCTTGCTCTTGGTCGAACTTTTGTTGCTTGATAGCCATGTCTAGTTCAGCCTTCTGCTGCGTGATCTGCATATCGACTTGCGCCTTCTGTAGCTTCATGTCTACCTCAGACGATTGAGGCTGTCCACCTCCCCCTTCTTCAGCCATTTGCTGTTGCTCTCTCTGGATCTTCTCCAACGCCTTCATGGTGTTGTTGATCGCCTCTTCGGCATACTGGAGAACCTGCTTGGCGTTTCCGACTACGGCCCCCAATGCAGGATCGCCGGATGCGTATTGGGCGGTCTCGGAAATGTGCTGGTAGAGTGCCTGCAACGCCGGAAGAACCTGCTGCGGATCTGCTTGGCCTTCGTTGATAGCCTGAATGAACTGCTGCAACAGCGGGACGTGCAACTGCAAGTGCTGGCCGTGTAGCTCGCTGGAGACAACAGGAACCTGCTGGCCCTGCTGCAACTGCTGGTTCTCAAGATAAGCGATCTTGGTATCTACCGTCTGTCTCTCCGACTCTTGTGCCGGTACGTAGCGATCCGCGAGGTCATGGCCGACGCGAGTGCTAACGATGTCGCGAGTAAGGTTACGGCGACCAATGTCGTCGAATTGGCCACTAATCCCTTGAAGCTCGCGAAGCGAGACGAGTCTGTTGGCTTGCGATCCATTGCCAATGGAACGAACTGCTTTGGTTTGTGCGACATCTAATTTTTTAATGAATTCTTTATCTACGCCCCGCTTTTCGCAGCGGTCGAAGAAATCTTTAATCGCCGCGTCAGGTCGTTTAGACTGGATAACACGGCGGACCATCTCGCGCATCAGGCGAGTCCAACTTGAGTAAAAGAGGTTTAGCGTTGAACCACTAATCCTTGTAGCGACATCCATGTCCGCTACTACCTGCATCTTGTTCTTGTATGGTGAAGTCTGGTTCGGCCCATACGGCGACATCGTATCAGTGTTGAGGTTCAACTGCTGAGTGAGATCCTGCAAGGCTGGCTGGACTGCGGTTCCTAAGTTAGGAATAGCCTTCTCGACGATCTTCACGTTAGGTGACATCACGGCGTAAGCGCCGTAGAAGGTAAAGCTGAGTTCGTCTAGTGAGCGTTGGTTCTCAGGCTGGATCATCACCGCCGACGCCAGCATCGCGCCGTCGATCTGCTGACAACGGAGCCTGTTACTGGTCTGGACGTGGGCGAAGATCCGCTGGCCTAGTCCTCTAATCGAATGGTAAGTGCCGTTACTACCCACTCCGTAAGTGAAGAAGATATACGCCTGTTCAGGTGTATCGTAGCGACTTACCTTTTTATACATGAAGTCTTTAGGACTGTTCTCAGCGGAAATGTAATGGCTCACGCTACCGTCGAGTTCGCGCACCCAGTAATGTAGCACGTCAACGGTGGGGTTCTGGTGTCCGGTGTAGAGATCGTTGTTCTTGATCTCTACTTGAAGATCCTCGTAGTCAGAGTAGGTGTTGCCGCTGTTGGTCCGGCTAGTTGTGCGGACGTTTTTAAGCATCGCACGTTTTACCTCTGCTACATTCCAGCCGACCGCCTTGGCGGCCTTTTCGTTCTTAATGAAGCTGTGTAGCTCATGTAGGTGGTAGCGGCGTCGGCCAACAGCGATATCGATGGCGTCTTCCGTTGCCTGTGACTGACGTGGAATCAGAATGTCGTTGAAGCCTCCAACGCGGAACTTCCAATCGTCCGGTGAATCAAAATAGGTGATACCGACTCCGTGTTTCACGAACTGGGTGCAGAGACGGAGGTAACTGCTGTGGAACTCAGGCCAGCGTCGGAATAGGTCTGTCAGCTCTTGAGCTACGATGTCCTCCTTTGGCCCCTGTTCGCTTCTCTCCCCTGTTGTGGACTTGACCTCCACAAGACGCTCCAAAGAGCTGTAGAGGTCAACGTAGGCCGAAAGAGAGATATCCAGTAGACGCTGTGCTTCTCCGAAGTTTAGGTTGGTCTTGAGTCCCTGTCCACTGGCCGCTAACTGTGCTTGGCTGTAAGGGGCGACGCCATCGAACATACTGTCGATACGTGAACGATTTACGGCGCTCCCTTCATCAGCTTTAAGCAAAGTGTTGAAAATGGAGACTGCGCTTTTTACGTCCCGTAAGCGTGTTGCGACCTTCTTGCCTTTCTCATCAAAGGGGTTGAGTTCTAGGCCGTCAAGTTCGTGGAGATTAGACATGCGAGATGATTCTATAGATTTATCGTTGTATGTCAAGATTAGGTAGCTAGGACTCTGGCCATACTTGCGCCACTAATTGTGAGACCCTTTTGTTGTGTCTTTTACCATACTTGTTCCTGATCTGAACATAGGGGGTAGTGTTCCGGTCTTGTTCGGTGACGATGTGGGGTCGAGTGTTTCGGGCACCTGATATACGCCAGACGGCTCCGTAAGAGGTGATACCGTAATTAGGGTAGTCAGGTATGGTTCTGATGTTCTTCGGGATCGAAGTCTCTTCCGGCAACCTAAGGTGTTTATCGTTATGGTAGAACCGACACGGTCGACCGCCGTCTGAACGTATCGTCGTGTAATACCCTCGTGGTGACCAATATCGGGTCAACCTCTTGTTGGTTTGGTTATTGTATACGTAGTTCGTGTTCGTAAGCGAGTAGTCTCTCGCGCCTCTGATTTCCTCTAGCGTCATTCTCATCTCGTCTATGGTGCTGTAATTATTTCCGTTTGCAAATAAAAACTTTCTAAAATATGATGTGGTGCTGTAATTACTAATTACAGAACCAAAGACTTTAAAGAAAAGTTTTTATCTATGTAGGGAAATAATTACCGCACCAAAGTTATTGCCTTTTCCTTGATTCTACAAGGTTTTTCCTCTGTTGACGAATCCGTTCGCGATTTTTACGGTAGTAGTCGGCGTTATAACGCGCTAACTTTTTCCTCGATTCCTCAAATTCTTCTGGCTCAAGGAAGGCTTGCAACTCTAATTTTCGCAGCCTCTCTAGTTTATTCCGTCCGTAGTAGTCATTTTGGTAGGCTAGCCGCACCTCTTTGTTTTTCTCGTAATACGATTTTTTCATAGCTCATTATGCTCATCAGAGACACTCCGTCAATTTTTTTCTACACACATATATACTATCAACAGCGCGTCACGAAAAAATCACCCCCCACCGGTGGCGTGTAAATGTTTCGGTGGATCGTGAATCGTGAATCATGGCGCGGGGCGCGGGGCTCATGGCGCGGGGCTTGTGAAACGGGCACAAAAAAAGCCCCATCTGGAATGATCCAGATGGGGCTTGCGGCGGTTTACTTAGGAAACCTTCTTAGTGCTCTCTTTCCATTGTGCAAAGAGTGCTCGACCCTCTTGGTCAAGTTTACCATATCGCTCTGCAAAGGCTGACCAAGCGGTCTTAGCGCGATCAAGCGCATTACCCGTTTCACGGGGCTTGCTCACTTCAGTCTTGATCTCTTCCCATAAGAATGACTGATCAATCTCCCCGACCTTTTCAACTCCGCCAAGTTCCTTGGCAAGCTTTTGAACGATGCGGGGCTTCACGGTATCGCGAAGCTCCTCATAGGCCATCTTAAAGTCGATGCCCCTAATCTCGTCAATTGGCAAACCAATGTGATCTTTGATCAGTTTGCACTGATCAGAAGTAGGAGCTTCACTCAACTCTAACCCGCTCTCAACGAACGGAACGAAAACGCAAGCCCTCGAAAGGGCAGAGCGAAGAGTAGCTTCCTTCTCTTCCCATTGCTTGACCGTTGCGGCCTTCTTAAGTTGAGGAACAAACCATTTCTTCGCGCTGTCAAGAGTCTCCCCCTTACCACGCATCTTATCAACTAAGATGCCAGCGTAGCGATATCCAAGGTGCTTCTCTTTCGTCGCCAGTTCTTTTTTCTTATCGTCAAGGAGGATTGTTTCTTTGACGATGCCCTTCCAGTCAATTGACTGGACTTTCTTTGTGTTTGTCTTTGTGCTTTTCATAGCAACCTATACAGGGGAAAGCGCAAAGCGTTTCATGCAACGCTTTACCCTTCATCCTGCACCCTGTTTCCTTTTTCCTGTTTCGCTATCAACATTATACTGTAGCCAGATCGCTATCAACATTATACTGTAGCCTACCAGTCAGACGCCGAGACCGAGTGTCTACGGCAAATAAATACCCTTAAAGCCCTCTTAATAAGAGATTTATCTTGTTTAAGCAGTGATATATGGTATAATGTAGATTCAGTTGGGAAAGGCACTGAAGCCAGTCCCGCAACCAAAACCAAATACAAATATGAAAACAACCACCATCGAGAGGGTTTCCATCCTCGGATCAAAAGCCTTCAACCTCGGAGGAGAATACAACGAAAAAGGGCAGCAGTGCGCTGCTGCCGACATCGGCCACGGCCTCGTCTACTTCGTGGACATCGCTCGCGGCCTCGATTACTTCTTTGAGTGCGATCTCAAAGTGTCTGCAATCAGGCAGGAATACTTAAATAATCAGAGTGTCCACGTTGGTGTGGACGACTACGCCAGTAAGTGCGACGTTCGTCAGGCTCTCGAAGCCCTCGCCGAAACCGCCCCTACCCTTTAATCTAAACCAAAACCAAATACAAATATGAAAACAACCACCGCTACTGGATGGGGCAACGCCCCCATCGAAATTACCACCATCACGTCAGACGACCGTGACTTCCTTGAGATCCTTTTGGCGACAGGAGGTGCAGCGTGAAAGAACTATGCAACGCCTTGCGACGCGCAAGAAACGGCAAAGACCCCATGATTGAGCTGGAGTCAGCTTGCGTGAATCTCGGAGCTACTCGCTTCGGAGAAGTCGGAGAGGTTGTGGCGTATGACGCTACAATCCATGACGATCTCGACGGAGGGATACTCCCCGATGATCCTGTTAAGATCATGCTGTCCGGCCTGATGTTCCCCGATGGGACAACTGTCAAGGCGGAGGTCATGGCGCACGTCGAGTTCGCCGACCATTGGATAGGCCGCGCTTTTTTAGAGACTGAGGAGCTTAAAGGATTGCCGACCATAGATAATCCTCTAGGCAGCACCTCAAGATAAACCTGAACAAATACAAATACAAATGAAAGCTAAAGTGAACGCTGAACAAATGCTCGGAGACGCTCGTCGTCGGGTAGCCGCGAAGCTCGCGAATGCCGTGCCTCCTCTCAGCCCTGAGAAAGTATACGCCTTGGCTTGGGAAGAGCGTCGGGAAATCTCGACGGTCTTAGCGCCAGACTTTCGTGATCACGGTGGGGTTGTCTATTACAATCCCGCCTTCATCGAGAGCCTAACCGCCGACCAAGTGGCGGGACTAGTTTTGCACGAACTTGTGCATTGGATTTACGGACTAACCACAAAAAGACGGGCACGCGAAGGCCAGCTAGGCTGATCCGTGCAACTCAAGAACATCACCACCAAATACAAAAACAAATGAAAGCCTTAATCACCAGACTGAAGCTCGCCCTATTCCTACGAATAGGTGAGAGCCTCGGCTTCGATGAAATCGGAATCGACCACGCTGATGACGCGGTCACAAGTATAACATTCACTAAAACTAAATAATGACACAAGAAGACATTGATCGAATGGCAATAATGGCCGTGCTTGTGACAACCGCTAGTGTGTATCACTTTGCGGGTATCAGTAAGTCCGAGGCTTATGAGGCTTTAACCTCCTTCGCCATCCGTAAAAACATTAACTGCACCATCCGCGATTTGGATGAGGCAATGGCAACTACTTACCTCTAAACCAATGAGTAAAAACACAAGAGCCGTGAAAAGCGGAGCCGAGTATGATGTTGTAGTCAGATACTGGCGCAGATGTCTCTGCTTCACCAAGCGAGCGGGTGTCTGCAAAGGTATCAAGCAACAAATGAACCGACGTTACCGCCGTGAGGCAAAACTAAACCTGAACCCTGAACAATGAAGATTAAAAAATGGATCGTAAACTTGAATGGCCAACACCACACCGTCACAGGTGATTGCGATGGGCATTTGGAAATTCACATCAGCCATGAGGATGGAACTCCTGTTTACGCTCTTGAGCGCGACATGGAAACGCCAAACGGATGGTTAGATTCCTTCACATCAGAAGGCATAGAAGGGAACTACCGTAAAAAAATCATCAACCACTAACCCTGAACCCTGAACCCATGTATCAAGACATCATTAAAAGGGTTTGCCTCAACCTCTCAATCGAGGCAGACCCCCGCCACATCGAGGGATTCATGCGTCTCCAATACGGGACGCTGGATCACCTCACTCGCGAGGAATTCGCTAAGGAGTGCAAGCTCTTCGACAAAATTAAAGAACAAGATGACTGGGAAGCGAATGCCCAATCATTTGGACTCTGAACCCTGAACCGTGTGTCCTGTAGCCCCCGTGCAGGACGCATAGTTCAGGAGTCATGAAGACTCACTGAACCTAAACAAAACAAAAACATGATAAGCAAAACCCAAATAGCACTCGCGTCCACGATCTTTTTCGTGGCCGTGTATGCCACCCACACCGTCGGCCTCGATAACATCGTTCGCCGAATCATCTCCACAGTATTCACCGACCTGTAACCATGAGCTACTTAGAAATCATTGGCCTTATTCTGGCCACACCGCTAGTCATCATCGTCATTGCCGCGAATATGGTGAAGTCAGAGGCTCGTCGCATCGAGAAACTCAAAGCCAAGGCCGCACGTAAGAGGTGGCAGAACATGGACTAATAACATTAAATACCCTTAAAGCCTTCTTAATCAAAGATTTACCTTGTTTAAGCAGCCAAATATGGTATACT